>Ga0214479_100002_pt1 | contig 135798 bp, 101 predicted proteins | sample M1_20Mar14CPVII9_5_FD_165054 | JGI IMG/M metagenome (GOLD analysis project Ga0214479, IMG submission 165054) | Marine eukaryotic communities from Monterey Bay, California, United States - M1_20Mar14CPVII9sort6BwellE14 | ecosystem: Environmental > Aquatic > Marine > Unclassified | place: USA... | reverse complement strand
ACAATCCAGTCATGCTGTATTCGATCGGAAAAGACTCGTCTGTCATGGTGCACCTTGCGCTCAAGGCGTTCTATCCTGCGAAGCCTCCGTTTCCATTGATGCATGTCGACACGTGCTGGAAGTTCCAGGATATGTATAAATTCAAGGAAGATTATGCGATCAAGGAACTTGGATTAGATGTGATCACGCACATTAATGAAGAGGGGCGAGCGTTAAACCTTGATCCGATGGTTTCCAGCGGAAAGCATACGGAGGTCATGAAAACAGATGGATTAATTCAGGCGCTCAATAAATACAAATTCGATGCTGCTTTTGGTGGAGCTCGACGAGATGAAGAAAAATCTCGGGCGAAGGAACGGGTTTATTCGTTCCGAAGTGCGTCCCACCAATGGGATCCCAAAAACCAACGACCTGAACTCTGGAATCTCTATAACGCCAAAGTAAACAAGGGCGAGAGCATTCGCGTGTTCCCAATTTCCAATTGGACGGAATTAGATGTCTGGCAGTACATTCACTTAGAAAAAATTCCAATTGTGCCGCTTTATTTTGCCGCTAAACGACCGACCATTGAGCGAGATGGAATTTTGATCATGGTCGACGATGATCGGCTCAACCTATTGCCTGGTGAAGTTCCTGTCGAAAAGACAATTCGATTCCGAACGCTTGGTTGTTATCCACTGACTGGCGCTGTCGAGGCTCCTGCAACGACGCTCCCTGAAATTATTCAAGAGATGTTACTGGCGACAACCTCTGAGCGAAATGGTCGGGTGATCGATAATGATGACGAAGGATCGATGCAAGACAAGAAAGAAAAGGGTTATTTTTAATCCAACCCTTGTCCAGTTATGAGTTGAAGTTGTCCAAGTAGCGTTTCCGTTTCCACCACTAGAATTTTGCATTCAAAACAATGTCTAATCAAGACGATTTAATTTCGAGCGATATCCACGCCTACCTCGATCAGCACGAGAAAAAAGAGCTGCTCCGTTTTTTGACATGTGGAAGTGTCGACGATGGGAAGAGCACGCTAATTGGGCGGCTGCTCTACGATTCAAAGATGATTTACGAAGATACGCTCGCCAAATTAGAAAAAGATTCGGCGGTGCATGGAACAACTGGCGGCGGTTTTGATCCCGCGATGTTAACCGATGGCTTGAAAGAAGAAAAAGAACAGGGCATCACAATCGATGTGGCCTATCGTTATTTTTCAACAGCGAAACGCAAATTTATCATTGCTGATACTCCGGGCCATGTTCAATATACGCGAAACATGGCGACTGGTGCTTCCACCGCGGATCTTGCGATTATCTTGATTGACGCGCGACCTGGTCATGGTGTGATGGAGCAGACAAAGCGTCACAGTTTTATCGCTTCTTTGCTTGGCATCAAGCACGTCCTGGTTGCTGTTAACAAAATGGATCTCGTTGATTTCAGCGAGTCGGTTTTTCGAGAAATTTGTGACGACTATCGAGAGTTTGCTCAGCGCCTTGATCCGAATGATTTGCATTTCATTCCAATTTCGGCACTCAACGGAGACAACGTCGTCGAGCGAAGTGAAAATACGCCGTGGTATAACGGATCGACGTTGATGAATTTTCTGGAAACGGTTTACATCGGTTCCGACCGCAATCTCAAAGACTTCCGTTTTCCCGTTCAGTCTGTCATTAGGCCCAACCTCGACTTTCGCGGTTTCGCGGGCACGATTGCTTCAGGAATTATTCGCGTTGGCGATCAAGTGATGTCTTTACCGTCGCGAAAAACGAGCACCGTTAAAGAGATCGTGACCTTCGACGGCAATCTCGATGAGGCAGCCACGCCAATGTCAGTGACACTGACATTAGACGATGAAATCGATTCGAGTCGAGGCGATATGATCGTCAAACCTGGGAACTTGCCCAAGCTTGAACAAAAATTTGATGCAATGCTGGTTTGGATGTCGGACGCCGCGATGGTGCCCGGAAGGCAGTATGTTTTCAAACACACTACCAAAATGGTAACCGGGAACTTCTCAACGCTTCGTTATCAAATTGATGTGAATACGATGCACAGCAGTCCCGCACCGACTTTGGAGCTTAACCAGATTGGGCGAGTCAATGTTGTCTTAAACCAGCCCATTTGTTTCGATCGTTATCGAACCAACAAGAGTACCGGCGCGTTTATTGTGATCGATCGAATTACAAACGTGACGGTCGCCGCTGGGATGATCATCGATCAACGTACCAGTGAAAATACGGGTGCGAGCTGGGAAAAAGCTTCCGTTAGTGAATCGTTGGTCGAAGAAATCAGCGCAGTAACGCCGGAAGAACGAGCATCGAGGTACGGCCAGAAACCGACAACGATATTGTTTACCGGGCTTCCGGGGGCTGGAAAATCAACGACGGCGTTTGGAGTCGAGCGTCAACTGTTTGATATGGGCCGAAGCGCGATGGTGGTAGATGGCCAGAATATGCGAATTGGTTTAAGTCGAGATTTGAATTTTTCTAAAGATGATCGAAGTGAAAATGTTCGCCGGGCTGCAGAAGTGGCCACTCTGATGAACGATGCAGGCCTGATCTGTCTTCTGTCTTTTGTGTCGCCTAATGATGACGATCGAAAGAAGGCTGCCGGTGTCGTGGGGGGCGATCGATTCTTAGTTGTGCACCTAACGGCGCCAGAGGAAACTTGCCAACAGCGGCACGAAGCTGAGCAGTCAGCTTCCGAGGATGCCCCTCGTGAATCGACAGTCAATTATCAGGAACCCACAGACGCGGACCTAGTTTTGGATACGGCCGAATTGAAACCCGCTGACTGCGTGGCTAAGGTAATCGCGCTTCTCGAAGCGAAAGAGATAATTTAAGAAAACGAAATTGTCTGTGATAAAACAATTCGTTTTTTAAATGGTAATCGGTTATAGTCGGGGAAAAATCATCCCTTTTGGAAACCTGAGTCTGTCGCCGTGCCTACCAGTGAATTCCCTTCGTTCCGCCCTCATCGGTTTTTGAAATCGGCTCATCTGCAGACGGTGTTGGGTGCGACGGTTAAGGGGAATTGCCAAGCGGATAATGCGACCAGACGAATTGTCAATCTGCACGATGGTGATCGTTTAGTTGTTCATGACGATCAACCGGAAGTCTGGGCGCTGGGTGATCGCATTGTGATTTTAATCCACGGACTCTGTGGGTCGCATCGCTCGCCGGGGGTGTCCAGAGTCGCGGCAAAATTAAACCAGCAGGGCGTCAGAACAATTCGCGTTGACATGCGGGGGTCGGGTGCCAGTTCTGGAGTTTCGAGATCTCACCTGCATGGTGGGAATTACTGGGATGCAAACGCTGTTATCGATGCCGTACATCAATTGAGTCCGAACTCAAAGATAAGTTTGGTGGGATTTTCCCTTGGTGGAAACATCGTGTTGAAAACGATTGGAATCTGGGGCGTGAAGCCTCACGCCCAGATCGATGCTGCTTTCGTCGTTTCACCTCCAATCGATCTGGTTCATTGTTCTTGGCATTTGAGGCAGCATGGTAATCGACTCTATGAATCATATTTTGTTAAACAACTGCAAAATCAATTGCAGCGTCGTCGGAAGCGAGTTCCCAATTTAGTTGAAAGTAACATGACGCGTTTTCCAACGCGATTGGTTCACTGGGACGATCAATTTACAGCACCCTGTTGGGGCTATCGTAGCGCACTCGACTACTACCGTGACGCGAGTTCCGCGCCCAATCTGATGGATGTGCAGGTTCCGACTTTGTTAGTAACTGCAATGGACGATCCCGTTGTGCCCTTTGAAATGTATGCTGATCATCCGATGTCGGATGCAATTCAAATTGTGGCAACCCAGCACGGTGGACATCTTGGTTTTTTTGGTCGGCGTGGCGAGGATCCTGATCGTCATTGGTTAGATTGGCGGATTTGCGAGTGGAGCCAATCGTTAGCGGTTTCGACCATAGAATCGACATCACCTGAAATAACTGAAATTTGTCGGTAGTTCGTGAGTCGTGGTCACGACAAACTTTAAATGCGTGTTGAGCTCTATTGAACGTGATATAATCGGTGACTTGAAATCACTAACAACGAGGGTTCTATGCTTCGCCAACCAGTAACAGCCATTTTGGCTTGGTCTGTATTGTTCGTGCTGCTGAATAACAGCTTAATTTTTTCACAATCGAATTGGCCTCGATTTCGTGGGGCCAACGGGGCGGGATTAGTCGACGGAGTTGAACTTCCAAGCGACATTTCGGACGATGAATATTGCTGGAAGGTAAAACTTGCAGGGGTTGGGTCGAGTTCGCCTGTAATTTGGGGGCAGCATCTATTCGTGACTAGTTGTGAGCCAAGTAGTGGGAAACTCACGTTGGAGTGTTTGGATGCCTCCTCAGGCAAGGTACGCTGGAGCAAGTTCTTCAAACACGAAGTTTATCGCGTTCATGGGCGAAATAATTTTGCTTCAAGTACGCCGGCGGTCGATGAAAATCACATTTATTTAACTTATGCCGACCCCGAACATACGATGCTGGTTGCTCTTGACCACGATGGTAACCAAAAGTGGCAGAGAGATTTTGGTACGTGGACTTCTCAACATGGATTTGCTGCCAGTCCAATGGTTTATGAAGACAAAGTAATCGTATTCAATTCCCAGCAATCTGATCGTCTTAAACCGGGGCAAAAATCCGGAGGGAGTCACGTGATTGCAGTAGATTGTGAGACGGGCGAGGAAGCTTGGAGTTCTTCGCTGACATCGACCAGAGCCTGTTATGCGGTCCCCTCAATTTTTAAAGGTAAAAATGGAACTGAACAATTAGTTTCCTGTAACACCGGCGACGGATTTTTTAGTCTCAATCCTGAAACAGGCAAACAAAACTGGGCGACACTGCCGTTTCGAATGCGAACCGTGGCGTCGACGCTGACAGCTGATGGGTTAATCATTGGCAGCAATGGTTCTGGCGGCGGCGGTAACTATTTGGTCGCCATTCGTCCTGGCAATGAACCTAATTCAGTGCCAGAAAAAGTGTACGAGCTTAAGAAAGCGAACTATGTTCCTACGCCGATTGCGGTGAACGGTAAGTTATATCTGTTTAGTGATAAAGGGATTGGGAAATGTGTGGAGCTCCAAACGGGAGCTCCTATCTGGGAAGAGAGAATCGCAAAAGGGTTTTCAGGATCGCCGATAGCAACCTTAAGTCACGTTTACATTATGGATGAGGTCGGCAATCTACTCGTGCTTGGAACTGGCAATCAGTTTGAACAAATTTGTAAGCATTCTCTGGGCGAATCGACTCGGGCGACGCCGGCAGTGGCTGGAAATCGACTTTATTTGAGAACGGACTCTCATTTGATTTGCGTTGGAGATAAGTAAGATAAATATGACCCGCTCACGAGCCAGTCAAATGGAGACATGCCTTTGGCAATTCTGGATTGACGTCGGTGGAACCTTTACTGATTGCCAGGCTGTCGATCCGCAAGGCAACTCTTATGAGATCAAGGAACTCAGTTCTGGAACAGTAAAAAGTCAATTGCGGGATGTTTCGAAGATACCGAATCGTTGGTTTGTCGATTCCGATGCTGGAGATGATTTTTGGGTTGGTGCAACTTTTCGCATCGTTGCTTGGGATGGGATAACTCAATTCGAGTCAACGGTTCAGCGATACGATTCGGAATCTGGGGAAATTTGGCTGCGGGAGCTACCGTCTCAATCGACTGTGGCTCAGATATTAGATAGTTGCGAGTCAACCAATTCGATTCGTTACGAGCTCGATCTTGAAATCCCTGCCCCAATTCTGGCGATCCGGCGACTCCTTCGACTGCCGCTAAGTTCACCGATTCCTCAGTGTCGGGTTCATTTAGGAACAACTCGAGGTACGAATGCACTTTTGACACGTACCGGCGCCGCTACAGCTTTGGTAACTACGAAGGGGCTCGGTGATTTGCTGGAAATAGGCGATCAAGCGAGGCCATCTCTATTCGAATTGAATATTCAAAAATCAAAATCGCTGACTGAGGTGTGTGTTGAAATTGATGAGAGAATACTCGCCGACGGGACGGTTGAGCGAAGCCCCTGTGAAACGGAGGTTCGAGATTTACTCATTGAATTGAAATCGAAAGGTATCACTTCAATCGCGATCTGTCTGCTGCATAGTTATCGCCACCCACAACATGAAAAATTGGTTGGAGATATCGCTGGCTCCCTCGGATTTTCAAATGTCCACCTATCATCCGAGGTCGCCCCTTTAATTAAAATGCTGTCTCGAGCGGAAACGACCGTGCTTGATGCGTATTTAAATCCAGTGCTGGGTGATTATCTCGATGAGATCGAAAACTGTTTATCGAATGATAGTCATTTGCAGTTAATGACTTCCGCCGGAGGTTTGGTCGAACGGCAGTTCTTTTCCGGGAAAGATTCCGTACTTTCGGGGCCAGCCGGTGGCATCGTCGGTGCGGTTCGCGCGGGGGAACAGCTTGGCGCTAGTCGACTCTTGACGTTTGATATGGGGGGGACCAGTTCTGACGTTGGACGATACGACGGTAAGTTGGAATTAGAATATGAGACCTGTAAATCTGATATTCGAATCATGACTCCGATGGTGGCGATTGAGACCGTGGCTTCGGGTGGAGGATCGATCTGTTGGTTTGATGGTGCAAGCCTACGAGTAGGTCCAAAGAGCGCTTCATCGAACCCGGGGCCTGCTTGTTATGGGCGAGGTGGTCCATTAACACTGACGGATGTTAATTTATTTCTTGGCCGCATTGTACAAAGTCGTTTTCCATTTCCCTTAAATCAACCAGCCGTTAGCGATCGCTTGACAGAATTGTGTCGGGAGATGAAGTCAGCAGGTTATCAGTTGACGCCGCTCGAAGCAGCCTACGGGTTGTTAGCGATTGCCAATCAAAATATGGCATCGGCGATCGGTAGTGTTTCAGTTTCGCGCGGGTTTGATCCGAGCGATTATTTATTGCTGGCATTTGGGGGAGCGGGGCCACAACATGCTTGCCAGGTCGCCAACTCGATAGGTGTCAAAAAAATATTAGACCCGTCCAATGGCAGTATTCTCAGTGCGGCTGGAATCCGCCTTGCTGATCAGAAGGCCAGCCGGGTCAGATCTGTGTTGAGAGTTCTCCAAGTTGAATGGCTGAGTCAGATCCAGCGGTTGTGGGAGGAAATGGAAACCGAAATTCAGGCAGAATTAGGTGAGGATGCCCAATTAACGAAAAGTTTAGATTTGCGTTACGTCGGCACAGATGCATCTCAATCCGTTGAAATATCTGACCCAAGTGATGGCTTTGCGGAAATTGTTGATTCATTTAATCGACAACATCAACAACGATTTGGTTTTACTAGCGATAGAAAGATTGAACTTGTTGCGGCAAGAATGGAAGGCAACAAAATCGGCTTGCGTCTGCCAAAAACGAACGCAATCAAAAATCTTACATCGCCACAGTCCGTCGCCGAGCAAAATGTCGCCTTCAAGAGTTTAGAAACTGGCTGTATCGATTACCAAATGACACCGGTATTTGATCGGGAGAGTTTGAACGCCGGTGATACAGTTCAAGGTCCTGGTTTAATCGCCGGTGCGCTTTCGACAACCATAGTGGAGCCCGGATGGAAGGCAACTTTGCTGAGTGAGGGGCAACTGTTGTTGAAAAAAATGGATGAAGCGGTTGAGTTGTCAGAGGATCAATCGGTTCAGCTGTTGAGTCGGGCTGATCCGATGCAACTGGAAATATTTAACAATCACTTTGGAACCATCGCAAGGCAAATGGGGATTGCCCTGCAAATGACATCCATGAGTGTTAACGTGAAAGAAAGGCTCGATTTCAGTTGCGCAATCTTTACAGCGACAGGCGACTTAATCGTCAACGCTCCGCACATACCGGTTCATTTAGGAGCGATGAGCGAGACGGTTCGAACCATTATTCGTTTGAATCCACAGATTTCCGAGGGTGACGTTTTCGTGACGAATGACCCTTATGGTGGCGGTTCGCATCTTCCAGACGTCACGGTCATCACGCCCGTGTTTAATGAAGACCATACCCGCTTGATTTTTTGGGTGGCCAGCCGCTCGCACCATGCGGAGATTGGGGGTGTCGCACCGGGGTCGATGCCACCGGATGCCACTAATTTACAGCAAGAGGGAGTCCTGATACGGAATTTTAAATTAGTCGATGGCAAGACAGGTGAGGCATATTTTGAGACTCTACGTCAACTGCTGACGCGGCCCCCCTACCCTTCTCGGGCACCTGACGAAAATTTGGCAGATTTGCGAGCACAAGTCGCCGCTAATCGGACGGGTCTACGCGACTTATTAAAATTGGTAGACCAGTATTCTGAAAGCCATGTTTTGGCCTATACCGTATTTATGCAAGATGCTGCCGAACAAAAGATGCGTCACTCCATCGGTCGCATGAGAAGTGGGACTTTTCAATTTGAAGATCAACTTGATAACGGAGCGACGATCCGTGTTGCTATTCTGATTAATCACGATTCCATCAAAATTGATTTTAGTGGAACCGATTCTGTTCTTAAGGGAAATCAGAATGCCAATCCAGCGATTGTTTCCTCCGCTGTGATATATGTAATGCGATGCTTCATTGAAGATAATATTCCACTGAATCAAGGCATTCTCAAACCAGTCGAAATTGTTTTACCGACCTGTTTTTTGAATCCTGTGAGCTATGAGAACCCAGAGGATTGCCCCGCAATTGTTGGGGGGAATGTCGAAACCTCACAGCGTATCGTGGATGTATTGCTGGGGGCACTGCAGCAGGCAGTAGAGGGAGGTTTCGCAGCGGCGAGTCAAGGCACGATGAATAACTGGTTGATGGGAGATGACAGTTTTGGGTATTACGAAACGATTGGTGGTGGTGCGGGGGCAACGCCTCAGAATCATGGGGCAAATGCAGTCCATACTCACATGACCAACACGCGTCTGACCGATCCAGAAATTTTGGAAACCCGCTACCCCGTTATCTTGAGAGAATTTTCAGTACGTCAGGGAAGCGGAGGGAGAGGGCTTCATCACGGCGGTCATGGAATTGTAAGAGAGATTGAATTTCTAAAACCACTTACTGTTTCTCTACTGACAAATAGACGTTTGAAGTCGCCGTACGGAGTCGCCAGGGGAGAACCTGGTAAGCGGGGAGTCAACCTGCGGATTGGAAGAGACGGAAGCGTCGAAACACTTTCGCCTTCATGTGAGCTAAAAACTGAAGCAGGTGAGCGTTTGCGGTTGGAGACGCCCGGAGGCGGAGGTTGGGGGGAACCAGAATCGACATCCGACGAATCGCATTAAGGTGTCGTCGTGGTGGTGTCGAGCTGTTTCTTTTTTTCTTTAAAGCGAATTCTCAATTGCTCTCGGATTTTCAGGTAGCGTTCATTGACTTCCTGCTTTACCGACTCATCGAGATCGCCGTACGAAGTTAGAAAGACTTGCGTCTGATAGACCTCACCCCGAAGAAGGCTGGAGCGAATTCGGTGAGACATGCGATTTTGGGCTCTCACGAAAAACGAGTTGATAGAATTCCATTGCTCTGGTGCATCGACTCCTTCGCCGAAGGCATCAAAATGACTAAACAATAAATAGCCTTTTTCACCAGTCTTCTTTTCAAACGTGGCTTCGATATATGGCCAGGAATCGTCACCGTCTTCGCTGCCTAAGACATCACCTGGATTTTTCCTGACACGTGTTTTTAATTCCCAGCCCTGATTTTTATAGCATGTGGTTAATTCGTGCCAACCTGGAAAAGCTTGATCTAAAGAAGCGACGGCAGCACAAGTTGGCGATCGAAATTGCCAAACGTCTGAGCGTTGGCCGAGGTCACTACCTCGAGAACGATCTTGCACTTCATACTGAACTAGTTTCCAGCCATCGACTTCTTTAGGAATATCGTCCTCTTCGTAGTCCAACGTAACGTCGGCGTCAAAGAATCGAACCTGAAGGTCGGTTTGAGCAATCGATCTTCGGACATCAGCGAACTGAAAAACACCCATCGAAACGATCAGAAATGCAACAATCCAAATGAATGAGAAACCCGCTTTGGAAATGGGGTTTCTGACAGACGACTCTTTATGACTATTGCTGGATTCGGTTTTGGAGCCGTCAGCAGAAATGACGCGATTCCAAAATCGAGTAATCGATTCTCCGATTGATCCGGATTCACTTTCGCCTGTTTCAACGGGGCCGAAGAGAAATAATAAGAATTGATCTGTGCTAAAGATCATCAAGATTCCAATTGTCAGTGCGCCATACCCGAGAATATCGTGCGAAATTCCATGACTCAGGTCATAACCCAAGAGAATATCGACAACGGGAATTAAGAAAATTCTCACGATGTTAACGAACAACGCCCAAAATACGGCAGATAAGATCAGCAGCGTTGCGCGAAAACCGAGGATGGGAAGCAAGAGAAATCCAACGCCGGCAGTTAGTAGAGACTCGTTCCAAACCGGCATGGTAAGGGCCGTCGCACGCAGTACAAAACAAAGGAAGGCGGCGCAAACGGCGACAATTCCAAAGGCCCATCCCGTTAGTTTTATCCGCCGTGATAAGACAACGAAAACGACAGCGACCAGGAGCAACGTAAAGAACGACTGAACTCCACTGCAGGCTTCTTCAATTCCATATTCACGGACACCATTGACATTCTCGACCGCCACCTTAATTACGGTGCCGTCCATGTGGTGTCCTAGGCCGAACAAATCCAGAAGCCGGCTAGTGTAGGAAGCGCTGTATCGCTGGAGAGAAGTAATTAGCCTCACATCGAGATACAGAGGAAGTGTCAGGTAAACATACAGAGGTAAACTGCAGGTCCAAAGTGACTTACCTGTTTCTCGATCTAGAGTGCGTGCTAAAAAGCTGGTCACAATCAGCATCGCACTTAGCGCCGCAAACCATGGTTCCACAAAGAGCATGCCTAAAAACGCAACGATCATTCCCAGAAGTAAAATAATGTCGCTGGCGAGGCTGCGAAAAAAGGGTTGCGGTTGGCCAAAAGGCCATCGATAAATTGCGAGCCCTGCCGTAGCCAGTATTGCAATCGCGAAAGGTTGATAATGGGGAAGGTTCCAAAGTCTTCGAAAATAAAGCACGAGCAATGGCAGTTGAGCTAGTAATGCCAAGCCGTAGGGCAGCATGATCTTGATGAGATCTGATCGGGATTTTTGATCGTCACCTAAGATAGTATTTTCAGTTGCTTTATTCATTAACGAAGGTGTGCCAAAGATAAAAACCTGGATACCAAGCTAGGCTAATATGCCTTTTTCCACGAATGATTATCTTATTGACTCGAAAGATGAAGGATTAGTTTTACGCTTTAAAGATTTTTTCTCGACCGTTAGTAACATTTTTGGTCGCGTTTCGCGTGTCTACAACCAGTGTAGCGTGTTCGACAATTTCGTCCCAATCAAATAACGAATGGTCCGTGGATATTAGCACACAATCGAGGCTCGCATAGTACTCGGGCGTTGGCTGTGCGGTTGTCATGGCGGGCAAATCGTAATGCCTCATTTTGGGCAAACTGGGGACGTGCGGATCGCAGTAACTTACTTCGGCTCCGCGCTCGAGAAGCAGTTCCAACAGCTTGAAGGAAGGGCTTTCCCGGTGATCATCAATGTCTTTTTTATACGCCATTCCAAAGATTCCAATTTTACTTCCGCTAATTGGTTTCTTCATGCTGTTGAGCGCCTCCGCTGTTTTGTTCACAACGTAAGTCGGCATGCTACTGTTAATTTCACCTGCAAGCTCGATAAAGCGAGTCGGCATTTCATGTTTTCGCGCGACCCAACTCAGGTAAAATGGATCGATCGGAATGCAGTGACCGCCTAAACCGGGGCCAGGGAAAAAAGCTTGATAGCCAAAGGGTTTAGTTTTCGCTGCTTCGATAACTTCCCAAACATCGATGTTGATTTTTTGAAATAGTACCTTCAATTCGTTAACCATCGCAATGTTGACACTGCGGTAGGTGTTTTCGAGAATCTTGCAAGCCTCGGCAACCTCGCAGGAATTAACAGGTACGACCTGGGTGATCGCCTGCTCATAGAAGCGTTTTGCAATCCGGAGGCTGTTGGGTTCGTGTCCGCCGACAACCTTAGGAATGGTTCCTGCCGTGAAATCAGGATTGCCCGGATCCTCACGTTCGGGGCTGTAGGCGAGAAAGAAATCAATCCCTACTTTCAAACCAGATTCTTCAAGAATTGGAAGTAGAACATCCTTGGTCGTTCCAGGATAAGTCGTACTTTCGAGCACTACCATCTGACCTGCTCGCAGGGTCTTTGCGATTGATTCCGCTGTTAGCTCAACGTATTTTAGGTCTGGATCACGGCTATCTGATAGTGGCGTCGGCACACAGATCAGAATAACATCAGCTTCACCGAGCCGATTCATTTCAATTGTTGCTTCGAATTGTTCTCTATCTAGCCAGCCCTGAATCGTGTCATGGCTAATATGAGCGATGTAGCTGTTGCCAGAATTAAGTGCATCCGCTTTTGACTGGTCCACATCGAAACCAATCGTATTAAAACCTGAGGAAATGTAGGCATCGAGCAGGGGTAAGCCAACATACCCCAATCCGACAACACCAACGGTTGCCGTTTTATTGTCGATTGACTGGAATAGGTTTTCAGCTGTGTTTGTGTCGGTCATTTTAGAAAATTCGAATGAAGAGAGATAAAGTGTTTAGCTGGTGTAAATCAGCATCGTTACTGCAATTAAAATAGTCAAGAATCGGTTGACAAGCCGAGGGTGGCTAACCAAATGATGTTGACTAAAACGTCAGAATGTTCGGAAAAAAAGGGTTAAATGGGAGCGGTTCAGTTGGGTTGTTTGGCAAACTGCAAATCAGGTTCTACTTCAAACGGGCTGCCTCAGAGACAAAGATTTTAGCAATTCGTTCAGCGGCATGTCCGTCCCACAAAGCAGGGCATTCACCTGTTTTGTAGGTGCCGTTAATAACTTCCGTCAAATGAAGTTTCAGTTTTTCGGAGTCGCTCCCAACGAGCGTACTGGTTCCGAGGGTGACGGTGATCGGTCGCTCGGTGTTAGGTCGCATCGTAAGGCACGGAACACCAAGTGCTGTCGATTCTTCTTGTAACCCTCCTGAGTCGGTGACGATGACTTTCGCTTGAGAGGTAAGGCAAAGAAAGTCGTTGTAACCTGCGGGGCCGAGGCAGGTAATATTGCTGGCTGAATCTAAAAGATCCAAATATCCAAAAGCTTCTAAACGGGATTTTGTTCGCGGATGGATTGGGAAAACCAGCGGTAAATTGGCAGAAATTTCCACTAAAACCTTTAGCAATTCCCCGAGTACTTTTTCGTTATCTACATTGGCAGGCCGGTGCAAAGTTACGACACCGTATTTCCCTGGCTCGAGTGACAAATCTTGAAGAATACTACTCTGTTTTGCTCGTTCAACCTGATTCAATAGTGTGTCGATCATGACGTTCCCAACCAGATGGATTTTGGAGTCGTCGTGTCCCTCATGTTGAAGATTTTTTACGCCATCCGGTTCAGAGGGAAGAAGCATATCGCAAATTGAATCGGTCAGCATGCGATTGATTTCTTCTGGCATCGTGAGGTCAAAACTGCGAAGACCGGCTTCAACATGAGCCACGGGTATAAGAAGTTTCGCCGCCGCAACGGTGGCGGCCATGGTTGAGTTGACGTCGCCAACGACAATCATCCGGTGAAAAGGAGTGCCATTCTCCGACGCCTCCACAAGCACATTCTCGATCGCGATTAAAATTTCCGCGGTTTGTTTTCCGTGGCTTCCCGAACCTATTCCTAAAGAAATTTCCGGGCGCTTAATCCCCAACTCCTCAAAGAAAATATCTGATAAATTGGAATCGTAATGTTGGCCAGTGTGAATTAATACTGGATCAAGGCAATCATGTTGTTCAAAAGCCCTTAAGATTGGGGCTATTTTCATAAAGTTGGGGCGTGCCCCGACGATGCATGCGATTCGTAGTTTTGTGGTCATGGTATTAAAAGTGAATGATTGTTTAGTACATTGGCAACCGTCTAGTGTCCACGAAAATTGTCATTGTGCGCGGTTATCACAAGGAGCTCTACTTGGTGGGTTGTCTATCATAATCAAACAAACGGAAGGTCCCGTTAAATTTGTTTACCGCATCGAAACTAGCTCGCGGAATAACGTGCACGGGCGTGTTATAACAATTGTGATAGTTGTCTCGGATCGTTGGGGAAAGCACGCCGGTTATCTGAACAACGTTGTTCCCCGCCATCAGACTTCTGACAGCAGATCGCAATAGGCTTGGATCGAGTTTTCTTTTGTAAATCGAGTTGTTGCAGCAATCTGGCATCTTTGCTGATACAGGGCCAGTTCTCCGCGTTTCTCGTAAATCTGGATCACTAAATCGGCTAGTAATTCAGGTTTGGCGGGAGGGGAAACCCAACCTAAATCATCGTCCAAAATGGTTTGAGCAAGTTCCGAATCAGGTTCGGTAATCCCGATGATCGGGCATCCCGCTGCTAAAATGTTATACATGCGAGAGGGAACCGAGATTCCAGACATTTCAGGAATAAATGAGATGATGGAAATGTCAGCTGCGCTAATTAACGCGGCTAAATCTTCGCGAGGAACGGGATCGAGTATGGTAACGGATTTTAAATTTTTTTCGTTGCAAATCTGTTTAAGATTTTGTTTGCCGCCACCCCATCCCCGCATCATCCATCGCACTTCGCTGATTCCTTTGTCCTCGAGAATTGTGGCGGCTTCCGCAATTATATTCAGTCCGTGTGTTCGACCCATATTGCCCGAGTACTGAATGACCAGCTCGTTTTTACTGCCGGTCTCACTTTTGAATTTATTGTTCTCTGCTGGAACCCGACGCATTTGGTCGTCGGCCCAGTTTGTAATGACGGAGACTTTTGATTCCAGCTGCGGGTCTTTCTTTAAAACGAGCTGTTTCATGTCTCGACCAATGGTGATAATCTGATTGACAGATTGATAGAGCCGTCGAGTTGCAAAATCAATAATTCGATATGGTAGCGATGCAGGTTGCGTGAAACCCGTAGGCACAAGCACGTCCGGATAAATGTCGTGTATGAGTAAGTAGGTTCGTGCTCCCCGCATTTTAGCTGCCAATGTTGCGACAAATGGCAATGGTGGTGGATTGGTTACCACCAGCACCCTATCGCCACGACGAAATCGAAATAACATCTTTATGAAGAAAGTCATCATGATCGTGATGACGTTGACTCCGCGGAGCATCAGTCGGTCTTTCGAAAACGTGGTGCTCCAGCAGCGGTTAATCTGAACGCCGTTTATAACCTCATGCCGTAACGCTTTTTGCCCACGAGACGTATACGTTGGCTGAGCGCAAATTACTGAGATAGAGTAATTGCTTTTTTTGGATTCGCTCGCCAGACCCTCCGCGATTTGTGTCATCAAATGCGCAGTGGCGGCATCGTCTGGCGCAAATAACTCAGAAACTATCCAAATCGTGTTAGGCATTCGAAGACGCTTGAAATTTGCTGGGTGGTCTGCGATTAGGAATGGAGCAAATCTTACCTTCTGCCTGGTACCAACTCACCATTTGTTGGATGCCGTCTGTTACCGAAATCGCCGGCGGATCTGCAATTTTATGAATTTTCGAGGCGTCAATTTGAGTATTCGCAACGGCTAATTTATTGATTCTCGCGGAAGAGATCGGCAGGTTTTTACCCGTGAGTTTGATCAATAAGTCGAGTGGGAAAACTAACAGACGAGCGAGCCACAGAGGCAGTGAGAAAGTTGGTTTTTTGCGGTTGAGCTCTCGATATACATTTTCGACGATCTGGCGACTGCAAAGGTCTGGGACATCGACGTAGTTAAAGAAATCAATGCCTTGTTGCGGTTGATTTTTATTGATCCAAAGGTTGATGGAGGTAGAAACAATATTGTCGACAAATGCGAGGCTTTTGATATTTGCCATTTTGCCGACCTGCAAGAATTTGCCGCTATCTATTTGTCGAATTAGAGAATACATATTGGCGAAGCTGTTTGGGCCAAAGATAACTGTCGGTCGCATTACTAAACATTGGTTAGCTTGATCCGCTTCGCACCATTGAATGCAAACTTTTTCGGCGGCGAGTTTGGTTGAACCATAAGGAGAGTTTGGTTTTGGTTCAGTTGTTTCCGTTGGAGGCGTATCTTGTTTTCCGTATAAAGCCACGGTTGAAAAGAAGCAAAGTTTTCTAACGCCGTGTTGCTGCATGGAATCACAAACATTGGACATGCCGCCAACGTTGACATCGTGGAATGTCTGCTCTGAAATTCCAAAGTCGTGATGGGCCGCCGCGAGGTGAATCACCGCGTCTACTCCAACCATCGCTTTGTTCAATGCAGTAATGTCTCGGACATCTCCTTGGATAAATTTAACGTTGCTATTATTTGACAGTTCACTAGATGGTTCGTGCAAATCAAAGCAGGTACAGTAATGGCCTTCGTGTGTCAGGAGACGGCAGAATACTGAACCGACGAACCCGGTTCCTCCAGTAATAAGAATATTCATTTCAGCGCCTATTTAATATCAACGGAACGGTGCCACGTTCCATTGATTTTTTTACTATGTTCGACTCGGTCGTTTTGATTTAGAAATCGATCGCGAATTTTTTTTGCAGGGCAACCAGCGGAAATTGTATAGGGTGGAACATCTTTGGTAACCACACTGCCCGCTCCGATAATACTACCTTCGCCAATCGTTACGCCGTCCATGATGATTGCGCCCAGTCCGACCCATACATCATCCTGAATGACCACACCCTTTTGAGTGGCCTGGATTTCTCGTGAGGCATCCAGCCCCGTTTTGATCATTGGTGTGCCGATGACTTCAATCAAATGGTCTCCACCAGTAATCGCAACTTTTGGTGCGAGTTGGACGTAATTGCCAATCTGGATATTCTGGACCCCAAAGTAACAATCGTAGCCGATAAAGACATCGTGCCCAATTTTAAGGTCACGAAAACAGACAACGACTCCGCGGTTAAATTGCAGATTATGCCCATAGTTGCGTATGCCGCACCGGAGATTTGCGTGAAGCCAGGTTCTGCAGCGGCGGACGCCGTACGCAAGGCTCTTATTGGATTTGATTAGTTGTTTGAGTTTTCCCAACATCAATCTTTGTCGGTTTCTAACGACAGCGCCCGAAATATAAGATAGCTGATTTTCAATGTATGTTTTATGGACGCAGGTTTTACTTAGGAAGCGTTAACTTTTAGTACACCGAGAATGATAGCCTCTTTTACAGCCTCGGGCGTGAATTGTTCTCGAACTAATTTCAAACAGGAGTTTGATAAGCTTTTTACCTTTGGATAGGTTGCCTCGATGGTGTTAGCCAGCGATTCAGCTGATTCAAAATCAAAAAACGCCCCGGTTTCATCCTCGATGATAGCTGAGACTTCAGGAGGATGGTTTATTCCTTGGTTTTCTTCTGTGATGACAGGAATGCCAGAAGCCATGTATTGAATGGCAGAGAGACCAGCCCAGGAGGGAATCACACCAATGTCAGCTTTGCTTAAAAATTGAGTTAGGTCGTCGTCGTATTTTGCCCCGTGAAAACGAATGACATCATTGAGATCGAGGGCGATTGATTTTTCTTTTGTGGCTGTTAGTTCAGGACCGTCACCCACAATGTCAACCACGAAAGTGACGCCCCGATCTTTTAGAATTGCCGCCGCTTCGATTAAGAGACGCATTTTTTTATCGCGATAAAGCCGGCCAATGTACAGCACGCGGATGGTGCAGTCATTTTCGGTAACTTGCCGATCATTCGCTGATAACTTGTAATCCGCGTCATTCAAGCAATTCCAAATCGTAGTCATGGTCGACGGTTCAACTCCAGCCTTTTCCAGCCTCAACCGCCCAACTTCATCGTAGGCAAGAATTCCATCGGCATGTTTATAGAAAAATAATCGAAGCCACCGACCTAAAAAACCCTGTCCGGCGAGCGTAGCATGACTCCACCAGCAGACTTTGACTCTGAGGATTTTCGCGATGAAAAATAGCGGAAAGCTCGAAAGGATATGTGGATCTGCTCCCAGTAATATTAAGACATTCGGTCGTGTCCGAACCAGGTTGATAATCGCTCCCCATTGCCAAACGATAAAGTGCATTTGGGTGATGTTAACGACAAAGTTCTTGACCCACTTAATCTTTAATGGGGGCTGTGGCTCAAAGTTTCGCATCTTTTGATACGGTGATTTTTTGCCACAGCAGATGGTGAAGTCAATTCGAGGATCCGAGGCAATTCGATTGAAGACCGATTCTCGATAGTGAATCAACGTTAAGTATTGCAGGACGACTACCGGTCGAATGTCTACTTCTGAATTGAGTTCTTTTTGTTGGGGCATTTTGGTTGGGGGTAATTAGCAAAAACGAATGTTTTGTCGAATGCTAATAAGGTACATCGATGAGTTTTTCTTTTGTGCTAGAAACGGTTGGCGAGTCACCATTCGCTTTTATGAAATAAAGACGGATTTCCTATCAGATATTCTGAACGAACTAATCATGACGGAGGATGCTCAGAAGTGATACCTAAGTAGAATTTCTTTTGTCTAGCGGCGCCGGTCTGTGTATGGGTAATTGCGGACTGGCAATATGCTGGCTGTTGGGTTGCTGATTTTTCTTTAACAACCTTGTATGGAGCCAACCAATGATCAATGCAAAACAGAAAACGGTAGAAGCTGAACCAAGCAGGCTTCCTTGTTTAAATGATAGCAGCAGATTGAATGTAAAGATGGCAAAGACGATTCCGATGTTTACCCTGACCTCGGATGGAAGGCTGGGGGTACTCATTAAACGAAATCCTTGTCGAAACGTTACAGAAATGATTGCAATTAATAAAGTGAAACCGAAGATCCCCTCTTCCACAAGAGTTTCACCGATAACGATATGGGGATAAGCATTGAGATATTTGAAGGAGCTTGACGAGCCAATCCCAAAAATCCAGGCAGTTGGACCTGCAGAGATCCAATGTTTCATCACTTCTTTTAGCATGTCGAAACGCCCAATTTGATCTTCGAGCATTTTTTGATATTGCCATCGAGTTGTTAGCTCAGTTTGCTCGATAAAGATAACGACCGCAAAAGTAGCGATGCCAATAGTGACGATGGCGAGGATGGTCGATCGTTTCGCTGCAACGCCCGCAATCAGCGGCAGGAAGATCGCACTAATTCCTGCAAAAGCAATTACCTGACCACGTGAGCCGCTACTGTACATCGCGGTAATACAAAATCCAACAAAGCAAAGTTTCAGAAGTGAGTTAAAATTCCACAACTTCTTACCCCAAATTGAAAACAACGAGGCAAATCCGACGTAGGCAGAAAACGATGCGGCCGCCAGAGGATTGGCTTCGACGGCTTTTCCCTGAACTGAATCAATAATGATGCCTCGCAACCCAATCGTGCTCAGATTGATTGCTATGACAATGAGAATTCCAAAGTAGATTAACACGGTGATTGCTGTATTGAGTTGCTTGGCGTTAATCAAACACATCGGAGCCAGCAGACAGAACGTAATAATATAAGGGAGCTGAAGCTTAAATCTGTCGTAGGTATCTATTGGGCTTTGGCTCCAAAAATACGAGATCGCACAGTACGTAATTAGAATTAAATAGAGCCAGAATTGGATTGGGATTCGAAGTTTCCGATATTTACCACGGATGATCCCCCAGCCAATCGTGACTCCAACTAATCCTGCAATAAAAAAGTTAACAAATGATGAATTGGAAACTAAGAACTGGTTGCTCTGCTGCAAGACTGATTCCAGCGCGATCATTGACCATGCCAAGGCAATTGCGATGCCGGGTTTTCCAAGCACGCCAGCGGCGAGTACGAAAAGTGAAATTAGTATGATGTAAATTACTATTGGAAGCATTGGTTACTGGCCGCTTATATCAAATGCCATGTATTGAAACTGGACTAGGAAACGAAGAGAGTTTTGGGGCGGGTTTTCCATGTAGTTCGCATATTAAACTGGTGAAATGTGCAATATGGTTGGGTAGTGTATGGTAATCGACGAAGGCCTTTTTCGACTGTTGATTTTCACTGCTAGGTTCCGTTGTGGATTTTAAAGTACAAATTAATCCATCTCGGATTGCATCCACATCTCCAGCTTGGCATGTTCGCCCAAGTTTAAAGTTGTCACATGCCCAGCCAATCCAACCAAAATCTGAAGCAAGCACTTTCTTATCAGCTGCCGCTGACCTAATAAGAATGCTCGCGGATCCAATGTGTCGGGGGTAGCACGTTGCTACAAGTTTCGCTGCAGCAAAGAGACAGTCAAATTCTTCAGGAGATGCGAATTGATTTTTAAAAATGATACGTTTGTCGTGGGCGAGACTTTCCGATAATTTTTTGAGATGATCCGAATGCTTACCAAAAAGTAAAAGACGACAGGGGAAATCTCGTGGAAGTCGAGATACTGCGCGGGCAATTAAATCAGACCCTTTAGTTTCATTAACCCCGCCTGGACAGACAATCAGTGGATCGCCTTGTTTGAGTCCTAATTGTTGCAGTGCTTCCGGTCGGGTTTTGGTTGTGAGTGGCTCGATCGCTTCTGGTATCAAAAAGACTTTTTTGGCGTATGCTGGATTGCGGTTTTTAATTGCGTTTAATACCAGCGGATCAAGATGGTGAACTTTATTCCACCTTGCCCGTTGTTGCAATTTCCAAGAAATCTCATTTTTAATGCGGTTGTTCAAATTAGCTGCGGGGTACGCGAATCCCCCCCGCATCATCAGGCATTCCAAAATCGCATCGTTCGAAAAGAAACTGTCTGGTTTTCGCTGCATCCCCCACGCCTGTGAGATGCCGTCAGCATAGGGAACGTAGGCGTGATCAGGACGTACTTTTTGAAGTGTGTCTCGGAGAATTTGCAATTGCAGTTTGGCGCGGCTTTTTCCCGGTGGAAGTTTGATTTCAGGGAGCGGTATCCATTCCATCTCGTCAATCAAATCTGAAAAAAACGTTTTACCTTCCGGGGTTTCGCACGTGTTTTTAGGCAATGCTAACTTGACTTCGAATCCTAAACGCTGCAGTTCCACGGCTAAGACCCGAACATAGTATCCCCGGTGCCCGGAGATGAAATTTTCATAGATTAAAACCGATGGAGTTTGGATTGCGTTAGCCTTTAATTGACTCGTAATAAATTAGTGAGTCACGTTTGATTCGAGATTTTTGTGCAGGTCTTTGTCAGTGATTTTTCGGATGACACGCGCGGGCGTTCCACCGGCTAGACAATCTTCGGGGATATCGGAGACGACGACACTGCCGGCAGCGATTACACTCCGAGCACCAATGCTGACTCCTTTGAGAACCGTAACATTGGCAGCAAGCCAAACGTGATTGCCAATGATTACAGGTGCAGTTTTGGCTGGAGTTCCAGCCAAGCGATCTTGAAAGTGGACGGGATGGAAGTCAGTGTCATAAATTCGAGAATTTGCACCGATCAAAACATAATCTCCAATTTCAATGGAGGACTCAGCGTAAATCGAAGCTCCAGAAATTCCAACGTTGTTACCAATTTTTAAAATTGCGTCGCGACCTGCTACCAGTTGCGTTGGGTGGTTAATTCCTGCTCGGTTGTACTTTGAGTCATTTACAATTGTGATGTGGTCGCCCAATTCGATTCTTCCAAGTGCACTTAGGCCCATTGGTCCTTTGACGGTTAGATTGTTTGGCCATCTAACGCCTCGAATCTTGAACTGAATCCGTGCGGACAAATGCCACAAATAGTAACTTGGAAATCGTATTACCTTGGCGATTAGAGAATTCATACGATTACTGCGGCTGATCTTGGTTCAATTGCGGCATTATAGTTTTCATAAAAAATTCTATGTCATGGAATTCGCGGTGATGTTTCGAGAGAAACGCGTCGCTTTGTGTCCACCACTGAGATGCCAAAAGCTGCTCAATCTGTTCGGTTTCAAATCTCTTGCGGATAAATTTTGCAGGAATGCCACCAACAATTGAATACGGCGCAACGTCGGCAGTTACCACGGCTCCGGCGGCGACGATCGCGCCTGTGCCGATGGTTAAGTTGTCGCAGATGGATGCACCTTGGCCAATCCAAACATCGTGTTCGATCGTGACAGGGCCGTGTTCGATAAAACCCTGCTCTGTTGCGAATCGGTTATGAGACGGAAAAGTCAACGAGTAAAAAACTGGATGAGTTGAAACAAACGTTTTTGTCGGGTGCATTCCCATTGAGATAGTTACGTTCGGACCGATCGAACAAAATTTTCCAATTGTGGTATTTGAAATTTTGGTGTCAGTTCCGACATAGCTATAATCGCCTAGGGTCGAATTTACCAAGCGGCTACGATCGCAAACTTTATTAAATCGCCCAAAATTGCAGTGCGCAATTTCAACTTGGCTATCAAGGATGAGGCCATCGTGACGACGTTTCAGGTTGAAATTACGCCAGGCGCGTCTGATCGACCGTGTTAGTGAGTTTTTAATTAGCCAGTTCATTTTCGTTTTTGTAGAAAATATCGAAATGTATTTTTCAGTAAGGTTCGAATTGGCAAATGACCGTAAAAATATTCGACTTCACTAATGTTGTTGAGAGATAATCCAGACTCGAATGAAGTACCTTGGGTTTTGCATAAATAAAAGGTGGGCCGTTTAGAGTCGGGTGTGGCTTTCAGAAAATTAACCGGTATCGGTTTGCGTACAAGCTCGAATTGTAATTGATGAGTCGAGGGTTTTTTCGATGTTAAGACATAAGGTTGACGGAAAGATGCTGGATCTTTTACTCCAAACAAATCGACGTCAAAATCAAACTCGTTCAGAATTGGAGCTAGTTGTTTTAACTTTTCTTGCAACAATTCGAAATGAGAATCGTAAACTGCAAGCGATTCGGCGGGGCTAGAGAATCGAAGTGAATTGTTCCGCATGGCTAAGGGGACTTGCCAGCGATTATTGGGCTTGTCGATATGGGTTCCAGAGTCCGAATGATTGGTGGTTTGGGAGTGATGGGGATAGAGGAAGAATTTATCGGTCGCCACTAAATATCGAATGAAGTACTTAAGCCAGGAAGTGGGTGGCCAGTTCATGACAGCTTTAGGGACAGTTCCATCGGGCACGGTTCCACTAGCAAGATTGTCGTGTTCTGACTTTTCAACCTCCTCGTACCACGAGCGAAACGAGGTCCATTGTGCACGTGACCAAGCTTGCCCCCACGAAGATGCAATCTGTAAATAGAAATTGTCATAGCCGTCGAAGATAGGTTCAAACGGCAGGTGATTTAAAAAGTTTGTCTGGTGATTGTAAAGCGACACCCCACCGATCGATTGTTGTTGACCAGAAAACTCCAAGGCATCTTTGGCGAATTGGTAGAAGTCAGGGCCAACGGACAAGTCATCTTCCAGTAAGATGATTGCTCCGTAGGACTCGGTTAAGTCGCCGCACGCGAGCACGTGTTTTCGTAGGCCAATGTTGATTGGTTGGAGAATGAGTCGTTTTGTTCCGTGTTGCCAAATAAAAGATTCGGCGACTTTTCGAGTTAAGCCACCAAGGCTACCGCTGCAGAAATCTAGGCTGATTACCAAATCAATGTTATCGAATTGGTAGTTGGCTAGATTCAGACTATCTAATAATCGTTGTAGTGAGTCGGGTCGGTTGTAACCGACAACTACAATTGCTGGGAGCGAGTTGGAACTCATAGAATTACCGGTACCCATGCCATTGCTTGTGGGACAATAGAATGTTTGTTTTTTGCATTGTCAGTGAATAAATTAATTTTCAACTCGGGCATACAGGCGGTTGGAGTACGAGGGGTTCAACCATTGATGTGTCATTTTCATATTGGCTTGCGTGAGTATGCTGTCGATTTCTTCTTCGTTTTCTATTCTCGTTTCAACAAAAATGTAATCAAACGTAATAGTAGAAAAATTGATCCCGCGGAGAACCTCGGTTTCATAACCTTCGACATCGAGTGAAAAGAAGTCGACGTGACTAACCTTCAAATCATTGAGGAGCTTGGTTAGCGTGGTCGCTTTGATATTAATGGAGTCTTGTTGTTCAAGATGTTGTACTTCTCTACCACGCGCAACATGACTTTCGACCAACGCCGGTTCAATATTTCCATCGTTAACGACGGACATCAAATCAGCCATTTCAATGCGAACCGTTTCGCTGGGATAGTCATGGCGAACCAAAGCGGCATTGACGACTTTAGAATTCGAGCGATTTTTTCGGCACTTCTCTGCCTGAGCAGGGATTGGCTCCACCAAGAGGCCGTTCCAGCGAAGTACTTTTTCGAAATAGTAGGTGTTGCTTTGCCGGATGCCATCATTAGCGCCCGCTTCAATAAAGAAGCCGTTTTTTTTCCATTTCAAGATAGAAACTAATTGCATATCGACATGCTCTAATCCGACAGATGAGAGAAAGCCACAACCAATTTTTTGTAAAGCTGGCCGCAGTATCTTTTCCTTTAATTTGTTTTTGATCGTGCTCATCGGGAATAAATTAGCTCTTTTAAAATGAAATAGCTTTTAAATGGTGAAGTTAGCCAGGATGTCGTCTGCAGCATCGCAATGCTTGAAAGCTGAGGGAACAAAAACGACGAAAGGTAAGCGGATACTGAGAAACTAATCACGGTAGAAATCGCCGCGCCGTAACTGGAATACAGTGGAATCAAGTAGTAGTTAAGACCGACATTAATGAATAGTCCGAGGAGTGTTGAAGCCATATTGAAGACATGCATTTTGGTAAGATTTAAATGTTGTGCTCTGGCGGTTCCCATGAAAACAAAAATGACGCCAAAAATATGAGCCTGAAAAACAACTAACGACTCGTGGTATTTAGGGCCAAATAATAAATTGATCAATATAGGGAACGTGAAAAACGCAACTAGTACGCAAGCGTAAGATAACAATGCATTGATTTCAAAGTAACGTTGGAGTGCACCCCGGTAACGATCGGGGTTGTCGTGATAGATTTTTGTCAGCCAGGGTAGAAAGCTTGCCCCAAGAGCCACTGGCAAGAAATACCACACCATTGAGAGTCTTGCTGCGACCGCGTAGATCCCTGCTTCTTTTGAACTATCCATCGCCCGCAGCATAAGGCAGTCAACATTCATGTATAGTACGACGCTCAATGATGAAATAATAAGTGGCCAGCATTCTTGTATCACTCCCCGAAATATTTCTTTGCTGGGAAGTACAAATGTTGGCACTAATCCAAGTCGTCGAGAAACCAAAAAAGTGACGATGCCAGCGAGGATTGCATTGCAGGCATTCATGGCCGCGAACCAAAGAATGTCCATTCCTAGGTAGATCAGTAATATTTTTGCGGCAGATACAAATAGCAGTACAACATTAATTGCAATGACGCCGTATTTGTTTAGCAGGTCAGCTCGCAGTAAGAGAGTAGATAACTCGAAACCGCTAAAGATGAGCGGAATGGTTGTAATGATGATGACCCACGATTCAATTTCGTCGGATAGCTTGACCAGTCCGGAGTAGAGACAAAGGAAGACGGCAATGCAGGCTGCCAAACCAAGGACAATTCGAGTGCAGAACATCGTCCAATAGAGCCCTGCCCGTTTGTCTTCGTGAATGAATCGCCGAGTAACGACCTGGTCGCTACCCATGCTCACGATCGGTCTCATGATGGCTCCGATCGCCATCGCGTTTGCCAAGATACCAAACTTAGAGGGTTCTAGATATTTCGCCACCATCGCACCGACAATTAGTGAATGGAAGATGGCCAGGCTTTTATCGATCGCCAGCCAACCGAAATTAGATTTGATTTGTTTCTTAATAGCGAGTTCTAACCGAAGCAAAGCATCTGAGTTTTGATGCCGTTTTGGTGTTTTTTGGTTAGCTGGATGTTGATAGCAGTTTTATTCATCAGATCCAGGCAGGATGTTTATGCTCACTGGAACACTGGAAATTTCTTTTCCGCTTACCTGAATGACGCCATATAGTTTGGCCTGCCCTTGTCCAATTAGCTTCGAATCGACTTCAACTGAAGCGCCAGATTTGACATCAGCGATGACTCGAGAGTTGTGCATGATTTTGACAGATTGGTTTCCAGACGCTATGGCTTCGATTGTGATTGGCAAACCTAAGCCAATGGTTTTTTTGTCGGCAACCAATTTGACGTTATCTCCTTTAGTTCGCACGAAAAACTCAAGCTTTTGGCTAGTTCGGGCGGCGGCAGGAGAATCTGCGACAGCTACTGCCCGCAAGTCATGGTAGCCTTCCGAAAGTTTCGAAAGGTCGATGAGAAAGGGTGTGCCGTCGTCAATTTGTTCGCTTAGCAGCCCATCTACGAATATTTCGAAATGATCAATAGGTGTATCCGAATCTGTATTCGCAAATTGAATTTCTACATTAGATTTGACGACTGTTCGATCCTGCAGTCCCGCAATCTCGAAGGAAGGAAATTGCGCGAACGGTCGACACAGCGGGTCACCAACGATAAGTAGCTGATAGGGACATGGAACAGATTGATAGAACGCTTCTGCTAATGAAAACCCCTTTGCATAATGAACATGCAAATCGGCTCCCGGAAATTTAGGCGGTATTGTATACGGTTCGTACACGGTGCCGCTCGCCCCAGCAGCGCCTGCGTTAAGAAAATCGGATACCTGAGTTTGTGAAGCTTTTGCCCACCAACCTCCGTAGCTGGTGAAGTTGTCACACAAAGCACCGGGCACAAATTTACTATTGGTTGATTTCCAGTCCACGACGGGGCTTCCAAGAGTAGCTCCTAAAATATCTTTTTGGTTTTTAGGGGCAGTGGATTTTGATATGTCGACTTTAAATCCCATTTTTACCAATTGGTCGGCAGCAGCTTTGAACGTGTCTTTTCGAATCTTTGATCTGATGTCTCCGTGGTCTGCAAAAAAGAAAGTTCCTTTCGGTTTTGAACCATCCGCTTGAGCGCTGGTCTCAAGTTGCTTAAATGCTTGATCAAGGCTTGACGCCTTCGGGCCAGTGACAGTGAGCATGGTGGAGAGCACGTACCGCTGACCTTGTTCGGCCGAGCCATTAGGCCAGCCGTTATTTGCCCAAAATTCACCAGAACTAAAACCACGACTGCTGCGTATACTGGTCGGGCTGGAGTCCATCTCATCCAAAAGAATTTTAAATTCCGGATTAGATTCTAGCGGAGCAAATGCGGCATCAGCGAGAATAACTTTGGGGTAACTCCAACCCAGTTCTTTACAGAACCGTAGTTGTTCGGTCCCCTTTTCCAACTGGCCTGCGTTAGCAAACGCTTTCGCTAAAAAGAATCGTACGATTGGCTGTTTCGGATTCGCCGCTACAAGCTGTTCGAATTTAGTGATGGCTGTCGCGTAGTCGTTGTTTTTGAGAGCTGCAACGCCCAAATCGTATTCAGTTCCGGAGTCATTAATAAAAGGGTTTTGAAATAAGTCGTCTGTTCGATGGGTGGCATAACGATTGGCATCCAGCTCAACAAAATCCGGTGCATCGGAGAAAATGTTTTCGTGAAAAAAAGTAGCACTGGTTAACGAGACCCATGGCGCATGGAAGTGAATGTCATACTTTTGGTCAGTGGCTTTGAGATATTTTCCAATTTGCGGTTGGCAGGTTACGCGCGTCGGAAAGCCCGCGGAGTAAACAATATATTGAATTTGAGGTCGCAATCCTCTTTTATCAATTGTCTCTAAAACCGGGTTAAGCACTTGAGATTCGAAATACTTAACATGTGCACTTTCGCCGTCCAAGTCTGGCAGTATTTTAAAGCTATCAATATAGATAACATTTGAAGGTGGAATACTGCGGAGTTGAATGTAGTGGTTGGCGACCGCGAGTGAATCTGCAGAGGAAGAGTTCACGACAAGAACAAGATTCTCACCTTCGGCTTGAAGCTGGCGATCCGTAATTCCTACTGCAAGCAGTAGGAAAAGAATCAGCTTGGTTCCGCAGGACATCATTCGAAAAATGAAATGATTTTTCATAATTCGCGAGGCGTGAATTTTTTCTTTTTCAATACAAGTCATTCGTTTAGTTGGATCGCAAGTCGAGCACATCAACGTTAACTGTCGGATAAACTCGCTTGCGTTGCTTCGTGCCGGGCGAGTTCAAGGTCGTGATCAACCATGATCTCGGCGAGTTCCTTGCAGCTCGTCTGAGGCGTCCAGCCAAGTAGGTCTTTGGCCTTTGATGCATCACCGAGTAGCAAATTGACTTCGGTGGGGCGGAAATAACGCGGGTCGATTTCCACGTACTTAGCCCAGTCCAAGTCGAGTCGACCAAACGAGTAATCAAGAAACTGGCGGATGGTCTGGGTTTCGCCTGTCGCTAATACAAAATCGTCTGGCTCCGAGTGCTGTAGCATCCGCCACATGCCCTCAACGTAGTCTTTGGCGTAACCCCAGTCGCGTTTTGCATCGAGGTTTCCGAGGAAGAGTTTGTTTTGCAAACCGAGTTTGATACGCGTTGCGGCTCGCGTAATCTTACGAGTCACAAAAGTCTCACCTCGGCGGGGTGATTCATGGTTAAAGAGAATTCCATTGACAGCGAATAAATCGTAGGCGTGTCGGTAGTTGACGGTTTGGTGGAATGCGTAAACCTTTGCACAGGCGTAGGGGCTTTGTGGCTGGAAAGGAGTCGATTCGGTTTGCGGTGTTTCAATGACGTCACCGTACATTTCCGAAGAAGATGCCTGGTAAACCTTGGTCAGGTGATTTTTGTTGAGTTGGCGTGCGGCTTCGAGAACGTTGAGAGCTCCAATGCCCACGACTTGAACCGTGTAGGCCGGTGCGTCAAACGAAACGCGAACGTGACTTTGGGCGCCGAGGTTGTAAATTTCGTCCGGTTTAACATCAAGGACCAAATTGGTGAGATTTTGACCGTCCGTTAAATCGCCATAGTGCAGAAACAACTTAGCGTCGGTCTCGTGGGGATCCCGATAAATATGATCAATTCGATCCGTGTTAAAACTGCTGCTACGGCGAACAATCCCATGGACTTCGTAGCCTTTCTCTAGCAAAAGTTCTGCAAGATAAGATCCGTCCTGTCCTGTGATTCCGGTAATCAGTGCTTTTTTGGTCATTTAGTTTTAAGCTTAGATGAATGTTAAAAGATTCGGAGCTGTCATTTTGAAACTGATGGCGTTCTGCGAACTAATGGGCAACCAGATCAAACCGCCCGCAGTTTACCATCTTGTGCCTCTTGCAGAAAATGGTCGTAGGTCATTTTCAGACCTTCCTGCAGAGAAATTTTCGAATTCCAACCGGTAGAGTGCATTAAATTCATGTCCGTGCGTTTTACAGGCGTGCCATCAGGACGTTTTGGGTCTGTCTTAATTTCACCTTGGTAACCTACCACGTTTGCAATTTGGGTTGCTAACTCGAGGATTGTTACGTCGTTGCCAGTTCCAACATTAACTAAATCAGGTGGGTTGGAGAGAGTGCATAAGTGAAGGACACCGCTGGCTAAATCATCAACGTGGAGGAACTCGCGTCGAGGCGAACCCGTTCCCCAGATCACAACTTCCGGGCAATTGTTCTCTTTCGCTTCGTGGAACCGTCGAATCAGTGCCGGCAGAACATGGGAGTTTTCTGGGTGGTAGTTGTCGCCCGGTCCATACAGGTTCGTTGGCATCGCTGAGTGATATGTCACGCCGTATTGTTTTCGGTAAAATTCGCACATCTTTAAACCGGCGATTTTTGCGATGGCATAAGCTTCATTTGTCTTTTCAAGAGGTCCGCTGAGTAAGCAGGTTTCCGGCATTGGCTGGGGGGCCATCCGTGGGTAAATGCAGGTGCTTCCAAGAAAAAGAAACCGGGGAACTTTGTTTTTGAATGCGGCATGAATCGCATTGGTTGCCATCGAAAGATTTTGGTAGATAAACTCGGCTGGATAAGTGTTGTTAGAGTGAATGCCTCCAACTTTTGCCGCAGCAAAGAGAACGCAATCAGGGCGCTCTGTTTCAAAAAATTTATTGACAGCCTGCTGATCACATAAATCGAGTTCATCTCTGGTTTTACAAATTACATCCTGGACGCCGCTAGACTCAAGAGCACGCAGCAACGCTTTGCCTACCATTCCACGATGACCAGCTACGTAGATGCGTTGGCTTCGTAAAGATCCGAATTGGGTTTCAGAGTTCAAAATTAAATGTGCTTGATTTTAAAAATACAGATCGTGAATCGTGAATAATTATCATAATCAATTTGCACAATGGGATGGAGTGCAGTAGCTCATTGATAGCATTCGAGGTGCAAAATTTCTTCACTTATTGATCGGTGACGGTTAGGTGCTCAATGTACCATTTCACCGTTTCGGTAAAACTTGTCAGGTTGGTGTGCTGAGGCTGCCAGTTTAGTTCGTCGCTTAGTTTAGAGCAGTCGTTAGCGTAGCGAAAATCATGGCCAGGTCGATCCGCAACCAATCGTATTAATTCCTCATATGATTTTAAAGTGTCGCCAGTCTCTGATGATCTTGAGCCTTGGAATGGGTTTTGGGCGATTGGATAGAGTTCATCCAATATCCGACATGCCTGCAAAGCGATTTCCATATTTGTCTGTTCGAAGTTTGCACTTATGTTGTAAGTTTCGCCCGGTCTCCCATTCTTTAAGATCGACATTGTTGCAGAGATATGATCTGCAACGTGAATCCAATCGCGAATATTAGTCCCGTCTCCGTAGATCGGGATGTGAGTTAATTGCAAGGCATTCGCGATGATTTTAGGAATCAATTTTTCGCGGTGTTGGTAAGGTCCGTAGTTATTGGCACTGTGTGAAATCAAAATTGGCAATTGATAGGTCGTATGCCAAGCCCTTACGAGATGGTCTGCAGAAGCTTTACTGGCAGAGTATGGGGAACGGGGATCGTATGGCGTAGATTCAGTAAATGGGGAATCATGCGACTGAAGTGAGCCATAAACTTCATCCGTGGACACGTGAAAAAATCGAAACTGGCTTTTTTGTAAGCCACTGAGCGATTGGTAAAGCTCTCGGGATTGTTGCAATAAGTTATAAGTTCCTACGATATTTGTTTCGATGAACTCCGCTGCATTTTCAATTGAGCGATCGACATGAGTTTCAGAGGCGAGGTGGATGACAGCATCTGGTGAAAGTGTAAATGCCTTCTGTAACTGCTGGGCGTCTGCGATATCAATCTTTAAAAATTGATAACGATGGCTGTTATTTATCTCGTCAAGGGAATTTAAATTGCTTGCGTAGGTTAGCTTGTCGAGATTGATTATTTGATAGTCGGTCGTCTCATGAAGATGACGAATCAAGTTGGAACCGATGAATCCTGCTCCGCCGGTGATGAGTATTTTTTTCACGGTCGGTAGAGAATAATTGGGTGCAGAAAATCGATTGGATTAGAGGTAGTTTGAAGAAACAGCGCGGACTCCGTCCCGGTCGGTGGCACCGAAGATGAAAAGGTAAATCTATCAAAGCGTTGCCCCTACGTTTGACGAATGAATTGGGGCGGTTCGCCAATATCCACCTTAACAACAGATAGAAAAAGCCGACACGTTCAAGGGGCACGTAAGTCGAGAAAACGATCTCTTAATACCGATTATGCCGGTTGAAAATATACTACCGAGAATGCCGCGCTTTCGCATCTCACGACATCGATACCTTGGCAGTCTTTAGAACGAATTGGGCGAATGCGAAGCTCGGGTTAAAGAGGATTTATACGGGCTCTAAGAGTCCTTCGTCCATTTCCATTGAGACGCACTGTTCAATGAATTGGATGGATAAAAGCAGGCGGGTTTTGCCTTCCCGGCGGATGACTGTTCCTTCGTACTTCGCAAACGGACCTGTTTTGACCCGCACCTTATTTCCAGGTTCCAGCCGGGCCTCAGGTGTGAGGGCAACCCCGGAATCGATGACGTTATGAATTTGCCTTAAATCGTGAACCAGTTGCTCTCGATCTTTGATTGGATTGCATTTTGAAATGCAGTTGGTCGTCATTGCCTCGTAACGATCTTCTTCCGTACCAAACATGAAAACATAATTGGGAAAGAGAGGAACATACGAAGTACGCAGTCGGCCATTGGGCGATCGGTATCGTTTCGGAATGACGGGACTGTAATGCGCTATTTTCAGTACCGCAAGTTTTCGCATCAGATCTTTCTCGCGTCGAGAAAGTGTGTAGACGCACCACCATTGCCGAGCTTCACTTGTTAGATAATCATCGTTCGCCAGCAGGTCACTGGGATAAATGTCATTTTCTTTTCCGAGGATGGGCATCTAGGATGGTTCCGATTATCTGGGGAGGCATCACCGAACCTATTTTTTGACAGGTTCTAGCAAATCTTACAAGGCAACTGGTGAAGGTTTTAAATTGCTAAAAGAGTGGCCGACTGAATGGCGAGAATTCTGGCTCTATTGACGATCTGCGTTAGTTTATATTTGCAAAGACCGCGGTAGATCGGACGCTCATGATTGCGAGTTGATTAGTTTGGTCAAATAGGGAAAATAGAACTTTGCGAATCTCCTATTTCTCCTAATTTACGGGGCGTGTTTTGGCTTACCTAGTTGTAGTGATGGGCGTTTCAGGAAGTGGAAAGACGCTTGTTGGAAAATGGTTAGGCAATTCGACTGGTTTTGAATTTATTGATGGGGATGATCTCCATCCGCCGAGCAATATCGCTCGAATGAAGAGCGGTGAACAGCTCGATGATGCCGCTCGGAAGCCGTGGCTTGCTGCGATAGTGCGTCGAGCTGAAATAGCTGTCGCGAATGGAGATTCGCTGATCGTAGCCTGTTCCGCTTTGAAGCAGAGCTATCGTGATCAACTGCGGTCGCTTGTTGTTCCGGTGTATTTTATTTTTCTTGACGGAAGCCAGCCACTGATTGAAGCGCGATTAAAGAATCGCAAGGGTCACTTCATGCCATCTCAACTTCTGAGAAGCCAGTTCGACGATCTCCAGTCCCCTGTTGGCGAGGAGGGAGTTATAAGCGTTGATATTGATCAGTCGGTAGAGTCCGTCTGTCAGGATGCGTTGAGTGGCCTCAAAAAATTCACCGCTGAATAGCGTCGCGTCATTGATTTATTACTCTCCTAATGAGCATCTGAATTAGATCGATGCCCACGAGCCAATGTTCGAGAAACCTTTATTTTTCGTTTAACAATCAAATAAATTATGGAAGTTCGATCGAGCTCGCCCATGGCTGGTTGTCACGATACCACTTCACGCATTGCTCCAACCCTTCGTCGAGCGAAATGGTTGGCTCCCAGTCCAACAATGATTTCGCTTTGCTAATGTCGGCATAGGTTGATTTGACATCGGCGATATGAAATGGCTTGAATTCTAATTTAGCTTTTTTGCCTAAAAGTTTTTCAAGCTTTTCAATCATCAGGAGAAGTGTTGTCGGTTGCTTGCCACCTCCTAGGTTAAAGATCTCGTAGCCCAATGGCTTCAGTGCGGCAATCGTACCCGACGCGATATCATCAACGTAGGTAAAGTCCCGTGACTGCGTTCCATCTCCAAAGATCTCAAGTGGACGCCCCTGGTCAATCCACTGAATGAAGCGGAAATAAGACATGTCCGGTCTACCCGCGGGGCCGTAAACCGTAAAGTATCTACAGATGGAAATATCAAGGTCGTAAAGGTGATGGTGAGAGTAGGCCAAAACCTCCGCAGCCTTTTTTGAAGCCGCGTACGAGGAAAGTGGATTGTTTACGGGTAGCGTTTCGACAAATGGCATTTCCTGCCCTGCGTACAACGATGATGTTGAGGCTAATACATATTTACGAACCCCATTGTTCCGCATCGCTTCTAGCAGGTTGAGGCTGCCCATCGCATTGGTTGTCATATAGACCGATGGGTTGACCATGCTGTAACGAACCCCCGCTCGCGCGGCGAGGTTAATGACGCCGTCAAATTTATATTTTTCGAATAGCGCGTTTACAAGCGATGTATTTTCAAGGTCTAAGATAGAGAACTGAAAATTTGAGGACTCTAATTGACGGACGCGGTGGTTCTTTAGGGAGACGTCATAATAGTCGTTTAAATTGTCGATTCCGACGACAGTATGTCCGTCATTTAAAAGATGTTGGGTTACCCGAGAGGCAATGAACCCTGCACAGCCAGTCACTAGATAAGTTTTCGAATCGCTCAACGGAGGATTCCTTTCTGGGGTGATAAAGCAATCGGAAAATTAAGAAGTGGGCACGCGTTGAGCCGGATTATAACAGTCTTTTTCGAATTAATCCCATCCCTTAAATGTGATTACCGTGAGTCGATGTTTTTGCCGGTGGTGTTTTTGTCTGATGCCCTCAGTGAGGTGATATCCAAAGTTGGAAAAAGAAGAGTAAATGCTGGGATGCAATTTTTTGAGTATAGAGAAAGCCAGAGTATTGTTTACTCGGGGTTGAGGGAGGCTTTCGCGTGGATTTGCGAGAGTTCATCCATGCCGAGAGATTTGTAGGTGGCAGACAGCTTTTGATGTACTGCCTGTTTGTTGGCGGCTCCCTTGAGTGCTATTTCTAAATGGGAAATCGCTTCTTTGTTGCGTCCAAGTTTCATCAAAATTGTACCCAGCGTATCTCGGCATTGAGCGTCTTTGGGGACGCGGTTGACTGCTGCCGTCGCCAATTCTAAAGCTCGGTCAAAATCGGGCGGTTCGGAGTGGGCCAGCATCCACGCGAGGTTATTCATGACGGAGATAAGTGAATTGTCCATCTGATAGGCTTGTTCAAGATGGAAAATTGCCGTCTTTTGATCACCGTCTTGGAAGATGATATTACTAAGCGCGAAATGCGCCATCGGAGAGGACTGTTCACTGGCGACTACCTGTTGTAGTTTTTTCCGAATTTTCGCGCGACTTTCCTCGTCTCTTCCCCCGCGAACGAATATCTCCATCATGCTTGAGTAAACTCTTGCGTAACTCGGGTCTGCTTTTTGTGCCTGATTCAAAAGTTGAAGTTGTTGGCTTAGATCTGCTCCATTTTGTTCGGCTCGGATTTGCTGCAGGATATAAAAATCGGAGAGGGCTCGGTTAATCGAAGGGTCATTATTGATCCGTTTGCCTTGTAGTAAGATCTTCTCCGCTTTCGCAAAATCTTTCATGTTCGTGGCTACCCATGCCCAGCCAATTCTTGCCTTTGGGTTAATAGGGTTTTCTTTTAAATATCCTTGAAACGCCTTGTCCGCCTTTTTTAGTGCAAATTCGCTCTCAGCCTTTTTGCCTTGTGCGAGATAGAGGCGATGGAGAGCTTCGTAAAGGAGTGGGTTGTTTTCTGCAGCAACTTCTAATTTTTCAGCCGCAAGTTCCCATTCTTCAACAACCAAATAATAATTAACCCATGCCTGCGTTAAATCGTCAGAATTACCATCCGCATTTTGCAGATGCCAGTGAAGTGAAGCGAGTTGCTTTCTGCCTTCTGTGGTGTCAAGCACGCGTGCTAAAGAGAGGGCTTTGAGAGTGTGCGCCGGCGGGAAACCAACTGATTTCTCTGGGGCGAGCGAATTGATGATTTGTTCTGCTCGATCTGTTTCACCAGTTTGTTTTAAAATGGTCGCCCATTGATACTGTTCATTGGGTTCAAAGTCTTTCATCAATTTAAGTCGTTCGAAGAAAGTTTTGGCGCGAGCAAAATCATTTTCCTTCATCGCCTCAACGGCGTAAAATTGGTATCGCTTTTGAATGCGTTCCGTTCGTGTCAACTGGTAAAAGATGACATAACTAAAAAGGCTGACCATTAAAAATGATGGGAGTATAAACAGAGCCTCTGTTTTCCGGCCATCGAAGAAGCCTGCCAGTACGGAGAGCACGGCAAACAATAGCCGAAACGGGAACAGCAAGATTAAAACTAGTAAGATGAGCATGCGGCCAAAGAGTTTGCTGCTTCGCTCTTTTTTACTGAGATCGTGATCTAGCTCGTCGGTGTGCAACCACGAAACATAGAATAAGCCAAGAAGGCTTAAGGGAGAGAATATCAGTTTTCCTGGTAGGGAAATCAGTTGTTGAAAAAACGTTCCTTGGGGTTCGTCGGGCGACAAATACTCGTCATCATCATCCTCATCAGATGAATAGTTTGGGACGTCATTGTTGGCCGTTCGTAGCGGAGTACGAATCACGCGGATGACAAAATCAGAAAACCCCTTAAATGAAAAATTGAACCTCTGGTAGTCGCTCTCGGTTTCAGGGGAATCGATATCGTAATCCCAATCATCCTCCAAGCGCTCAATCGCTTTTGGATCAATCCTTCGCTTGTAATCAGGAGTGTCTGGCATGAGTTTGTGATTGGGGAAAAGCTACATTTAACACCAAGATTTCTTGAAACCAAAACCTTGGTTAGAATAGGGTTGTGGCCGACAAGCATCAATCATGGAGCAAGCCTACCAAACGGTCGGCTCCGCGTTTATTGTCCCACAAACGTCAGGCCCCCGAAGAGAGGAGTGCCAAAAAGCATTGAAATAAATTTGTTTCAATGTAGGGAAACCGGTTTTACCGATCTTAATGGCAAAGGGGTTGAATGCGCAAAAAAAAAGGCCGGCAGAAAGCCGGCCCTTAACCTTTGAATTCAAAGCCTACGACTTACGTCGGCGTCTTGCGACCAACCCAATCAGAGCACAACCAATCATTGCTGCGGAAGTTGGTTCAGGAGCAGCGACCAGACCATTTGAACCACCGAAGGTGAACGTGTTATTCAACCCAGGCCCACTGGTAAAGAAAAAGTTAATGTCGAACTCCAACGCAGTGATGTCATCAGATTGAATGTCTGCGATAGTCAGACCTGTCAGGTACTCAAAATTACCGCTTGTGGGTGCTGTGAAAAATTCGGATGCGAAATTTACATCGTTGGCACCACCTGAAGCACGCTCCGCCGTTCCCTGAAAGAAAAAGTTGGCCTCAGGTTGAGACGTTGCAAGATCAAATGAAAACCGCACTTCATCAGTCGCGTCAGAACCGTTTGAAATCCATCGGTATAGGCCATCAAATTCGTACCGGATAGTCGCAGATTGAACTGCTGGAGGACCGGTGAATGTTGCTGTATGACCGTTCACGTGATCAACAACTTTGGTTCCGTCACCGGTAAAAGAAAAACTGGTAACTCCCGAATTGAGTCCAGGTCCGAAATCGATGACCCAATCTGCCTTTGCCTGGTTGCCTAGGAGGATTAAACCGAGGAAAAAAGTAGACAATAATATTTTGTTGATCATGTTGCTCTTCTGTATTTTAACTAATGCAATAATCGTGACGAGGCGCTTATTAGAACTCCGAGAATCTGGAAAGTCAACCCAGTTTATCAAAATAACCAGCATTTTCCGTTTAGCGGGGTAATTCGTAATGAAAATCACAATTATTACGGCTAAAAGTCTTGCCCTATTACTTTTTGGGCTTGGATTTCTGTAGATGCATGAGTGCTAAGTCGTTCATTCCCATGGACTTGTAGCAAATTGCAAGTTTTTTATGTACCGAATTTTTATCGGGAGTCCCTTTTAAAGCTAACTGTAACTCTGAAATCGCTTCTTGATGAAGTTGGAGCTTAAGTAAAACGGTTCCTAAGGTGTCTCTAAAGCGAGGATTTTTGGGGACTCGTTTAACTGCTGTTTTGGCGAGGTTGAGCGCTCGTTCTAAGTCTGGATCTTCGTTATTGGCTAGTATCCACGCCAGATTGTTGATAATAACGACAAAATTATTGTTGAGTAAATAAGCTTGTTCCAAATGAAATTCAGCTCGATCACGGTCTCCCTCAATCCATAAAATATTTGAGAGCGCAAAATGAGCGAGAGCGGTGGGGTTGTCTCCAGTAACGATCTCCTGGAATGTACTTTTGATTCTTTTGGATTGTTCGGCTGACTCTCTAGCTTCAGAAAATAACTGAATCATCCTCGAATAAACTGCACTGTAGTCGGGGTCGGCGTTGATTGCTTGCATAAGCAAATCCATTTGAATTTGAGCGGGAGCAGACTTGCTGCGAGCAATATCGTATTGCATTGCATAAAAATCCGACAAAGCACGTTTGATTAAAGGATCCGGTTTGATGCGTTGGCCTTGTTGGAGCACCTCTTCAGCTTCCTTGTATTTTTCAACTAGCGCGAGGACCTTCGCAAATGCGATTCGGTTTTTATCGTTCAGTTGGTCTTTTTCAAGCATGCTCCGGAAAGCCAATTCAGCCTTTGCTAAAGTATTTTTGGCCTCGGCGTTTTGGCCACTTTGTTTGTAAAGGTCGGAAATAGAAATGTAGAGCGATGGGTTTTTTTCAGCGGCGCGGTCTAAAGAAGAGATTGCTTTATCTTTTTGTTCGGTAGCGACATAAAAGGCGGCCCATGCTTGAAAAATCTCCGGGCTAAAATCACGAGATGCAATCAAATGGTGATTCAATTTTTTTAAGAATGTAGAATCCTCACGAGAACCGGTAGAACCAACTTGCCTAGCCATTGAGAGAGCGATTAAACGATGGCCCGGAGCATAGCCAAGGGAATTGTCAGGGGCAATTTTTTGGATAAGCCCGAAAGCTTTCTCGGTCTCCTCGGTCTTTGCGAGGATCATTGCCCATTCGAATTGTTGTTGCGGAGTAATGTTGTTGTCGGCCAAAATTCGTTGATAGTAGGTTTTCGCAAGATCGAAATCTTCTCTCTCGGTTGCCAACTGGGCACCGCGGGCATAGCGGTTGTCAATTGCATTCCCGTAAACAAAAATTTGGAGGAAAACAAATCCGAAAAGGCCAATAATAGTAACGGCCGGCAAAGCAAAGATAAGATCCCTTAGTTTGACTCGTCGCAATGATCTAAAAAATCGAACCGGTTCTCTTAAAAGAATAAATGGAAATGAGAGAATCCATTTTGTCGTGGAAACAACGAGATCATAAGAGTTTCGTTTTTTAGAATTTGTCTCAGGTGCGGCGTCTTGGGTCTGAATTAAGTTGATTAGTCGCAAAGGATAAAGGAGAATTTGGATCGGAATTGCAATAATATTTTTTAAAGAATTCAATATCGATTGACCGCCCATTAACCGGTCTGCATAGTCATCTTCGACCAGTCCACGGCGTTTTAGATTCCAACTGCGAATTTTCGATTTGATGGACTTAATGAAACTCATGACGAATAGTTTGTTTTTGTGTTGAGAAAAGTATATTGAAGAACAACGGATTGTCTATTTTGAAAATCTTGGACTCGTTAGAATCCGATTTCTGACGATGTCGAACAGATTTTCAATTTCGAGTGTTTCTTCGTCGGAAAAACGAGACGCGCTTTGGATAAAAATTTGAATCTGGGAAATTGGCAGTGCCTCCCCATTCCGGTTTACATCTCCGTTAGGGATTGCTAGTCGACCTGTAGCCATTTCAATATTTCTAAGAAATCGAGTGGTTGGAGAAAACTCGTTGGCGGGCCGAGCCAGTTTTCCGTCTTTGGAGTAGCCAGCAAAATAAACTTTGCCGAATTGATCGGGCTTTTCCATTTCCAACAAGCTCATACCGGTTTCATAATCTTTCTGGTATGAGTGGGTAAGTTTCGCGTCCCATCCAATTCCTCGATAGCAAAATGCTAGATCGTGAAACTCCGAATAGGGGGCGTCGAAGGAGACTGTCGCTGTAAGGTTTCCTCGTTCGTAAATCCAGAGATAAGACTCTGGTGCGAAAAGACTGTCATCACCGCGTTCCTTCATTTCGAACTTTTTAAGTTTCCATTGGTTTATCACGGGGGGAAGTTGGGATTCTTCGATCGTCGCTAGTTTTGATATGTCCAATCGTACTCGGTCAAAGTTATTCCATTTTGCGTAAGTTAATCGGCCAGAGAATAAAATGACGGCTAAATAGAGCACAATGAGCGCTAGGTTGAGAAATTTTGGCTTGGCAGGCTCGATTTTAGGTCCGTTTGTTTTTGGTTCCGTTTTTTGATCATGGATAATATCGCCATAAGCCAGGTCACTGTAGGACTCACCATAGGCTGATCGTTTTGATTCTCGGGAGAAAATATCAATGACACGGTCCACACTGAGTGTTACCCCGAAAATGCCGATGAAAGTCACTAGCCCGAACATCTCGTGCAATGTGCCTTGACTAAATTGCTCAAAACCGTGGTCGGCGAGATAGACAACGGAAGCGACGCGAATTGCATTTCCAGCTATCACCCAGACAACTGACTGAAGCAGGTTAAAGAATTGCCGCGAGGCGCTGTAGGATCGAGAAAGCCCGTAAATGCTGACCGCTGCCAGAGTTGAAAATAGCGAGCGAATTCCGCTGCATGCCTCTTCGGTAAAGAATTGATTTTTCTCGGTGACTAAAATCACTCCCTCTCTAAAGTGAATTATGCCAAATGAGTCCAAGATCCAACTAGCTAATTGACTTGCAAGAAACTGTAACTCATTGATTACAAAAAGATCGCGACCTGTAGGAAGTTTCATGACGAATAGAAGTATCGCAATGACGGGGAGAGCGACCCATAAACCAGAAAATCCAAACCGGTCTAAAACAACAGCGCACAGGAAAATAATAAGAGTTGGGATAACCGAAACTGGCGTGTAAATGGCAATCGATAAGAAAACAAAAATCAGATTAACCAGTAAAAGAGCGACCGCCAACCAAGTCCCACTCTCGTTTCGATTGTATTTTGATAGGCGGCTGTATAGCAGCCAGCCTACGGCGCAGAACAACAGCGGGAAGAATTGATAGTGACCTTTGTTCCACATTACCCGCGAATACATCAACAAAATAGGTAATTGGGCAACTGCTGCAATGATGAGCAAAAGATTCGAGAACATAATTTAGTTTTTGATTCTGAAAAACAAACGTGTTAGACGGATGCTTTTGGATGAGTTGATTAAGCGGATCATTCAATTGCAAAATTGAATGCGCTAATTTTTAGAAACAAAGAATAGACAGGATGAGATGCGATTCGTGAAAAAACACCATACCTAAAGTATAATTAGTGCACGAGGATTTAAAGCCTTATTGCTCTCGCAAAGTTCGGATTCCGATAAATCGTCCCAGCCATTTGTAATTAGTGGTGAGGGGAACAAAACCAGTTTGCGTCATCTTTTGTCGGCAGGCGTTAAATTGAGCGTAACTGGTTTAATTAACGCAATCGGTAATTTTATCTATGACTCGCTGCTGCTCGGTTTCAGTAAGATTTGTTCCGCTGGGGAGGCATAGCCCATTTTTAAAAATACCTTCACTTACTTCCCCGCCATACATTTTGCAGTCAGCAAACACAGGTTGGAGGTGCATCGGTTTCCAAGCTGGCCTCGATTCAATATTTTCAGCTTCGAGCGCTAAGCGAACATCCTCTCGAGACGCACCGAACAAGCTCGAATCAATCGTGATGACTGATAGCCATCGCGTTGATCTGCCCTCGGCTATCTCGGGCATGAATCCAATTCCGGGAAGATCTTTGAGGGCTTGATAATATCGATCGAAGATTGCCCTTCGGCGGTTTACATGCGTATCCAGATGTTTCAGTTGCCCGCGGCCCACCGCTGCCAGCAAATTACTCATCCGATAGTTGTATCCAATCTCAGAATGTTCGTAATGTGGCGCTGGGTCTCTCGATTGTGTTGCAAGAAATCGAGCTTTCTCCGCCCAGTCTTTGCGGTTGGTTGCCAGCATGCCACCGCCGCTCGTCGTGATTATTTTATTACCGTTGAATGAGAAGCACGCTGCCGTTCCAAAATTGCCGGCGGGTTGCTTGCGATAGCTTGCGCCAAGTGCTTCAGCGGCATCTTCAATAATAGGAACATTGTATCGGTTGCAAATTTCGGATAGGCGTTCATAGTCCGGAGTTTGGCCAAGAATATCCACAGCAAGCACAGCCTTGGGTAATTTACCGGCCTTTTTTGAATCGCTTAGAGCAACTTCTACGAGCTCAGGGTCAAGATTCCAACTTGCGTTTTCAGAGTCGATGAAAACTGGTCGCGCGTTTGCGTAAGTAATCGCGTTGGCGGTGGCAGCAAATGTAAAAGATGCGGTTAGCACTTCGTCCCCCGCTTCCACACCGTTTAAAAGTAATGCAAGGTGAATTGCAGAGGTACCGCTAGAAAGTGCAACCGCATAGTTTGTGCCAACGCATTCGGCAAATTCAATTTCGAACTGATTAACATGGGGTCCGAGCGGTGCGATCCAGTTTGAATCAAATGCGTCGATAAGAAGGTCTCGCTCTCCACCTAGCATGCAAGGTGGAGAAAGGTATATGCGATCTGAGGGAGTTGGATTCATAAATTAATGCTTCTACTTGTTGATTAAGAGATGCTTAATAAGCAGAGGGAATTGGAGCTATGAAAGTGTGGAACAGTTTAGAGGCTCTCACGTCTACATGAGATCGTTTTATTTTCTGGCACATCTTCTTTGACATAGGTCAGCGCATCAACACGTGCATTGCGACCGACACAGGTGCCTTGATAGACAAAAGAATTAGATCCAATAAGAACACTGTCTTGTACAATAACATCTCCGCTTATTCGGGCGCCGGGAAGGATTGCGCAGTAATCACCAATTCGAGCGTCGTGGCCGATCGAGTTGTGAATGTGAATCACGGAATGGTTACCAATACGCGCATTGGCAGAAATGACAGATTGTGGGCCAACGAAAACTCCCTCACCAATACGTGCAGATTCATCAATAAAAGCGGTTGGATGAACGATAGAAAATGGCTTGAGGTTTAATGTTTTTGCAAACTCAACAACATTTGGTTTTAATTTAAAATCAATAATGGCTGCGATAAAAAAAATATCATGGAACGAATTCAAGATGGAAGTAAATTCGTCATTCTTTGATAGTTCTTCCTGGTAGACAAAGGTGCGTATGGAATCAAAATTTTCTTGGTATCCAAGTTTCGCTGCACTCAAAACTTCAGACGCAGTTTTTTGTCCAAATATAATAAGAGCACGATTGGTTTTATTCATATATCTTGATCACAATTTAAATTGTTCCGGAATCAACAATGACGTTTTGCCCGGTCATCGAGTGACTGCTGTCCGAGAGCATGAACAAAATCGTCTCGGCCACGGAGTCGAGGGAAGTTGGTTGATTTAGCGAGGTACGCTTGTAAATTCGAGCCTTTGTTTCGTTGTCCAGGTTGCTCGACATCTCGGTTTCCATGAATCCTGGGATAACACAGTTAGAACGAATATTGCGTGCTCCCCATTCTCTCGCAGTATTTTTTGAGAATGCCTCAATTGCTCCTTTTGTCGCGGCGTACATCGAGAGACCTTTGTATCCTGTTTGCGTTGAAATGGAAGAGACATGAACGATGGAACCAGAAGTCTTGTGTAAAATCATCCGGCGAATCAAAAGTTTCGTGAGTAACATGGGTGAAAACACATTGACGCGAAACTGCGATTCAAGGCTGTCCAGTTGCATGTTAGAGACAAGATCGTCGTAGGCTGTTGCCGCATTGTTTACTAAACCATGGATTGGTAGATCATCGGGTAAAATGTTCTGTAACCAACTAGTTGTTATTTCTTCTGGATTCGAAAAGTCAAAGCTAGTGAAACGAATTAAATCAGGGTAATCATTGAGAAGTAAGTCCAGTTCAGAGCTAGACCGTCGACTGATGGCACAGACTTTAACGCCACTTTTCACAAGACGCTGAGCAACATTAAGTCCGAGGCCGCGGGACGCTCCAGTTACGATGACTGTTTTTTGTGACGACATAATTTACCGTTGGCGGTTAGTTCGAGTGACGAGACTAAATTATACAAACGAGGAACCGAGTGAGATGGCAAACGTCTAGAAAGTTGCTGCCTGATTAGATCGACGTTCAGGTTTTCGCCCGGGGTTGGAACAATATCGCAGGCGACGATTTGGCCAGTAACAGAATTCAGTTTCCCATAAACTAATGCCTGTTGGACTCCGTTTACTTCTAAAAGAAGTTGTTCAATTGTTTGAGGTGCCACTTTGTACCCGCCAACATTGATGATTTCGTCTCGGCGTGACTGGAACTTGAATTTTAGTGGAGAAGTTTCAATGACCTCGACCAAGTCGCCGGTTACGTACCATTTGTTTGAGGTCGACACATTTTTGTTTTTTATCTGATTGCCTGCAAGAAGTGATTGATGAATCGCAAGTGTTCCATCGTGTATACGGACGAATTCTTGAAGACTCTCAGGGATGGAAAAAGTGTCGCCATCCGATATTAATAGATTCCCAACTTCAGTTAGTGCATAGATGTTGTGATATTTTGCGTTGGGAAATAATCGTTGGATGGTTGATTTGCAACGACTATGACTGCTTTCACCTCCAGTTGTGATTCGTCGAACTTGAGGGTGAGAAGAATCTCCATTCCCAAGCAAATTCAGAAAAGTGGGTGTGCAACTGAGATGGGTAATTGAATGCTTTTCAATTGCAGAGTGGATGCTGTCTGCAGAATCACCGAACAATTGAACAATTGTGTTGCCGTTCATGATTGCCTGGAGAAGCACCTGAAGGCCTGACAAATGATCGGTGGGGTAGGCGAGCCCCCAGACGTCCTTGCCGTGACCTTCGCTGACGCGAATGCCCCGTGTTAAGGAGCTAATGTTGTGAAAAATAGTCTTGGGTGCCCCTGTCGTTCCTGATGTCGCCAATTGTATTTGGCTTTGCGAGGCAGCAAAACTAGACAAAAAATTTTCAGCATCAATAAGTTCGTTAGAAGTTGTGCTTTCTTCAAATATTAGTTGGTTATTTCGGAGGCAAAAATGCTTGTCTCTCAGGACAAGTTGGCAAAATTGAATGATAAGTTGATAGTCGTCGCGTGTCCGAACGGGAACCCAGAGGTGATTGAGGTCGTTAAAAAAATCGAGATAACTCCGTGTGATTCCCGTTTTTGGATCAACGAAAAATGGTTTATTCAGTTGGAAGTTTGTTGAGCACATCTTGTACAGTTGCGACTATTCCGTCTTTAAAGATATCGATTCCGCACTTCGATTCAATCAGAACCGTTAGCTCGGCCAAGTCGAGTGAGTCGAGTCGCAAATCGGCTTGAAGACTCTGTTCGTTTGAAATTGTCTGAAGGACTGGCTTGCCAGTATTTCGCTTGATGGAGTTGATGAACTCAAGCAGTAGTGATTGAGAATGATTGATTGGATTGGAATTCATGTTCGAAGTAGAAATTAGTTTAGCGGGGCAACCGACAACAGTTTGAAAATCTTCGACATCGCGGATGACCACAGAACCTGCCCCAACCGTGGACCATTTGCCTATTTTTACGCCTTCGATCACAGTTGCACCGGCACCAATGTGTGCGCCTTCTCCGACGGTTACGTTACCGCAGAGTGTCGCATTCGGTGAGATGTGTGCAAAATCGTTAATTTTACATTCGTGGTCGATGCTCGCCGAAGTATTAATAATGACATGCATCCCGACTTCAGTTCCAACTTGAATAACGGCATTTGAAAAGACGACGCTACCCTCTCCAATTGATACTGTATCTGAAATGGTGGCACTAGGGTGGGCAACGCATGCGTAACCTAAGTTGAAGGGACTAAGGCTTTTGGCAATGTTTTGCCTTATTTGATTCTTTCCAATTCCGATAATTAATTGGCTAGAAGGAGTTGAAAAATTTTCTTTGCCAGAGAGCATTACCCCAGCTTGGAATGGGCTAGAAGTATCTTGGACTAAAAGAAGATCATCCTCGTATTGTGTCGCGACGCAAATTTGCAACTTGTTTAAAACGTCTGCGATTACCCGTGCATGCCCACCGCCTCCGTAAAGACTTATTCCTTCTCGATTATTGTTTGGGTCTATTTGCAAATTGCTGGCAGCGGGATTTGTGAAAGTAATGATGGCAAGTTAAATATAGTTTGGTTGATGACTAAGGAGAACTGCCTTTGAATTTTGTTTGGGTTGCTTGGCCGGCTTCGTTGATGTCGTTTCGTCTCAAGACTTTCCAAATGGTCAATAACAAGATCTTCAAATCTAAAGTAAGCGAAGCGTGATCTACGTACCATACGTCAAGCTCAAATTTCGTTTCCCAACTGATGGCATTGCGACCATTGACCTGCGCCCATCCTGTTATTCCGGGTCTGACATCGTGGCGTCTCAATTGTTGTTCGTTATATAAGGGTAAGTACTCCATCAGCAAAGGCCGAGGTCCCACAAGGCTCATTTCGCCTCGGATGACATTCCACAAGGCTGGGAGTTCATCGATACTTGAACTGCGAAGAAATTTACCTAACCCGGTTAGTCGTTCTGCATCAGAAAGTGGGTTTCCTTTTGAGTCCACAGTCGTCAGCATAGTCCGCAACTTAAACATTGAAAACGGTTGTTGATTTAGCCCCGGGCGAGTTTGGCAAAAGAAAATGGGTGATCCCATTCGGATCTTTACCGCCAGCATTCCCAACAAAAGAACAGGGCTTGAAAAGAATAGGATTGTGATTGCAGCGCAGAGATCAAAAGCTCGCTTGAATTGCACGATTTACTACTCTGTGTTTCTTAGAAGTATGGTTGAAGTTTGAAATATACTTTAACGGGAATCAAGACACTTTTATTAAGTGGCAAGCTTGTTTTGACAATTTATTAATTAGTCAATCAAATTGAAAGTGTGTGTTGAGAACGCCTTGCGAAGTATGAAGGGTTAACAACCAATGGTCTTGGGTTTCGCCGTAGTATAGCGACTCGGGGGCCTTAGTGAATTTGGCGTCTTGATGCCCGTCAATATTTATTGTGAGTCTAAGGTCTGGGGTGTTTCCAACCCACTGTCCAGGGGTAGTTTGGTCCCAGTGAAAGTCACCGTTAAGATGCCAGTAAATGAAAAACTCTTTTGTCGAGTCAATTGAATCTGAGACTCGTAAAGATCTGGCTTGCTGCTTGATCATTCTAGAATGAGTGTATCGCACTGATTCGGTTTTGATATGGGCTTGGCCTTTGAAATCTATTTCTGAATCATTGCTGTCGATTGCGTAACTGGCAGATGGCCAATCAAGCCATAGAAAACTCGGCCCCTTCGTCATTTGGGAAAATTCTTTTACCTGAGCAGTGTTGTGGGCTTTGACGGATGGAAAGTAATTCTTAACCTCGGAGTCCGAATGGTGATAGCGATAACTGCCGCTGTCTCTGAGAATATTGATTCCACGGTACCAAAGGTCAATGTGAAGCATATCGGCATGGCTAGGGCGATCGCAATAATTTCCGCACCGAATCATTGAACGAGTTTGTGAGGATCGGAGCACATGATAGCCTCCGTTTTTAGCACTCCATGTGTTCGGCCGGTCTTTGCAAAGTTCGTCTGGCGTTTTTCCCGTCAACCACAGTGCTTTTTCGTTCAATTTCGAATCTATCGTCGGTTCTGATTTTAAACCGGCAATCACTTCAGCGGCGCGAAGTGTTGGTCGATAATCAGAATAATCCGTGCAGCTCAACGGAAGGACGTTCGCACCGTCATTGGCACCATAGTTTGGCACTCCACCAGTTTGATCATCAACGAAGTGCCCAAGCCACTGGGTAGCAGCGGAGAATTTTCTATAAATCAAATCGGGGAGACGTTCGTTGTTAAGTTCCCCGATTCGAATGGCCCACATGAGATCATCGAGCATTACGCGGTGGTAATTAAAAGAATGCTGGACATAAGATCCATCTGGATAGACCTGGCGAGCCATTTCTTTGGCAAGTATTTTTTTTCCTAGTTTCTTCCACGTGTCAGATTCTTTGAATTCCGGAAAAAGCAGGCCAATTGTCCAAAGAACAGTCGCTTCACTTAATGAATGATTATTTTCCTGACTAATTGCGTAATCGGTTGTGGCGGCAATACGTTTGCCTGCTTGCCAGATTAAGAAATGAACCCGATCTAACCTATCCGGTGTGGTTGATGGACTATCAAGTGTGGCAAATAGACCCCACAGTATCGCCATTGTACGAAAACTGACCTCTTGTCCGCAGCTCCATGCAATCGTTTGATTGACTGGGTTTTGATCAATCCAGGATTCAATTAGCTCCCAAAAGTACTCAGCGCACTTTTCATTTTCCGAATAGACAAACTCACGGCTTAGGTAATAGGCGAGCGATAAACGCGAAGCCTCCCAAACAAGTTTAATATCGGTTGGAGGAGAGGCAGAACACTTAACATGAGTCCAGTGGTGGGCGGTGGACCATGTGGAATTATGGACTGGGTCGAGCTTGAAATTCGGTGGCCAGTCTAGCTCACCCTCCCAGCGACTAAAGAAATTGTATTTGCCATCAAAGGCTGAGTTGCATAGGCTCGTGACCTGTTTTTCCCAATGGGTTTCCGGCACGATTTCCTTAAGTGCTTGTTGGTTGACTGTAGGAAAAAAACGTTCCTTTTTAGATTCCCAAAAAGCTTTGGTAGAAACGTCACCAAAGCATGTGCTCCTGCGATAGTTACTCAGGTCAAAAAGTAACGGGCGGGTTTTCCATTTGAGAATACCAGTCTTCTTTTGCAGTAGGTAGGAAGAGCGTGGAATCAGATTTTCGAAACCAACGCATCGGGCAACTTTAGGGATTCGGCGAAAGCGTTTAATTGAGGACAACACTATGTCGTTTCGTTTGCAACTTGGGAGACGATTTTCAAGTACTTGCCTGCCAGGTTTTCACGAGTAAATTTTTCTAAAACAAATTGGCGACCACTTTTTGCCATTGTCTCTGCTAATGCGGGGTCGTTTTTTAATCTGAGTACCGCATCAATGAAAGCCTGTGGATTTTCGGGCTCAACAAATATGCCTGCTTGGGCATTGAGAACCAGTTCTTTTGCGACGCCGTCGATTCCTAAAATAATAGGCCGCTCGCAGCACATATAGTCAAAAACTTTGTTGGGATAAACTGTTTTAAAAGTGTCGTTCTTTAACAGAACGGCTGTACAGACATCGGTCGCATTAACGTAGTCACCTACTTCGGATTTGGGGACTGGGTCAACAAACGTAACGTTATCTAGATTCTCGCGCTTAGCACGATCAACTAAATCATCTTTTTCCATGCCTCCCCCTACGAACATCAACTGAACTTCTGGCGCTTGTGTTTTTAAGCTTACTGCAACATCCAGAAGTTGGTTTAAATGATTAGCGCGGCCGTGGGCGCCAAAATAGCCAATGACAAATTTGTCGCTTAATCCTAATTTTTCTCTAACATGATTATTGCGATCGGTTGGCTGGAAGAAATCTGGATCTGCACCGTTCGGAATCATACTGATTTTTGTAGAATCAATTCCTTTGGAGCCAATTAGTTTTTGCTCAAATGCAGGGGTAAGTACGTTGATCCACTTGGCACGTCGATAGGCTTTGGCTTCCATTTTGAAAAGCAGGTTTGCCAACCGCCCGGGTTTCAAGACACCGGTGTCTAGCGCGCTCTCGGGCCAAAGATCTCTGACTTCGAAGATTGTCGGTCGACGACGTAACCACCCTAGCCAATTCATTGTCGTGCTGACAGTCAATGGAGGGCTGGTGGCCAATATGACATCGGGGCGTTTTGCAAAAAATAAACCGGCGATTGTTGATGAAAACGCAAAACTAAAATAGGCCCACGCACGACCAAGGAAACTACTGTTGTATTTTTGACTTACGTGACATCGATAAACGGTGACACCTGAATCGGTACGTTCCTTGCAAATGTATTTCCAACGGTACTTATCGAGTTTGCGTCCTGTGTTGTAATCTACCATTCCAGCGAGGACGGTAACATTATGTCCAGCTTGAGACCAAAACTTAGAGAACTCATTCCAGCGTGCCCCCCCTGCTCCGTTGGCATCGAGGAAGTACTGGTGAACAATCAATATGTTGAGCGGTTTTTGGTTTTCTGATTTTTTGTTCAACGCAAAACCTTTGACGGGAAATTAGGCACGTTCGTAGCGGTATTTTAGAGGCAGCTTTGGTTTGCGAGGAGAAGCCACTAGCGGTTTGTATTAAGTTCGCGATGAACTGTAGCGGCTGAATCTAAGGTCGACCTAGTAACCTCAATCAATTCGCTAACGGGAATTGGAGCAGAGGTACCATTGTGAATGGCATCAACAAAAGCCTTTAGTTCGGCGGCGTGCCCCTTGTCTTGACCTCTCGTTTTGAACTTCTCCTTGCTGCCAACTAATCGAGAGGTACGAAAGTTATCGCAAACGGCAACTTTTCCCCCGGCAAACACTTCAAATCTTTCTTTAGGAAAATCTTTACTGCCATTGGCAAGGTAATGGATCGTTGCAATGGAGCCGTCGTCGAAGCTTAAGTTGATGGCAACGCAATCACCTAAGTTGCCGTCGCCTCCAATCATTACGTTTACAGACGTGGAAGCAATCGGTGCGTTGGCCAAGTACCTTGCGAGGTCGATTAGATGACAAGCCTCGCCATTAATTCGTCCCCCGCCGACCTCTACATTTTGTGTCCAGTGGTTAGCTGGAATTGCGCCAGCGTTCATGGTGATGACAATCGCTTTGGGGCCAGGAGTTCCACCGAGCCACTTTTTGATTTTTTGGGTATGCGGCGAAAAACGGCGATTGAATCCAATCATTAATAACTGGCTAGGCGCTCCATTAACTTTCTCAGCAACTTCGTTCAGCTCCTCGTGCGTTAACGCAAGCGGTTTTTCAACAAACACGTGTTTGCCTGCGGCTAGTCCATCACAAACTAGTTTGGCGTGGCTGTTGTGAGGGGTGGTAATAAAAACGGTGTTGATTTTTTTATTGTTGAATACTAGCGAGAAATCACTCTCTGCCTTGGTAAAGCCAAACTTCTTAGCCGCGTGGGCGGCCGTTACACCGGTAGAACTGACAATTGTGTTGAGATTTACATTTTGCTTAGGCAGTAATGGAAGGAGCATTCGAGTTGTGAAACCGCCGGCACCGATGAAAGCGACGTTGATCTCTGGGTGATGTGCAATTTTATTTTGGATTGCGTTGTTGGTTTTCGCTTCATGAACCGTTGGTGGATCGTCTTTCGAGGTTGGGTTATCTTTGCTGTAATTAAGCAAGATCCCCATAGCACCGGGCTCATCAACCGCTTGGTATCCGGTCAGCGCGTCATCAAAACTGAAACGATGAGTAATTAGTGGTTCGACATCAATTTTCTTATTGGCCATCAGGTCGAGAATTGCTTCGAAATTTCGTTGTTCCGTCCATCTTACAAATCCAATGGGGTAGTCCATCCCTTTGCGTTCGTAATTGTCTTCATAACGGCCCGGGCCGTAGGAGCAAGAAACTTGAAACGAGAGTTCCTTTTCGTAGAAATCTGCTCTCTGTAAATTTAGGCCAATCACACCGACTAGTATTATTCGTGCCCGTTTACGACACATGTTCGCTGCCTGGTGAATCAACTCGTCACCTTTAGTGGAGGCTGTAATGACGATTCCATCAACACCGACGCCGTTAGTCCAATGCTCCGCAATTCGAACCGGATCCTGCCCTTGTCCCAGATCGACCGTTTCCGCCCCAAATTCTCTCGCCAGTTCCAGTTTCTTAGAATCAAAATCAATGCCAAGTACTTGGCAGCCATTGGCTTTTAAAATTTGAACCGTAAGTAGTCCAATTAGACCAAGTCCACTCACTACAATTTTTTCACCGAGCGTTGGATTTAATAATCTAACTCCCTGGAGGCCGATAGCTCCTACCACAGTGAAGGCAGCCTCCTCATCCGTTACGTTATCGGGAATTTTGGCCGATAAATTTTCAGCAACATTTACGAATTCAGCATGGGGTCCATTGTTAACAACACGATCGCCTTTTTGAAATTTAGATTGTGAATCTGATTCGAGGACAGTTCCGACATTGCAATACCCAAGTTGGATTGGCGAATCTAGTTTCGCTTTGACCGTATCTATCGTCGTTTTAAGCCCATCAGTCTTTATCTTCTGCAGCACTTGTTTGACTTTGTCTGGCTGGGCGCGGGCTTTGGCTAACAAACTTCCTTTTCCGAAGTCAATTAGCATTTTTTCAGTGCCGAGCGAGACGAGAGTATTTCGAGTTTGGCATAGCAAGGAACGGCGTCCTCGCTTAGGACAGGGAACCTCAGCGAGCATTGTTTCACCGGTGCCTAGGTTTTGTAAAATTTGTTTCATTTTTGGCAGATTAGTTTTTATTTTAAGAGGTTGCGAGGGAGTTGTTCAGATTTGAATTGTTGTGAGAATGTTTGCAAACTCACTTAGCGTCATCGGGGTGACAATTGACGATTGGTGCTTAGAGAGCAGAAGAACTAAAAATACGCTGGCCGTATTTGCGGATGAATCTCATCATCAATAGTTTGTGTGATTCGTCTAAAGATAAATTACAACTATTTGATGTGTTTTCTTTTTAAGAACAGAACGCCATCGTCAGAGAAATTAGCCAATGGAATGGTAACTCTATCGCCTTCATGATTCGTTAGGAGTACCTTTCCATTCTCAATCTTTTCAACTTCAGCTCGAACTAAAAATCTTTCTTTGCTGTCGACAAAATTTTTCATTTTTGATGCTCGCTGAAGTCGTTCAAATTCAAATCTTCTGACTAGATTCTTCTTTTGATTTGCGAACCAAAAATCGGCTTCCTTTTTGTATGTTTTTTCATATTTTTTGTGAAATGACATGTAGCGATTTTGGCTTGTGATTTTCCAGCCCCTGTTCGCACATCCTAAAAAGCAACTTTTGATGGTAGCATTGTCAGCAACACCATTAATTTTTCGCTCTGCCGCTGCAATCGTCTTGAACATTGCATCGTGAGCACCTAAACGAGGCATCATGGCGAGGGAATAGCAGGCACTAGCTCGAATATGATTTTTAGATCCATCTGTTGTTAAAAAAACTTGCGGCACGACTAAGAGTTTTGGATCTATATTGCTTAATTGAATTGATCCGTTGTAGGCCGCAAAGATAAGTGTGTCCTCTGCTAACTCTCCAAATTTAATTAACAATTGAAAAAAAAATTCTGGTTTATCACGAAGATAGAAACGTATGACATTGTTTGACTTGATTATTTCAAGCATTAATTGAAACGATTCTGATTTGTTTGAACAAATTGATAAGAACGTGATAAATGCTGACGTGCCAACGTCGTTCTTGTTTACAGCCGCAAGTTCAGCAATTTCTCGTTCGTAAACTGAGGCGATAGATTTCAGCGCGCAAAGTTGTTCTAAATATTTAATTTTTAACTTGTCGGACTTGGTCTTAAGCTTTTTAAAAAGTTTTGAGGCTTCCTCCGCATTTTTTGATAACTTTTTTTCTCTTCGTTTAAATACATCAACAATCTGCTGGCTTGGTTTCGAAAGATTTTTGATTTGAATTTCGTGTAGTTTTCCATTTCCGTCCTTGACCAAAATTGCTTTGCTCTCAACAGATATTAGGTGACCAACTGTAATGGGATTAGATTCACGATCGTTGAATTCAAAGATTGCATGATCTTCATCTTCAACCTTTTCCCAGCGAGGCCATCTTGGATCAAAAGGGACGGAATTGAAATCAATGTTAGCTAGTGTTCGATCTTGAGATGCTTGAAACGAATGGGAAGAATTTGCTTCAGAGCACGGGCTAAATAAAATTGCACTAGTCAGTGTAAGTTTGATTAAAATTCTCATTTTTTCTGCAATTTTAAACTGTCGATGGAGGAGATCCAGTCGCGGCGTGGCAGGGTGTTTTAGGAGCGATTGTTTTTTGAAACTTTATTTTAGCTGGTAAAAAACCGTTTGGTAGAAGGGAAAAGTTATTTTACTTGCAACTGAAATACTCGTCCCGCGCAATACTTAATTCCTCTCGAGAGAAAATGGTTGCCACTGGTCAAGCTTGTTTTGAGGCGAAAAAATATTTGGAACTTGTTTCTTTTCGGCAATCGAAGAAGCATAATGATTCGGCAAGGTCCAAACAATATGATTGGGCATGAAGTCGAATCTATTGAATTGCTCATCTAAAGACCCTTGCAAGTTTTTCGGCCAGCAGAGTTTTTTAACAAAATGCTGTCATGCTGGTTTGGCGTAATTGGCTCGGAAATATTCAGTTTGGTATATCCGTTGTTTTTGCATTTGATCGCCACTATGATTTTTGACGAAATCGAGATTTGTACGCCAGAATTTCTTGTCTCTAATAGTCATAGAGTTGGAGAAATAACGTAAGGCTGTATTAATCACTCCCCTATTATTTTTTTAGTGGGTTCCGGGGTTTTTCAGTTAGATTGCCAGTTTGATAAAGTATTTCTTAAGCCAGTCTCGAAGTCTGTAAATTTGAATTCTGGAAAGTGCTTTAAGATTTTTTTTGGCTCTAGTGCAATGCTTGTGCGGTCAATAAATCTGCTTTCACGCTCATTTGTCTTAATGGGTTTGCCGAAAATTTTTGAAATGGTTTCGTGTATTTGTCTTAACGATATAGCTTGCCCCGTGCCAATATTAAATATCTCCGAACGAAAAGGTGTTTGGCAGGCAATTTCCATTAGTTGACAGGCATCATCAATGTAAATGAAATCTCTGCTGCTTTCCAAGTCACCAAACACAGTTAAGGGCTGGTCGTTTTGGATTGCTCGCAACCAATGGGAAATTACTCCTTGGCCAGGTTTAGGTTTTTGGCCGGGGCCATAAGGATTAGCAATTCGAAAAATTGTTGTCTCCAAGGTTGAATTCGATGAAAAGTATTGCAGTAGGTACTCTGTTGTAACCTTACAAATTGCATATGGTGTTCTGGGATTCAATGGTGTTTCTTCCGTGCAAGCTTCGTTTTGCTCACGATAAACCGTCCCTCCGGAAGATGGGAAGGCAATTTTAGATACGCCGTTTTTAATACAGCACTCGACTAAGTCCCAAAACGGGTCAAGGTTTTCGGCAAACTCGATTTCCGGATTGCTGAAGTTTAGGGAGGGGTTTGCCATAGAAGCGAAGTGGAACACAACGTCTGCATTTGCAGTTGCCTTGTCTAAAGTAGCGGCATCGCAAATGTCGCCAACTATCCAATTCCCACTTGCGTTTTGTGGTTTTTGGATATCAACGCGCATTATTTGATAGCTCCGGGATTCAAGGAATTCTGACATCGCGTTTCCAATAAAACCTGCTGCTCCAAGTATCGTCACATTCAGTTGTTGCTGCATTAGTTGCTCGTTTAGGGGGTGTCTATTAGATTACAAAAGAGTTGCCAGAATGGACTCGAAAAACAATATTTGATATTTTAAGGTTTTTCGAGGTAAGCTTGGTCGCTGCAGTGTTGAACGCAGCGAGATTCATTAAATTGAGAGGTCAATATCGAAACTTTGAGGTTTGTCACCACCGTCAATAACCCATCGATATAGATCTTTCATCTGCTGCGACACTGCGTTCCATGTATATTTTGTTTTTACGAGTTGCATCGCCCTGTTTCCCATTTTAATTCGTTCTGTTTCTTCAATCTCCACCATTTTTCGCAGGCCCTCAAATACCGAATTGCTAGTGGCCTCAACCGTGAAGCCTGCATTGCGGGATTCAATCTCGGAGAAGTTACACGATTTTGAAAGGATCACCGGTAGCCTGAATGACATAGCATCCAATACTGCCATGCTGAAACCCTCCGCAAAAGAAGGAAGAACGAATGCATCGACTGCACTCATAACCTGGGTTTTGTCATCTCCAAAAACAGGCCCTTTTAAAGTAACGGATGAGGAAAGTTGAAACTCGCGGATCAAACTTTGCAGTTGGTTCTTATAGCCATCATCGTTTCCGACAATTAGAAGATGCCAATTCGGCGCTAGCTTTGTAAGTTGTTGCCATGCCCGGATTAAGGGTTTCAGCCCTTTTTTTTCATGCAGTCGCCCTAAGAAAAGCATGATTTTTTTATCTTTTAGCTCTGGGTGTAAATGTCGGAATTTATTTTGTGACCATGTGTTTTGTTCGCTAGGCATGGAAATGCCATTTGGAATAATTGCAATAGGAGTCTTGATCCCTAGGTTGCGAATGTTTTTAATTTCATGAACGGTGGAAACGTGAATGCAACTTGCGCGCTCTAAGTCTTTTTTTTGAAATACATTCCAAATTACTCGCTTTCGGAATTGGGAATTTTTCATGGACCATGGTTCCAACGTTCCATGCGGCGAGATCACTATAGGGACCTTATTTGCGAATGCCAATCTGGAGGCATAATGACCGGGAAGGCTCCAAAGTGTGTGGTTGTGAAATAAGTCAATATCTCCGATCTCGAGTTTTAAAAGTTGTTCCAACTTCGGCGACCAAAACAGCCCTTTCATTTTCCGGCCTGGGCACATCATCAAGCTGTTTGGAGGGGTGATACTAAGCTCAGTAAATCCAGAGTTTCTACCGGCGACGGAATAACATCGCACTTGTGTGTTAAAGGCATTCAGCTCCGCTGCAAAACCTTCAAGCATGGTGACGAGGCCGCTTGCTCTTGAGTTAAACGCTCCGAAGCAGTTAGCAACCACCAAAGGTGCATTTAGTTGATTATTCATGTTTGGGTACAAGGATTGAGCTAACGGCTGTTACGACTATAATCGATGGCAGTTATGAAACTTTCGATCGGTTTGTCCAGCTTGAGTTCGGATGTGAAATATTTAAATGCTTTTTCGCCTAGGCCAAGACTACGCGATCGATCATTGGTGAGTTGAATCAAAAGTTTAGAGAGCGTCGTAACTTTACCATCATAGAGAAGGCCATTCTCTTGATCGGAAACATAACTAAATTCAGGTGCGTGTCTTGAGTGGCCAGTAGTAACCACGGGAGTGCCGTACGCAAAGCTATGTACAACACCCAAGCCGACATGACCGGGCGACACATAAGCAATCGCTCTTGAAAATATTTTCTTGAGCTTTTCTTCACACAGCACTTTGCCGTGGAAATAAACGCGATTTTCAAGGCGATGCCTGTTCACCAACGATTCAATTAGTGGTCTTTGTTCACCATCGCCAACGATCTCCACCGTAACCCAATTCGGCAAGCTGGAATTAGCGTCTGCAAAGGCATTGATGAGATCTAGAATTTGCTTACGAGCAGTCAATCGGCCTACGAATAAAAACGATTTTTTTTCTATTTGAGGTTGGAACTCAGCATTATTAACTTCAACTGTGTTATTGGCTACAAATAGTTTCCTAGGATCAACCCCTTCGTTAGTCAATCGCTCTTTGCCATACGGCGTGTAGACCACCGTTGCAGAGGCGCGACGAATGAGAGCGCGGCGTATAAGTCTTAATTTTTTGTTGCGACCGTGACTGTGCCCAAAAAGAATTGTTTTTTTGGCCATGCGAGAGGCGAGTAATAATTTTAGGCAGCTGATTTCATGTAAATCAAACGGAATGATGATCGTGTCATATTGGCTTGCGATTTGTTCTAGTTTCGAGCCTAACCAAAATCCGGCTCTTTTTTGTGAGCACAGTTTTTTAATGTGAAAGTTAACTGGCTCACTAATTTTGGGTGTTTCAAAAAGGCCGAGTGTTAGTTTGACGTTCGGTACCTCACCAAGTTTATTAAAAATTGGCAATCGATAGTGCGGCAAAAGTCGTTGGACGAAGAGGACATGTTCGTGTGTTGATCTATCTAGCAAAGTAGCGTCGGTTTCGTTCATTAGATCAGGCCTTGTCAACTTAATTGTATTACAGACAGTTTAGCTAGTTGTAAAGAAGGTTTATGAGTACAGTAATAAGCTTGTAACGTCGGGGAGTGGTGAATTGAGATTTCATGAAATTTGCGAAGTCGGCAGTTTTGTAGTACGGTCGCCTGTGAAACTTATCGGTAAGCCTTTTTGGCAAAAGGTGAGCGAGCGTCGATGATCTCAATTCGCATAGTCAATCGATGAACTCTTAAAACCAGTGGTCTGTGATTAACAAGCCGTAAATCTTGCTTGAGGTATTTTCTTCAATTCGCATTCTATGCGGCCAGTTTCTCAATTTTTGAGGCATTGATTAAGCGGCTTTGTTCGCAAATTTGGGACAGCAGGACGTCCAGTGCAGTTGGAGTTTCCTCTCGAAACCAATCAGTAATTGGGGTTGCGAATTCAAGTTTTTCGGAGGTTCTTAAAAATGTATGGGGGCAAGATTTCTTAAGAGCTTTCCTTTAATACTGCCGTGCCCAGTCCGCTGTGGCAGTAGATGGTATTTTCGTCGTCCGTGATTACGACCAATTAATATAGTTTTTTGAGTAAGTTATTGATTTGCAAAAATATTTAGACAACTAAGCTCACGAATATCAAAAATTACATTGATTGCAAGATTGACCCGCAAGTTGTTCAAGTCCACGGTTTGTCCAAAACCGAATATTCTTTTGGATGACCTCTTTAAGAGGTGAGTGTTTTCTAATTGAGTAGTATTTAGATTGCTTAAAACAGTTTCGGTTAAGTCGATTTTGGAAGCTTTTGACAGTTCATTAAAAATCGGTGATCGTTCGGTATGAAAACTTTGGGTCAGTTCACATTGATTGCGTTTTTGTCAAATTATTCACTTTGCATTGCAGTTTTGAATAGTCTAAGGATTCAAGGCTAGCACTGCAGAAAATGACTTCTATTTTAGTGTTGTTCAATTAAAAATAGCCAAGAAGTTTGAGATAAAAAATTTGCAACAGATCCAAGACGATGAGAAACTTGCCAAGCATAAGTTTCGGTTTTGTAGGAAAGAAGTTCTTTCATAAAGAAAGTAAATCGGTTTGCGCTAAACAATCTTGCGAAGTTAAGGGGTTAAGTTCTCCCCCGTAGTTCTTTGGAATAAATTAGCTAAATCTTTTGCTTGGTTTTCGCGCTTGAACTTATCAAAAATTTTGTCGGGACATTTGGAATAATTTAGCTTTTGTTTTTTTACTAGTTCGTGAAAGCGAAGAAATGCTCTGGCAACATGAGTGGCAGAGTTGGGCTCAACTGAGATTCCTATTCCATACCGGCGGCAGAGATTTCCAATTTCACCGTCAGGTCTTCCTACTGAAAAAACAGGTGTTCGAGAACCAAGGTATTCAAAGAACTTCTGGGGTATTGTTCCGCGGTCGCGCTTATCACCTGCTTGCCAGCATAATCCTCCGTCCGCAAAACCTAATACATTGCCAACTTGATTTGCAGGAATCAGGTCGTGAAGGGTCAATATCCCACTCTCTAGAAATGGCTTGACTGTGGAGTGAGCTTTACGAATATCTCCGAATATGCGAATTGACATTTCATTCTGAATTGCCGGATTGATTTCAATAGCTTTCTTCAGTCCATTAAAAAAATAGTTGTCTATATGTGGGCCATACATTCCTCCCGTATAACAGTAATTAAATTGTTTTTCTGGCAGGGTTGACCAAAGTGAGTGCTTTCGCGTGCAAGCTAATTCACTTGGCTCGAATCCGTTGTAGATTGTTTTGAGTTTTTTAGAATCGGTTTGGGGGAATGCATTTAGTATATCTCGCCGATTAATACGCGTGTTTGTGATAATAAAATCGGCTCGATGATGTATAGCTTTTTCGTATTGGCGATCTAACCAAGCATTAATGGGTGAATAAACCGAATATTTGGGCGCGAGTGTAAGGTGATCACGAAAGTCAGCTATCCATTTAATGCCAAATTGTTTTGAGGCCTTTGCACCGACATAGTGGACCGAATGAGGAGGGCCACTTGTTAGTATTAAATCGTATTCTGACAAATCCTGCGACTTTAGATGTTTCCATACTTGTAGCGCCCAACCAAAATGAGCATCAATAGGAGTAAGGCGACCAATTATTTTCTGATAAACTTTCCGCTTTCCTCGGTTGTATTCACCCATTCTCTGAATTCGAATTCCATCAAGAAGTTTTTCTTTTTCTTTGTCGAGCCATCCATCTTTTACAGATGTAGTTACAACAGAAGCCTCCCAGCCATAGTTTTTCATTCGAAGGGCAAAGTTTGTCAGGCGAGGGACTCCCCCCCCAGCCTTTGGAGGGAAAACCTTAGTTATCAATAAATACTTTTTCACTTTTATTTTACCGAGTTTGTTTAATTTGCAAGTGATTCATTTTTTACGAAAGATATTTTGGAAATTAGAGTTTCAAGACTAGCTAAGTAGTTACCACGGTCGTCAAAGAAGGTCCTTGCACTTTGACATGCGTCGGAATACGTTTTTTTATGCGATAGTCCGGATATTGCATCTGCAATTGAACTAGGATTATCTGGGTCACATGTGCGAATGCCTTGGTATCTCGAGGAGAGTTGAGCAATGCCCGGGAAGTCAGGCAAAATTACTGGAATTCCAAAGCCAGTAAACTCATAAAGACGATTGGGCGCACAATAGACCTGATTAAGGGATGTCGGACGATAAAGCCCAATTCCGATGTCCGCTTGGCCAATTACTTCTAGATGCCTCGGAGCTAACTGTGATTTTAGAAAAAAGAGCCTCTCTGAAACACCGAGTTTAAGTGCTTCTGCTTCCATTTTTTGTTGTAAATCATTTGTTAGCTTTGCAGGGAGGATAGCGAGAACAAATTCTTCGGGCGTGAGTGCGATTGCACGAATCATCTCCAAGAGACAGCGTTTTTTTAAGTCCATATGCCCTTGGTATAAGACTATCCGTCTTCCCACGCGGCGGAGTTCGCGCAGCGTCGGATCCAGTTGGCCAGTGCAGTCTCTGGGGTGATCATAGGGGCTATTTGGTAACACAATGGGGACTTTTTTTGAATGGCCGTTAAAGTAGGTCATCCAAGCTCGATTCTCTTCAGGAACCACAACATGATCGACCAACGGACAGTATTGAAATCTTTTGGGATTGTATTCGTGCAGTTGATAGATAATTGGGCAATTGATGTTATTGCGACGCAATAGTTTAAGAATGTCGGGATAGTCCCATTCGCCTAACCAGACAAAGTCGTAATCTTGTTTAGAGATCCTTAAAAAGTTTTTTAAGCCACGCTTGGATTTCCAAGTTGCGTTTGCTCTGATTACAACATTCGCATTTCCTGGGTAGTTTTTATCAGAGCAGGTGAACACTCGTAGATTCTCGGAAGTTGCATTTGCTAAAGCTTCCCGAGAGCAGTAATAGGAGTAATGGTCAACTTCATGACCTAACTGCAATAATCCACGGATAAGCGAAATTAAAGGTGGCCATTGCTTTATGTCTCGTTTCATTGGAATCAGAAATTTCATTGGTTCCCTAGAGCTTTTTTGTTCATTCGAGTTTGTTCAACAATTTTTTTACAAGCTTGTTCAAGTAACGGTAAAATAACCAACTCGGCACCCGTCCTAGATAGATGAGCGTTGTCATAGTAGAGCGCTTTGTTGTCTTGTTTGACCTTATAAGTGCCAGTAACCTCGTCTTTAAAGGCATCCAGAGGATTGACGATAATCCCACCAGATTCTTCTATTCGCTTTGCAAGTTTCGGGTTAATTCCAGTTTTGGCGTTGGAACCTTGGTTCAAGCTAATTAACTTCGAAACATATTTTTCTGACAGCAGTGGTTGCCCGAGTACTCTGGGAACATTAAACGAATGCCTAGGCGGTTCCAAGATTATCCAAGGTTGTGCTCCAGTTTTTGTAATGCGATCTACAGTTTCTAGGAGTGCAGTTTCAAATCGATCGCTGCTACTTGCATAGGCTCTCCAGCACGCAATCAGCATGACGTGGGGAATGTTTTGCTGAGAAATGAATTCCAAAATGCCTTCATCGTAGAGATCTTTATTGCCCTGGACCCCTTTTCCTTCGGCATGCGAAAAACCAACAGTTGGGGGTGTCGAGGTATGCAGTGCAGCGAATCCGGATAAATGGTGTTTGTCTAAAAAGCCATCAACTGCTGGAAGTGCTGCCATTGCAAAGCTATCCCCCCAAACGAACAGTTCAGGCGGTGGACTAAATTCAGAGTCTCCTATGCGTTCGAAATTTACTTTTTGAATATCATTCCACTTTAAATTTCTATAAATAATGCGATCGTCTTTTCCTCCCGCTAACAAAAGAGTCTCTGGTGAATAACGGTTTGGAAAACCACTGGTTTGAGCAATCGTCAGGCCTAAGGCTAAGACAGCGACGATCATACTGCTCGCGTACACGAACATTGATTTTCTTGTTCTGCCGAGAGTTCGTTTGCGAAATGGAGTTTCAACAAATTTCCAAGATAGAATGGCTGCTGCAAAGCCTAGCACTAAGAGCACTGATTTGAGAGACATGGAGAGAGGCTCAGGGTTTAAGTACCTTGCAAACGCGAGAAATGGCCAGTGCCACAGGTAAAGTGAGTACGAAATAAGCCCAATAAAGACCGCGGGTTTGTTCGTCAGCGCGCTCCCAATTGAAGTTAGTTTGATACCATTTGAAAAAATAAAAATGGCAGCCCCAAGACAAGGTGGAAGGGCTGCTAAGCCAGGAAATGTTGTTTCGCGCGTATAGAGGAATATAGGCGCTAGCATCAAGACTATCCCCACTACGCACAAAGCTTCATTGAGCATTGATTTGCTCTTCAAAACCTGTGGTCTTGGTAAAAAGACGACTAGCGAACCAAATAATAGTTCCCACGCCCGCGTTGGTAAGAGAAAGAAGCTTGCGGTGCGATAGCTTGCCACTCCAAAAATACTAAGGCCAAAGCTTGCCACAAAGGCAATTGCAAGTAAACAAATTACTGCTCTTCGTGTTTTAAAACGAGGAAGTTGAGATATTGCAAATAAGCAAAAAGGTGCAAATAAATAGAATTGTTCTTCAACAGCCAATGACCAAGTATGAAGAAGCGGTTTTACGTCCGCTGCGGTTGCGAAGTATCCCGACTCTCTCCAGTAATGAATGTTGGCAGCGAAAAAAGACTGAGATGCCCCCGCCCTGCCAAGGCTCTCAAAATCACTCGGCAGTAAAATAAACCATCCACCCACTAGAGTCGCAACCGTAACAGCGAACAATGCGGGCACAATCCTGCGAGCCCTTCTCTCCCAAAAATGAGCAAAAGAGAATTTCTTTTGTTCGAGGTCTCTCCAAATCAAAGAAGTAATTAAAAACCCGGAAATAACAAAAAAAATGTCAACTCCCACAAAACCGCCAGAACATCCAAATAGCTCTGCATGAAAAAATAGTACGGCCAGAACAGCAATCGCTCTGAGGCCATCTATTTCAGGCCGGTATGAGAAATCTTTAATTATATTATTCATTGTTCAATGCGAGCCAGCTTTCAAATGCTGAGGTTTCACTTAACGAAACCGCTCCTATTTACTGGAATCAGGAAAGCTCGTGGTTTTCACTCAAGTATCTAACGAGAGAGTTTCGGCAAGGATATCTGCAACACGTTTACTAGTCTTGCCATCTCCAAAAGGATTTTTGTTGACGGCCATGCTGTCATAAATTTTTTGCGAATTCATGAGTTGTGCTGCAGCGTAAATGATTTTAGTTGGATCAGTTCCGACCAATTTAGCCGAGCCCGTTTCGACTGCCTCGGGGCGTTCGGTAGTATCTCGAGTAACTAATACCGGTTTGGCAAATGAGGGAGCCTCTTCTTGGATGCCTCCAGAGTCAGTGATCACGAAGTGGCAATTGTTAAGCAGGTGAACCATCTCAAGGTACTGAACGGGCGGAATTAAATATATTCTCGGATGATTGCCAATAATCCGGTTTACTGGTTCCTGTACCCTCGGATTAAGATGTACCGGATAAATCAAACAAAGGTCATCGTATTGATTGGCGAAATCGCTCAAAGCTTTGCAAAAATTCTCGAAGGGTTTACCAAACGATTCTCGGCGGTGTCCTGTCACCAAAACAAATTTCTGACTCGACAATTTCCCTTCGAAATTAAGGCCAGGGATGAGAGGAGGCGCGTTGCGGGCTTTGTCTGATGCAAACATTAACGCGTCTACCACCGTATTGCCGACAATGAAAATCTTTTCGGCGGGAATGTTTTCGTTTTCAAGATGTTTTGCTGCACGGTCCGTTGGGGCAAAGCACCAGTCGGCAATCGGATCGACCAGTCGACGGTTCATTTCTTCAGGCCATGGTGCACCAAAATCGTAAGTGCGTAATCCGGCTTCCACGTGTCCGATTCTTATTTGCTGATAGAAGGCTGCAATACTCGCACAAAAGCATGTGGTAGTATCGCCGTGCACGAGGACTGCATCTGGTTTTAGTTCGACTAAACACTGTGAAATTTTTTCAATTAGCAGACTGGTTAAAGACGCAAGTGTCTGATCATGTTTCATGACGTTTAGGTTGACGTCCGGTTGGATTTCAAATACGTCGAAGACCTGCTGGAGCATTTCCCGGTGTTGTCCAGTGGATACAAGAATGGGTTGAAACCGGTCATCTTTTAACAATTCTAGATACACTGGCGCCATCTTGATGGCCTCCGGTCGGGTGCCGATGCAAATCACGATTTTAAATCTTAGTTCGTTCACTGAGTATGTTTCTTGCTAAATTCAAATTTATTCACAAACTCTTTTGGCCCAATGCTTAGCCAGATCTTTTTTATCTTCTCAATTTCAGCCTTATCCAGTTCGGCTCTCCAGCGGTTAGCAGCATAGCTTGAGTTCCGTTTCGTATCATGGCGCTCGGAGCTGCTGAAGTCCTTCTTCCCACATGCTAGAAATTCGTGATAGAGCGTAGTCTCTTGACTGTAAGGTAGGTCGAGAGCCGCAAAGATTTTTTTAAACTCACGAACCGGCGCGGCAGCGAGGTCGTCGTACACAAAGATTGAAGTATCTGTACATTTGCTGGTTGTTTGCAACGCCAATCTTAACAGCAAGCAATATTGAATTGAAATAAGCTCTATAAGAGTAAATGTTTTTAAGTGCTGCGTAATGCTCTCGAGATTTTGCTGGGCGTCTCCGTACATGTTTTTATATCTAGGGTGGTTCAGCAGAAATTGAAGCCGTTGACTTGGTTCCCAAGAAAGCCTTTTCAATGATGCAGCGTGTCCACATGGGTGGCGAACCAGAATCAATTTTTTAAATCTCTGTACGCAACTGATTTCGTTTAACATTCCGACACAAGTCGGATCTTTAATTATTACTCTTCCCGAGTTTTTAAAAAAACGAGCTGGGGAAGTCTTTGACGCGGACCTGAATTTTGAAGATGGGGGTCGATAATTAAAAGTCTTCCACTCTATCCCTTTATTGATGTCATGTATTTTTTTTCGAAGCCCACGTGTATCAATTCCGCTTTGATATGTGGAAGCAATTTTGGGGTTCCAAAGAATGCCATACTGCCCAAGCGGTTCGTGATATAACTGTACTCCCTTCGTTTGTAGCATTTGTCCAAACCAGGTTGTGCCGCAACGCTGTGGTCCAGTTATCAATATTGGTGGCCCGTCCAAGAAGTGGTTAGAACTTTTTTCTGAAAGGAACTGATGCCACTGAAAATAGTTTTTGTAGGCGCTAGTTTTTGTTAGGCTTAACAATGCTCGACCTTCTTTGATGTGAGCCAATTTTAATGAAATACTAATAATTCTGAGAAGATGGATTCATTAAAAGCCAACTAGCAAGTAAGTAGCAAACTTGGCTTGTCGGTGTGAAAATTGAACCGAGTCCACTCGTTGAGACGATAGAAGAAAGAAGAAAGTAAATAATCAGGATCCATAATGCTCCGGCAATTCTGGATCTCTCGTCGTTTTTAACGGGTGGCGGTTGTTTTAAGGCAACTAATAGGATTTGAAAGGAAAGTGCTAACCATACCAACGCGTATGGTATGCCGCATTCAACCGCAGCACTTATAAACGAATTGTGGGCTCGTTTGCCAAAAAGTAGTAATTCGTTGGAAAGGCCAACTCCAAACATTGGATTTTCGGCTATCGCTTCCGCCGCTAACTTCCATTGATCTTCTCGGTCTAGTAAAGTCGAATCTTTTTTTCGTTTATCATGAAAGAAAAAATTGGAAATTGCCCCTTCTTCGGTTTGGTGCTTCGTTATATTTACCGCCAAGCTGTTATTTGCAGTCCACACCAAAACAGTAAGAAACAAAAAGATCGCTAAACTAAATAATACATAGGCTTGGCGGTTTTGGGAATTACTAGTGAAGAAGCGATAACTCAACGACGAGGCCGCGGTGCTGATGGCTCCGGTGCGACAAAAATTAGTAATTGGAAAAACCAACGCCATTGCTAAAAAGAAGCAGCGAATTATGAAATTGTTATAAGTACAAAAACCGATCAGGGCGGCCGTTGAGGCTCGCATACTAAGCACGTTAACATTCCAAACTACATCGCCCGGATTAGCCCAAAGTAAGGCAATTTCAAAGACACAGAATAACCTCAGAGCAGAAATGATTTCAGTTTTATTAAGTGTTTTGGCGCATTTTAAAATTGCGGGAAAAGTTACAAACATGCCGGCTAGTTTTGTAATTGGCCTAATACTTACGGATGAAAAATTGGATTGCGCAATGACTACAATCGTCGAAGCAGTGGCCAAGCCTAAGATGACATAGATGGAAAAAAGGAACTGCGAGCACGTTCTGGTGCGATTACGGGCCGTTGGTTTGAGCGTGAATAATGCAGTCGCCATAATTAATAAAGGTGGCAAATATCTTGCAGTAGAGTTACCAAAAACAGTTCCAGTGATGAAACCTAATTGGTTGCTTAACAGTAATGATAAAAGCAACGCAATTCGCCACGGGCGGGCGTTTTCTGTAGAGAACTGGTGCGGTAAAGCTTGATTCAGAGGCAATGAATTGTCGTAATAAGTCACAGTTATGTACTTGAATATCCGATTCGGTTGTTGATTTTGCCTGCGGTTTCTTCGAACGTAGCTAAGTCATCTGTATTGAGTTCACGCCTCCATTTTTCATCAAGAACGATCTCAGTTTCGTCTCTTCGCCATCGCATCTTGTTTCCGTGTAGTGCGTGACTGTCAGCCTTATTTAGTTTGGTTGTCTTGAATTGATCAACTCCTAGAAATTTTGTGATAATTTGAAGGCTATCTTTGGTTTTTGAGCACAATTCCTCATATTTAATATCAATTTGCTGATCGGAGGGAACCGACTTGAGAGCGATTCTTGCTTTTTTGGTATACCGAAGCCAGTTTTTCGCCGCAATTTTCATTGGCACTTCCTCACGCCGCATCTCGGACGCACTGACGGCACGTCCGTCCCTGATTAAGTGAATTACTTTAAAGTCATTTCGAAAAAATTTGTGGAGCCAGAGCATTCGTCTTACGTCTTTTGTTCCGTCAACTACGTAACGAGTGTTCGCAGTTTCGGAGATCGCACTATAAATTTGGGCCGAATTTTGGATAGCGTTTAATTGATATGGGAACAGTTTTTTTGCCAATGAAAGAAATGGGGTGCTAGGGAGTTTTATTAGAGCGGCTTTTTCAAGGTAATTTTGTATTTTGCTTTGATTGGCCGCTTGTAGCATAACATCTAAGTGCAAAAAAGGATCTTGTACATTTAGTCTCTCGGCAACTTTTATTTTTACGCTAGTCCAGAATTCACATTGATTAACGGTCGCAGCGCAGCTGCAAATGTGATCCCCTTTGGCACGGTATTTTAGATTGTGAAATTCCCCGAGCCCGGTGAAATCGGGGTGAGAGTTTAGGAGTATGTCAAGTAACGTTGAGCCACAGTGTCCACTTCCTAAGATGTAAAGTAACTGGGGGTTATTCTTCATTGCTGATATGAGTGATGGATTGAATCTATGATAAAGTTATTAGGTTGATCTTGAAGCTTACTAGATCTTGGAACAATTGGGATGAATTATGCGCCGTCGAGAATTGAAACAAGTTCTTAGTTGACAAGCATTAACCAGCTATGAGCCGTCTTATGTTAATTCGTAATAAACTCGCGGCGACTAAAAAAATCGCCACGCCCGATGTGCCGACGGCTAAAATTTCTACTGATAGACGCACTAAGTTGTTTTTGAATAACCAAGAATAATTCAAAATATCGGAAAAGTTATTCTTTGCGAAGATAGCCCAGCTAAAAAGAAGCATATAAAGGAGCATAGATTTGAAAAGCTCTTTTTTGGAATAAAATACGGGTCGCTCCTTAGTGAAATACCAATTCAGCGTGGCGCTGCCGATCCACTTAGCGATTTGCATTAGACAAAGTACGGCAACAGCGGCTGCTAGTCCAATTAATGGAATTGTAAGCCAGGCAATTAAACTCCAAACCAATTCGTAAATCGAATTTAACGCATATACATAAATTGGTTTCTTGCGAGCTACATTGATTCTCAAATATAGTTTTGAGGGACCAAGGAAATAAAGCGAGCTAAAGGCGAGGCAGACAACCGCAAAGTAGCACAGTTTTAAGTTTGTTCGATTAAGCTGTTCGTTCGAAAAGATTAGTTCGATTGCAGGTTGGCCAACGCTAATTAATGCAGACAGGGTGATTAAGGCTACGCCATTAAAACGTTTCATCGCACTGGTAAGTAAGGCGATGGTCTCCTTGGAGGATCTTAAAGCAGTTTTGGATATCTCAATTGATAAAACTTGTGAAATTGGGCCGGTAGAGAGATTTTGAATTTTTTTGGCCAATTCTTTGGCGTAGTGCAGGACAGCATAACCACCACGAGGCAATTGAGAGACAGCATTGCTGAAAACAGCAGCGAATATCTGGCTACAAATGATGAAGACAACGCTAACCAGCAATGGTTTTAGGGTTTCTGGAATCGACCGAGATTGGTGCGTTAGAACCGGGCAATACCTCATGCCAATTGAATTTATCATCCAGAACATGTAGATGGTTGCAGGTATGTATTGAATCCATACTCCAAGCACTAAAGCCCAGATTCCAAGTTTGAAGTAGGTAAGGGCAACCGTAATGACGGCAATTGATCGAACAACTAATGGAACGAACGTAAATTTTGCATAAATGTCATTTGCATTGGCGGCCATGGTTAGCATGCCCTGCAAAGGTATAAATCCCATTGCAGGCAATATCCAAAGAAATAGTGCGTTGGTTAGCCTTTTAGTGCTCGGGGAGAAGCCCCCTGCAAATAGTTCTGTAATTTGTGAGGAGAAAACCAAAATTGCAACCATTAGTAATATGACGGCTAGAACTAGCCAGTTGAAAACTGCCCAGAAAAACCGGCTGGCCGAACGATCGCTAACTTCAGTTTTTTCTTGTAAATAAACTGGTAATACTAGGCTAGAAATTGTTCCAGCTTGCGTTAGTCCGTTAAGGGTCAGCACTATCGTTGATGCTGCAAAAAACGCTTCAGCCTCATCCGAGAAACCAAAGGCGCGTGCGACGATCAGCGTGTAAACTAAGCCAAGTATACCGCCGATTGACCGGACCAAACGCAATCCCCACTCGGAGCGACGCACTCGCTTTTGATTTTTGTTGCTATCTGTCAATTAGGTGTTTTAAAGTCAAAAGTAAATTAATGTACAGTTTTGAACCAGCGTGCTTTTTTACAGCTAAACCTTTTGGGGAAAACACGGGGAACTTAGTTGGGTTGCTATGTCGAAAAAGCAGACGAGTAGTGAATGTTGCAGAGTGAAATAATTGTCGGTTGCAAAGATTCGACATCTTGCCAGAAGGGATTTGGTTGCAGGTTGTGAGTTCGGCATTAATGGAAATAAAATTCTCGTAATACATCAATTAATTGCGTTCTTGAAATGTACTTTAAGTGGTAACTCAATTCGAAAGTCAGCAACACACTATTAAAGTTGAAGCTGTTTTAGGGCATTTTTTTGTGTCGTTGGTTTGGCCATTGAACAAAATCTTCTGGGAAGCCATCAGAGAGGCTTTGAATTATTTCCAATAACGGCTCGTCCTTATTTAGTTCGATAAAACGATTCGCCGAATAGCCTTGGAATAGGCCGTCTTCATATCGGGCGGGTATGTGTTTTTGATAAAGAAACATCATCATATAGAAGTATTTTTTTGCGAGGTCTTGCTGCTCTTTTGTAAGGTCCGGATCTTTTAATGCTACTTCTATCGTTTCAAAAAAATGATCTGGGTTGTCAATGTCATTCGTGAATCCCTTGCCTCGATAGTGTGTTTCCGCAACCAGCAAGGCTTGTTTTCCAGAAATAGCCATCTCCAAACCTACCGTTGAAGTGTTAACAACACCGACATCGGTCATGTCAATCACGGTAAACGAATTCACATTGTCGTCAGGAGAAATTAGCGTGACATTTTCAGGCAGTTTATCACCGAAGTAATCGAGGACTAGGCTCCAATACCCGGCCTTGGTGCCAATTAATTTTTCGGCCGGATGTGGCCGAATTAAGATTTCTATATCAGGTCGATCGGCAAAATGCTCGATGGATTCGGTTATGCATTCGAGAAAACTACTAAAAGCAATGTCTCGGCTAACATTGGCAGCATCCCAGATTAGGTTACTAAAAAAAGTAATGCATTTTTTTTCAAGGGGTATGCCTAATCGTTGTTTTTCACGCTCGACATCCAAGGCTCGTTTGCTGGTGTTGAACGCAAAAACATCACCTTCTTGGAGTTCCCTCGCATTTAAATATTCATCCGCAAGTACTGTTTCTGTAACCGTCAGGTTGCGGCTTTTGAATCGATCCCACGCACTATCAAAACTCCAGTCGGCTGAAGATTGGTTAATGTTAAAATTGCAGTGCTCTTTTACTTTTGCCCGGTCATAGCAAACGAAAGGCACATTGTTTGATCTGCAAAAATCAGCGACGGGTTGCCAAGTAATGTTAATTCCATGAGAAAACATCATAAATTGGTAGTTGTATTCTTCTTGTCTCTTTTGAACACAAAAGTAATTACTCAAGGCAGTAACTAGCATTTTCCGAGATATCGCCTCTACATCAGAACCAAAGTTTACGGACTGGTAATACCTAAATAACGTCCCCTCTACGATTGCGCCAAAATCGACATTCTCAAATGAGAAGCAAAGTAACGAATCGAGTTCTTTGATTGAATCAACAATTTCGCGGGCGCGATCTGAAACGGGAATATTAATGTAATTTACTGAACCAGCCTTTAATCGGCTTTTGCCAGTTTTCCAACATCGTCCAGGAGCGGTTGCTGGGTCGTGGGTCTTGCAAGTTACTGTCTCAAAAATGGGTATGGTATCGTCGTACACCATGTAATCGACATCGAAACCTTTTTGTTGCAACAAGTGGTAAACTAGGATTTCGACAGGTGTAAGGAACATGTTGCTGATTCCAACATATTGCAGAACTTTTCCTTTAGTGATGTTGGCCTTTGGAAGGCTCGAAAAAAAATGGCGTAATATTTTCTCGTCACGTTTGTAGTTGAGGATTTTTTTAAGCATGATGTTTCAATTCTCGCAAGCGTAAACTTACGGGAGATTAACGATTATTGTTTTGGCTCGAAATTTTAGATCTACCACGCGGTCCAGCCGCCATCGACGGTAACGGTGGCTCCTGTCATATAAGTCGATGCGTCCGAAAGCATAAACAGCGTCGCTCCCTGGTATTCCTCTGCTTTTGCCATTCGCCCCAGCGGCGTGCGGTTTGAATAATTCTCTACAAACTCGTCCCCTTGATTGTCAAAGACTCCTCCAGGAATGAGAGTATTAACCCGTATGTTCTTCTCTCGCCAATGGACGGCTAGATATCGTGACATGTTTAAGATGGCGGATTTGCTGCCGGCATAAGAAATGGGCGAGTTAACGCCCGAGTCTCCATAGATTCGCGGGTCGGCGGAAACAACCCCATAGGTGCTGGAAAGGTTAACAATGCTGCCCCCGCCCCGTTCCATCATTGCCTTTCCAAATTTTTGACACGCCAATAATACGCCCGTGACGTTAACGTTAAAGACTTGGTTCCATGCCTCCAGCGGATGATCGACTGGATCGGAACCATAGAATCCGCTGCCTCGATATTGAGTCGCATTGACTAGTCCATAGGGCAAACCAAATTCTGATTCAATTTGCTTGAGAGCTTCGTCAAGACTCGCAGGATCAGTCGAATCTGTGCCGATCGCAATCGCTTTTCCACCTGTTTCGGCTTTGACTTGGTCGGCAACGGACTGAGCCTTTTCGCCATCTAAGTCTAGGACTACAACGTCAGCCCCGACATCGCCTAACGCAAGGCACATCTTGCTGCCTATTCGCCCGGCGCCACCGTTAATAACAACGACGCGCCCATCAAGCCGAAAGAGTTTTTCTAAAATATTTGACATGTTATGTTTTTAATTTGCGGAGTGTTTACGAATTGATTTTACTAGCTTGGCTTGCCAATTTAATAAGCTTGTTTCTTTTAAGCTCATCGAGGGAATCGATGAAACTCCATATTGGGCGGGCTAAACGGTCGGCAATCTCAAGTAGTGACTGGGTTCCATCGCAATAGGCAATTAAATTGGTGAGATCTCGTGCACGTTCGCCGGAACCGACCATGCTAAGATTCGGATAGAGGCCTCGTTTACCAAGCTGAGGCTCGCACGCTACAGACATCGTGTAGGTTTGATTTGTCTCAACGCATTCCAAACATTTGGTGAGGAAATCAAGTCCTCCTGCCAGGCCCGACGGGGTCACTAAATTTAAATCATCGAGTGAAGTATGGTACTCAGGGTATTTGCCAAATTTGGTTCGACAAATTGTACAAAGTGGAAGGTCAATGCCTGGTGAACAATATTGTCTTTCGTCGCTTCCTCGCTCAAGGAAGGTGTAGGTGCTATGGCTTGGGGCGATGTGATTCAAAACATGCTTCGCAACTCGGTCAGCCAAGGTATTCCCCAAACGTGATTCCACCATCGAGTAATCGCGATCATCTCCAATGCAGGATAGATTGAAACCTGCGATTACGTTTTTCTTCAACTCTTCATGTCGGTGGCTGAGAAAAGCAATTGCCCCAATGGTCTCTGGGACAAATACGAATCGATAGCTTAGTCTTCTTTTTTTGGCACTCATGAGTTGGGCTGCAAAGGTTGAGACGATAGGGCCGGATAACTCGTCATTGGCCATCGACGGGTGGCAAATGTAAGTCGATACGAGAATTTCGTCTTTCGTTTTGCCGGGAAGATAAAGTTCTCCATAAGTTAAGCTGCCATCGAATAACTCAGTATCTACAACAACTTGGTAATCGCCCGGAATCAGTTTTTGCTTCTGTGTATCTGTCAGGCAAAATCCCCAATAGTCCCGATAGTACGACGTGATGTAGGGAATTGCATTTGGCATTTCAGGGAGTGTGTGAAGATGTTTGAGAAGGTCGTCAAGACTTAATGTTTGCGAATAGGGTCTTGAGTAGCCAACAAGGTGTAGGTTGTTTTTTGAAAAGTCACAGATCTTATTTCCATCTGGATCGATGATATATGCTTGGTTGACTCGCCATTCTTGTGGCACTTTCCAATCAAAACACTGAGTGCCCGAGGGTACTTCTACGGTTTTGAGTTCCGGTAAATACTCCTGAATAATCTTAAGTGTTTCACGAACTCCCTCCCCTGTCAGACTTCGGTTCAACGGAAACAACCTAGCTAACAAGTCATGCATTTGATGACCTGTGTTTTGGCTATTGTCTTTGCTATCTATTGTCATTTGGTTTAATCAACTAAATTATCTTCGATTCTGTAAAGCAGTCCTTTTGCTTTGTTACTTTTGATAATATTTGAAACAAAGTCGAACATTTGGTTGGCGTTAATCACGCGTAATCCACAGTTTTGTTTTGGTCGGAATCCAGAATAGAGTCCATCTTGCCAAAGTAATTCGCCAGCGGGGTTGACGTGTGTTTTTACGCCCATGTCAGTATTGCGAACGAATAGCGAGTATTCTTTTATCTCAGTTGTACCGTCCCAAGAGGTGTATGGTTCTTCAAAAGTTTTCATATATCGATAGGAGACATCGTTCATTTCCTCAACGTGATGATAGAAGGTCATGCTGTTTTGATCCTCTAGGTCTAACGAGGCAATTTTTCCATTGAGTTGGCGAAGAATAGCAAAAGGAGAGTCTTCTCCGTATCCGCTCTTGTTATTAATGTTTTCAAATTGATCGGATTTGGCCCCGATCACTGCAAATGAGTATATGGGATGGCCTGTACGGACAGCGTCCGGATGTAGCCTTGCAGTTTCTGTCAGCTTTCCCATTTTAGAGGGAGTGTTTTTGATATCGAATGGTTCACCTTCGGAAAAGCCAAAGTTGAACACAGGAAATAAGATTGTCCCGGATGCCCCAACGGCATCTAAAAATGATTTAACGAATAACTCAATGCCAGGGCGGTTTGACCGGTCTTTTGAAAATCGCCGAATCGTGCGAGCGATGTTGCTGTGGATTAGTACGGTATCGCCTTTGTCGATACCGGCTTTTTGCCACTCGCTTTTTAAATCTGTAATTCCCACAAAGATATGTTGTTTAATTGGTTGTTTAAGGCTTGTCTATTGCAACAAATGTCTAGGCGTCAGGTATAGCCTGATTGAAACGCGGTTTTTTCTTCTCTGTGAAAGCATTAACTCCCTCCCTCGAATCAGGATTTTGCAACGCCTTTTCGAATAAGTTTATTTCTAAATTTAAGGCTGCCTTAAGCGGTTTTTCCAGACCTTCGTTAACGGCTTGTTTTATTAAATGAAGGGCACTCGTCGACAAACCAGAGAGTCTGTGAGCCGCGGCTAGGGTTTGTTTTTTAAGGGCTTCGTCGTCAAAAACCTTATTTAGCAAGCCAATTTTTTGAGCTTCTTCCGAATCGATAGTCTCTCCCCAAAAAAGCATTTCTTTTGCCCGTCCAGAACCAATCAACCTCGGTAAACGCTGTGTTCCCCCAGCCCCTGGAATGATCCCTAGCTTGATTTCTGGTTGTCCGAGAACTGCTGAACGTGCAGCGAATCTAATATCGCAAGCCATTGCCAGTTCTAAACCACCTCCGAGAGCAACGCCATTAATCGAGGCGATGGTAGGCTTGCTCAAATTAGCAAATAAATCCAGTGTGTCGTTCAGTTGAGTGCTAAGTTCTCGACCACCGCTTGGGTGCAGATATTTCGGAAAAACTTTTATGTCAAATCCCGCGCAAAATGCAGTATTTCCTTCGCCAGTTAAGATAATAACTCTAGTGTCCAAATCGTTTTCTAGCTTGTTGCAAAGAGAACTTAGACTTGTTGCTAAAGTTGGGTGCAAAACATTCAGGGGCGGGTTTTTAATGGATATGCTTGTTACGTAGTCTTCTTGCTCAATATCTATCAATGGATAGTTGTTTTCAATAGTCATAGTGTTAATTTCTCGATGGGCTTGTCTTGAAATGCTTCCTGTTTGTCACTGCGATGCATTAAGTTTGCGACGCCATCATTCAACCATCGTCTCGCGTTTTCTGTAAAATCCCGACAGGAAATGGTACGAGCGATTGACCATCCGAAGCGGCCTACTTTCATCAAACCGGCGTGTTCAAGCATGTAACCAAGTTTTCGGAAATCGGTAACGACATGTTTATCTAAGTCTCTTACCAGCATGGAGAAATCTTTATCAACAATTGTACCGTTGTCGGTTACATTGCCGTGAAAAACCTTTAACAAGCGGTAATCGACATTCATTTGCCACTCTAAGCGGTGCCCAGAAACAATACCTTGGTTATATCCAACCCCAAGCAAGCCAAAAATTCCATTATCCCGCTCCATCAACGCGAATGGAGAGTCATCTCCAACCCCATTGGGGTCAGAGCAACCGCCATACTCGCTTGCTTTTGCTCCAATGGCGGTTACCGAGTAAATAGGGTGAAGACTTCTCTTTGCGTTAGGCCAGTTGCGAGCTACTTCTGTGAGAACTCCCATCTCAGATGGTGTCGCCGAACGATCCCACTGACCAGAATTGCAAAATGAAAAAGTGAAATTTGGGAAAACGACTGTTCCTTCTGGCCCAACTGCATCTAGCATGGCTTGGACTACCGTTTGAGGGCCGCCATCGACTGGTCGAATGGCCTTAAAGGACGTGTGAGGCATGAAGGTTGATCCCTCTTTTACGCCAAGCTTACGCAAATGTTCTGTGAGTTGATTTATTGAAAATTTAGGCTTTAATTCGTCGCTCATGGGTCAATCTTTCCGATGCACTCTAAAGAATGGTATCCATCACTTACCGTTGGTAATTTCGTTGAACTTTGTCCAAGACACGTACCCAGAAAATCGGCCATTAGATCGATGTACATCTGGTTAATATGTTCGCTTCCAGTTGTTAGCAACACTTCCGTGTTTTGTTCGGCGTGATTGGTTCGCTGCAGTATTCCGGTTTCCATGCAAAAGGTGATGGAGCCGGAATCTCCGATAAATTCGAAACCTCTTGTTTGAGGTTTGCGGCAAAATGAGGAGGTGATGTGACTTGGCACACCCTTGGGATGATTTAGCTGATAAAAGGCCAAGTCGTCTGCTTCGATGCCGATGCCGCCAGTATTAATTGCATTGCCTGACGCGGATTCGGCCTTTCCGAGAACCCAGTTCATGAAATCTAATTCGTGGTCTAGCGTTCGCAAAACACCGCCCCCCTGCTCTCTAATTGCAGCATAGGATTGGCGGTGGTCTTCCCATGGATGCCAGTCAGGAAGATAGCCTTCGAACCAGGCTTTGGCATATAATACTCGACCAATCGTACCAAGCTCGATTTCGTCCCGTGCCTTCAGGTAAGCAGCGTGATAACGCATACAGTAGGCCATGGCGCAGACAAGGTTACTTTTCTGCGAGAGATCCGCCAGTTTGTGTTCAGCGATTCCAATGTTTCGTCCGAGTGGTTTTTCAACGAGAACGTTTACCCCTACCTCCAAACAATGGATCGCAGTTTCAGCGTGTAGGTGGCTTGGGTTGCAGACTACGGCAAAGTCTGGCTTTTGGGACAACGCTGTCTCTAGGTCATGAAAAACACCAACTTGATTAGGAACTTTAAAATGTTGGTTGTTATTTGAAGAACGTCGTACGGCATTTAAATTCGACAAACCAAGGCTCATTAGGTTGTTAAGATGTCGGTTGCCAATCGACCCTAAACCAATAATGATTCCGCTTAAATTTTCAATCGAGTTCGGCACAGCTTATTTTGTCAGGGTTAGCAGTTCTGGGAAATCTTCGATGAATACATCAGCGGGGGCGTCTGGGTGGTAGTTGTAACCAATCGAGAAGAGTTGGTGTTTTTGTGCACCTTCGAGTTCATCAATGTCGTGTGCAACAAACCCACATTCTGATTTGTCGTGCCCTGTTTGTTGGATGGCAAAATCGAATGCTTCGGGTTCTGGTTTGACATGACCGATGGCGATTGACGAAACTACGGCATCGAAATACTGCTCAATGTCTAATTGCTTAAGCGTTTTTCTAATGCCGGTTTCGCCGCTTTCGGAGTCAGAAAGTGCGACCAATTTGATGCCGTCACTCTGGAGTTGTCTTAAGGTTTCCGGGACACCCGGCATCGGTTTCCGATCAACCTGAACGGCTTTGCCTTTCTCTTGGGCTGCGCTTTTCAGTGATTCTTTCTGCAAGTTATTCAAATGGCAACTCGAAAGTAGATCTTCAAACGCATCCCAATATTCTGCCTGCCCTTTATAGACGGCCACCAAGAGTCGTTCCCAATCGTGAACAAGTTGATCGTAACTTAACTTAATCCCAAGTTGATTAAGTTCAGTAGTTAGCCACCGGCGCCACTGCGAAGCATCGTAGAGAATGTCGCCGACATCAAAAATTAGGGCTTTGGGTTTAATGATCTTATTATTCAATGAAATAACGGCTAGAAGAAGAGTTTATTCGAATTGGCTCGTAGAAAGTGTCGTTTCGGCAGGGATGGTAACATTTGCTTTGCGTCCCGTGATTTGGTCGCGCTGGTTCCATGCGAGTCCGGTGCCCGGACTTTTCATCACCAGCATGTCTTCGGTCAGGACTGTTCCAACAGGGATTTCGGTTTTGCTGACCAGCGATCGAGCGAGCTTTTCTTTTGCTTTTTGGGCAACTGGATTGAATTCTTTTTTACCGTCGCCCATCGCAAGTTCGCAAACTCGAATGTACTGAACCAAACGTCGGAGGCCTTCTTCCTCTAGTGCGGCCGCATGGTCTGTGCCGTTCATGGCGCGAGACATCGTGATATGTTTTTCAACTGCGAAAGCACCGATATTAGCGCCCGCCACTCCAGTGACAACACCGGAGGTGTGATCAGAGAGTCCGACCAGTAGATCAAATTGGTCTCGCATTGTTTTCATGGCCCGTAGATTTACATTTTCGGGCTTGGCTGGATACTCCGAAATGCACTGCATCAAAGTTAAATCGCAATCACTTCCTTCAAAAGCTTCGATTGCTTCCGTGATTTCCTCCATTGAGGACATTCCCGAAGAAAGAATAACTGGCTTACCTGTTTTGGCCAGATGCTTGAGCAATGGGATGTTAGTGACGTCCCGAGAGGCAATTTTATAAATCGGATTGCCAATTCGCTCGAGCATATCCACTGATGGTGGATCACAGGGAGTGCAGAAATAGACGAGACCGCATGCTTGAGCGTACTCTTTAAGCTCTCTGTGCTGAGACTCGTCGAGTTCGAGGTACTCTCGATGGATTCCATAAGTTTCGCCAAATGAATTTGGTCCCTCGTAGGGTCGATCGTAAGCTTCTTTCGTGAGCTCCCAGGAGATTTCGCGTTTCTGGAATTTCACTGCGTCCGCTTTGCAGCGAGCTGCCATGTCAATTAGTTTTTTCGCAAGGTTCAACTGACCATTGTGATTTTGGCCAATTTCCGCAATGACGAAACAAGAACATCCATCACCAACTTCCCGTCCGGCAAATGTAACTCTTTTCTGACCTGGTAAAAGTTCAGTTTTCGCTCGACGATTTTTGGTATCAAGCCATGAATAACACTCATCAAGGCTGACATCAGTCGGATTTTGGTTTCCGGTAACGTCTCCAACCATGGACTCAAAATCTTCTAATTGATCTTGTCGGTCAATGGTAAATTGCCCATCGTATTCGGGCCTTAAGTTTGCGTAGTTAGCTGGTAACGTAGTGATCTTGAAGAGATCGGGATGACTACGAATAAAGATAGAGACATGCTCTCGGTCGTAGTCTTCAGATGTCTTGGATGCGGCTTCTCGCAAGGCAGATACTCGAATGAATTCGGGAACCATGTGGGAGAGGCCGTCAACGTGGCCGTAATCAGCGTCCGCCGTTTCAAAAGCTTGTTTTGCGAAGTCAGTGCGCTGAGCGTCGTATAAAGGGTTGTCAGCAGTGAATCTAAGAATTACGTCTTCATCAGAAAGACCCTTGGATGCTTCTGTGAAACGCCCCAGCACATCTTGATTATCACCTCTTACGACGGTTACGTTGCTGCCTGCCGCGAAGAAAGCAATTGGGTCGTCTGCCGTTTTATCGCTGGTGGCAACGATGATTTCGTCGATAAAATCCATCTGCTTGATTCGGTGAATCACCCAGCCTAACAACGGCGTACCGCAAACGGCCATGAGTGATTTTCCACGAAGACGTTGGCTTAACATCCGTGCCTGAATAATGGCTGTATATCTTATCTTGCTCATTTTAGTCTGTTTATTACCGAATCCTAAAATTTTCGAAAATCAGCATCAGTTAAATAGATCGCTTTAATAACCCTGATGTGTTGAGCGTTCATTAAGTAAGGCGTGGACATACGTTGTATATCCATTGTTTCCAAAACTCGGAAAGCTTTTCGCCAAATCTTGTTTCGTTATCCAGTGGTTGTTGAGGCCAATTTCTTCGAGGCAGGCAACTTTGTAGCCCTGATGATGTTCAACGGTTTTTACATACAAGGAAGCTTCCAGCAAAGACTCTTGTGTTCCTGTATCAAGCCACGCGTAGCCCCGTCCAAGCTCTTGGACTGAAAGCTGGTTTCTATCAAGGTATACTTGGTTTACAGAAGTGATTTCTAATTCGCCACGATCGGAAGGCTTGATCGACTTGGCAATCTCGACGACCTGGTTGTCGTAGAAATACAAGCCAGTTACAGCCAGCGAAGATTTTGGATTTTCTGGTTTTTCTTCAATGGAAATTGCCCGATTTTCCGCATCCATCTCAACGACGCCAAAGCGTTGCGGATCCGCAACCTGGTATCCAAAGACCGTTGCCCCCACTGATTGATTGGATACGGCCTGCAACTTAGGGGTGAGTCCTTGGCCATAAAAGATGTTATCACCCAGCACCAAAGTAATGGGTGATTTGCCGATGAACTCTTCGCCAATTAAAAAGGCTTGAGCTAAACCCTCTGGGCGTGGTTGTTCGGCGTAAGTTAATTCGATTCCAAAACGGCTGCCGTCCCCTAAAACACGCTGGTAAGCGGGGAGGTCCTCCGGCGTAGAGATCAATAAGATTTCACGAATCCCAGCCAACATCAGGACCGAAATTGGATAATACACCATGGGTTTATCGTAAATCGGCAACAATTGCTTGCTCACGCCGAGCGTTACCGGATGCAAGCGTGTTCCCGAGCCACCCGCCAAGACAATTCCTTTACGATCCATTAGAAAGCCTCCTTTTGGTCAAGGCCTAGGCGTTCAAGCTGGTAATCACCACTGAGAATGGAATCCCACCAATCTTGATTATCTAAATACCATTGAATGGTTTGCTGGAAACCTGTTTCGGAATTCTCTTTTGGTTCCCAGCCGAGTTCATCTTTAATTTTTGAGGCGTCGATCGCATAACGCTGGTCGTGCCCCGGGCGATCCTCGACAAATGTGATTTGCTCTTCATAGCTCTTGCCATCATCACGGGGGCGTATTTGATCGAGGCTGTGGCAGAGTTGCTTGACTAAATCAAGATTCGTCTGCTCATTGTTTCCACCAATGTTATAGGTTTGTCCGGATGTTCCTTTTTCGAAGACTGTTTGAATCGCACTGCAATGGTCACCGACATACAACCAATCCCGAATGTTGTCCCCTTTTCCGTAGATCGGGATTGGCTCGCCACGCAGACAACGTAGAATAACAACCGGTATTAGTTTTTCTGGAAACTGGTACGGGCCATAGTTGTTGGAGCAGTTGGTAACCAAGACGGGCAAGCCGTAAGTATCACCCCAAGCTCGGACTAAATGATCCGATGCCGCCTTGCTGGCCGAGTACGGAGAGTGTGGGTCGTAAGGTGTTGATTCATTAAATCCTGGATCATCAACCCCCAAAGAACCAAATACCTCATCCGTAGAAACGTGTAGAAACCTAAACGAGTCCTTATTGCCCGTCCGATCGACGTATTCACGGCTGGCCTGCAGTAAACGGTAGGTACCGACGATGTTCGTTTGAATGAATTGTTCCGGACCATCAATGGATCGGTCCACGTGTGATTCAGCCGCTAAATGCATCATGCCCGAAGGCTTATACCGATCAAAAATATCGGTGATTGCTTTCGCATCACAAATATCTGTTTGCTCAAAGCTGAAGTTTGGATTTTTCATCACCCCAGCAAGAGAGTTCAGGTTGCCCGCGTAGGTAAGTTTGTCGATTCCAATGACACGATAGGCATCGCTGGCAAGTAAATTATAGACGAGGTTGCAGCCAATGAACCCGGCGGCGCCGGTGACAAATACTGTTTTTTGGGAAGGTTGCATGTTAAGGCTTTTTTGGACGATCACGGTGTGAGTTTGGAGAGTAACCCGAATGATTTCTGTTGAAATGTTTCACTAACACTAGTGATCAGGACTGAAATTAAAACGGACTCCGTCCCTTTGGGTGACTCTCACCCTAGTTCATGATTGGGCCGCCGTTCGGATGGCGAAACCGATTTCATATAGGATAATTTGTCTAATTGAGTAACCAAACAAAATTGCACTTGGATTGAGAGAATATAATTTTGTGTGGGTCACGAAGCGAACAACCGTTACATTTGGAATGGAGACGGAAACTGTTGTTTTTACTGGGGAAACGTAGGTTTTTGATTTAGGATCGACTGCTCCGCACTGACGCGTAAGCACGTGCTATGTCCACTGATTTGTTATTCATTACGCACACAGTGGCGATGTGAGCACAGGAGAATGGATAAATCACAAACGAAGGCTGATTTTTACTATCAGTCTGTTTTATTCGTCTGCGGTTGAAGCGAGCTCTACAGAACCGGATAACTCCGGGCGGAGGTCTGCGTGAATTTTCAACAAGGTCTCGTCCGTTGACTTTTCGGCATCGCAAGCTGTCCCTGAGCAATCGTATTCGGGGATATAGTTCTTTAGAAGCCGACGAATGCTTCCTTCTCCCTCGCTGCTTGCCGATTCAAGCGTGGCAACACACTGAAGCACATCGTTGTAATCGAGGACGCGGTGGTTGGCGGCGAAAATCTTTTGATGATCGGTCGGGATCATTTCTTCTTCTTCGAAGTAAAGTTCTTCGTAGAGTTTTTCGCCCGGTCTCGCACCCATGAACTGAATTTCGATAGCAGATTCAGGAAGCCCGGCAAGTTCGATCATTTTCTTGGCAAGGTCAACAATTTTAACTTGCTTACCCATGTCGAGGACAAAAATCTCACCACCTTCTCCCATCGAACCGGCTTGAAGAACCAGTTGAGAGGCTTCGGGTATCGTCATGAAGAAACGCGTCATCCGTTCGTCAGTGATGGTGATGGGGCCGCCCCGTTCAATTTGGTTTTTGAAGATTGGCACCACGCTACCGTTGGAGCCAAGCACATTGCCAAACCGAACAGCAACAAATTTTGTCTTTGAATATTTACCGAGAGAGAGGCAGTAACGCTCTGCAATTTGTTTCGTGCAACCCATCACGCTCGTGGGATTAACCGCTTTGTCGGTGGAGACCATGACGAATTTTGTGATGCCAAAATCATTGGCGATATCAGCGATTCGTTTAGTCCCAATGATATTATTTCTGATCGCGACACCCGGTTGCAGTTCCATCAATCCGACGTGTTTATGTGCTGCCGCGTGGTAAACAAAATCAGGTGAATGGATTTCAAATAACTCAGTGATTCGCTCCCGATCTAGAATGTCCGCAACCGCTGGTTCGAGTGTTGTGGTGTCATGCTTGATCCGGCCTAGCTCGCTGTGTATCAAAAATATACTGTTTTCCCGATGGTCGACGAGGATCAGCTTTTGAGGCTCAAACTGCAACAATTGCCGGCAAATTTCGGATCCAATGCTCCCGCCGGCTCCGGTTACCATTACGGTTTTACCCGTAATCTCATTTTCGATTCGCTGCGTGTCCAGTTGGACTGGGCTTCTCTGAAGCAGGTCTGCAATTTCAATTTGGCGAACTGGAATAAAGCCGCCACCTGGGTTTCGGTCGACGGCGGATGGAATGACGTTGGTCTTCAATCCATATTGATCATAAAGAGATTTTAATTCGGCTAGCTCAGTCCCCGGAAGCGAACCAGCGACTAACCAAATTTCGGTTACATCAAAATTAGCGGCTAGGCGAGGAGCGTCTTGCATTAGGCCAAGAATTGGCATCCCCGCACGGCTCGATCCGACTCGAGATTTATCTGAGGATAAAATTCCTACAATCTTTGTGTTTGAATTTTGCTGACTGTTGACTTGGTTGGCTAAGACCAGCGATTCGTAATGGGTGCTGATCATGAAGGCCCTGCTCTGCCCTTCAGCCGAACGGACTGAAGAAAGGAAGCCTTCTTTCAAGAGTCGCCAGCTTGATCGTAGCGCCGCCATCATAATTCCGCTAGTCATCAGATTAATGATAATAACAGAGCGAGGAATCATGCGTGACAAGACCAGCTCATTGAAGGCAGCGATGATGATAACGCTGATGAACAGTGGCTTTACGAATGAGAGCAAATCCCGAAAGGTTACATAACGCCACCATCCGTGAAGTGTTTTAAATTGGAGGAAACAGATCAGCTCAATCGCAACAACGATCGGCATCGACATGATCATGCGGTCGCGCACGTTTGCATCGATCGTGAAATCCAATCGCAAGGCAAACGCTAATAAATATCCACAAGAGAAAATAATCGCGTGGGCGGCGACGAGAATTCCGATGCGATATCGAAATACCCAATTGGGTAGGGCAAATTCCTTCGCCGATTCAAGAATGGCGATTTTATTTTGGTTGGAAGCCATAATTCGTGGTGCTAATCAGGATGTGCTTTTTAAATTCAACCTCGCCCGCAGCGATCATAAATTTCGCTTTAGGTTTAGACAAGAGAGTGAGGTTGGGTCGAATTTAAAAATAGAAGAGTATTCAAGAAAGCAGTACGGAAAAGCGGCGGAATGTTAACTCTAAAAAATTCCCGTCACGTTTTCGATAGATCGATGTTAGTCAGAAATCAAATAAGGGTCAAATCATGCGCCCCTAGCTGGGAGAGATTTGAAAGAATGGAGAAGGAGAGATGGGGTAGTTTGGGGCCCTTAAGCCCCACTAAAAGATGGTGGTTTGTGGAGTTAGAATCTCTTGATATAGCAAATAAATGAACCGATTTCTGAGGCAAGATTGCTCGACACCTGAAATGCATGCAGTTTCTTTACAGGTGACGTCTGGGTGTTTCGAGCAAGAATTCGTCTTTATGGATCGGCGGCATGGTAGAACTTGCCGGCTGTGCAGGTTGTGCGGAGTTTAATGAGTTGTTGTTGATCGCGGCGCGGCGGGGTCGCCAATTTTATCGTCTTTGGAAATTCGCGACTATTATTAGCCGGTGTCTGAATTACAATCGTAGGCACTCTTCGTCATCCACTCATCTCCCCGCGGCTTGCTTTCATTTTTTTTAGTGAGACGGCCAGTGAGAAATTGCGACCAACCTGACTTTATTCATTTGTGAATTTTCGATGTCAATAAATCCTACACCTGCTAATCAGCCAACTGGTTTGGCGACGATTCAATCACCCCCAAGCACACTTGGGCAGACGGGCGCCATTCCCGCAATGCATGCTCCTGCTCAGCAGGGATTTGACATTTGGGGTCCGATTCAAAGACGGAAATATTTAATTACTCTTTTCTGCTTGATTGGAGCTGGGCTTGGTTATTTGTTTTACACGAAATCCGAAAGAGTATATTCCTCAGGTACGGAGTTGATGATTTCGACTCAGGCTCCGCCTTCAATGGTTGATGGGAATGTACAAATCAATCAGGACTCATTGTCAAAGCATACAAGTTTAATCGCGAGTCAACTCGTGCTTGGTAGCGCTGTGAAATCTGGGAAACTGGAATCGCTGAAGACATTCAAAGACAATCCCAATGCAGCCCGTTCGCTTCAAGGAATGATTGATGTGGATGCGTTGACCGAAGAGACGCTTATGATCTCCTGTACAGGTCCGTATCCCGAAGAGCTTCCGGTAATTCTTGCGAGCGTCGTTGCAGCCTATGAGAAAGTGATTCTTGAAGATTCTCAAAACATTGGCGAGCAAACCATTGCCTTGGTCGAAAAACTGGCAGCACAGCTGACGGATGAAAAAGAGGGGGCCGAAAATAAGTGGTTAAAACTGAGGCAAGATTTAGGGATCACCTCTCTTGACGATATGGGCAATGTTTCCAATCCGTACAATAAACGTTTGTTTTACCTGGAAGACCAGCAATCGAAATTGAAAAGTGATTTGTTGGATGTTCAGGAAAGAGCACAGCAACTGGCCAATTCATTACGTGAAGATCCAGCAACAAAACTGATTGATCCTGTGATGGTCAAAGTCGCAGCACTGGTGGCTCAAGATTACCTCAATCTTAGTTCCAGTGACTACAGCGGAAGCACTAAGAATAAGCAGTTCTCATCCGAACTCGCCAAAAAGACGACCCTCGAAAATCGTTCTTGGCAATTGGAAACGAAGATCATGGATTTGAAATTCAATAAAGCGAGGTTGTCCGAGACCTTTGGCAAAGGCAATAAAGAGATCGCATCATTGGATAAAGAGATTGCTTATTATATTTCTCAGAAAGAGTCAGTCGATGAAGACGTCCAAGCATTAGAAAAATTTCTTACAGAGCAAACAGGAGACTCGGAGAACGATACTGAACCGGTCCAGACTGAAGAATCATTTCGTGACAAAGAACGTCGAGAGTGGATTACGATGTACCAGGAATCTTTGGAGCAGGAACAGGAGCGATTAATTGCTCGACTAAGCGGAGTTCAAAAAGAGCGAGCCACTGTTGAGAAGAATGCCTCGAAGGTATCGATGGGGATTGTCGAGCTCAACATGTTGCAACGCCAGATTGACAAAAAAGATGGCGAGGTCAACCTTCTTCTTGAGCGATTGTCCGAAATGAATATTATGGCCAATAATTACACTCAGACCAAAGTGCGGACATTAGACCAACCCAAATATGGGCGGCAGGTCGCTCCCAATTTGGTCAGGTCGGTTGCTCTGGGAATTATGGTTGCGTTCATGGTTGGATTAGGACTTGCGATTCTGGTTGATCACAGCGAGCTTGCCTTCCGAAGTCCACATGAAATTTTCGAACGACTGAACGTTCCGGTGGTGGGGCGAATTCCAAAAATCGAAACACGCAACATCGAAGCTAAGCACGGGCATCCTTCATTGATTACCGCTCACAAACCCTCTTCGACTGGTGCTGAGTCATTCCGAGATGTGCGAACTGGTCTGTTTTTTCGTTCAAATGCAGATGATATTAGGATGATTTTGTTTACGAGCCCATCACCGGGTGATGGAAAATCCACCACGATTGCCAATATGGCAATTTCAATTGCACAGTCTGGTAAACGAGTTGTCCTCGTCGATGCTGACTTCCGTCGTCCACGAATTCACCGTTATTTTGAAGAGGAAAATAGTCCAGGAATGTTAGACGTTCTTTCTGGAGAAAAAACGCTCACGGAGGCGCTGCGTCCGACTGCACTGCAAGACAATTTGTTCTTGTTAACAACCGGTGGTCGCCCTGCAAACCCTGGTGAATTGGTTACCTCGGAAGCGTTTCGGGACATGCTAGGGACATTGAAGTCGCAATTTGACTATGTATTAATTGATTCACCGCCTGTTCTCCCTGTTTCTGATCCAGCGACCATCGCCAGCATTGTCGATGGCGTTTACATGGTTACTCGGATTCGCAAAGGCGTGAAATTGACGGCACAGAAGGCCAAAGACACGCTAGACTCCGTCAACGCGAATTGGATGGGAATAGTCGTCAACGGTATTGATGAGAATCCACACTACAGTGAGTACGGATATCAGTACGGCAACTACTCTTACTACGGTGGGATGTACGGCAAGTACTACGATTCTCGTAGTCAGGCCTATCGCGACCAAATGAAGTCGAAAGTGGCAGTCAAGTCCTAGGCTTTTTTAGTTGATTACCGTTTGTGCGGCGAATCTATTCGACGTCGCAGACTTTGACGCCGTGCCGCAGCGAGGCTAATTTGTCGTCCCAAGTCGGGATGAATTCCTGAGCGATGTAGCCGGAATAACCAGTCGCAAGAATGGCCTTGATGATTGGCGGATAGTTCAATTCCTGCTGAGAATCAAGTTCGCATCGTCCGGGGTTTCCAGCAGTATGAACGTGTGAAACATACTCTGCGTTTTCTTGAAATCGGCGAATGGGATCGCCATTCATAATCTGCACATGGTAAACATCGAAGAGCAGTTTCATGCGAGGCGAATCGACAGCTTTGATCATGTCGATGCAGCGGTCAAAGTCATCGCCAAAATAGCCTGGATGCCCTTTCATTGGGTGGGAACTGTCGCGACTGTTCAGCATTTCAAGCACTACGTTAATTTGTTTTGATTCCGCGTAGTCACAGATTGGCTTCCAAAATTCGACGCAGTTCTTGAATGCCTGCTGGTCACTAATGCCCTGCTCTCGCATTCCAGTAAATGCAATCACGCCGGGGCTGTTCCATGTTTTTGCCAAGTCGATTCCTTCGTGTAGTTTTTGGCGACAGAAATCGTGATTGTTTGGATTGATCGGTCCCTTTTGGAAGCCATGACTGCCCGTGATCGAAACTCCAAGGCCGTGTTGTTTCATCAATGGATAGTGTTTTTTGTCTAAGCCTTCCATCGCAGAGAGGCCCATTGCCGCGCACGCGGGGATGAATTCACTCATTTCAATTGGGTTAAAACACCATGCCATAACGGATTGTTTTGCCCGTCCGTGTTGGATCCGATAGTCAGGCCCCGGCATGGGATCATCATGATTTACCGTCGTATTTTCAGTGGCTGCGAGCCCTGCGATGCCAATTCCACCAAATAGCGTTGCCATGCTTGATTGAGCCAGCCATTGGCGACGGGAGTGAGTATTTTTAGATGGCATGATTCATTTTCTCTTGAATAGTATGATTAGAATTTGATTTAACTGGATTGACGAATCTGGAATTTACTCAGTATTCGTTCGCTACATGCGATTCAAAATGTCCCAGCATTGCAATTGCATACGTGGCAAGTGAAAGGGGCCTTTCCAAAGGTTCCCTTTGAGGGGTGAACTGAGGCACCCATCGCGGTGCAAGTAACCATACCATTCGCCGTGTTCCGGATCAGCAAAATGTTTGTGCGACCATTGATGGACTTGCTGGTGCCACTTCAAATATTTCTCATTACCCGTCAACTCGTACGCAAGTAACGTGGCGATCACCGCTTCGTTGTGGGGCCACCAAAATTTCATATCGTGCCAGTACTCCTGGACGGGAAGATCATTGACGCTGGTGAAGTAGAGAAGTCCGCCATATTCTTCGTCCCAACCGCGATTCCACATCCAGTCCAGCATCTGCAAGCCGGTGTCAATCATGTCTTGGTTGGCTCGCTTTTTTCCTTCCGCCATAATGAACCAGGCGCCCTCGATTGCGTGCCCTGGATTAAGGGTTCTTCCGTCGAAGTGATCTGAAATCTCACCGTCTGCCGTGACGGTTTCCATTACACATTTGATCTCCGGTTTCATGAAATCATTTTGAATCGATCGAATACTATCGTCGATCCATTGGTCGGCAGAATCTAATCCAATCGATTGCTTTAATTCCGAAGCGGTATTGATGGTGATCATCGGAAACCCGATCGACTTGCATGGCCGAACTTCAGTGAATTTTGGTTCGACGCCTTGAGGGTCAAGGCTGTGGGATACAAATCGTTGGAAACATTGTACTGCAAGATCGGCGTATTCTTGTTTTTGAGTTGCCAGCGCCAGTTCTCCAAACGCGATTGCGGCAAAGGATTCCGAATAAGCGTAACGCCGTTTTCGAATGGGTTGGCCGTCACGAGTGAGATGAAACCACATCCGTCCGTCAGTGTCATCGAAGGCGTGCTTTTTCACAAACGACAACGTTTTTTCGGCGGTCTCCAGCCAGAGTGATCGGTCCGGATTGCTCTGGCACAACGGGTGATTGTAGAGTTCACCTAGCAACCAAGCGAAACGCCCCTGAATCCAAACGGATTTGTCAGAATCAGCAACTTCCCCTGATTGCGTGAGTGACGAGATTAAACCGCCGTGCTTGTGATCAACGCCGTGCCTTAGCCAAAAGGGAACAACATCATCGAGCAGTCCTGATCGATAAAATTCCTGAAGCTTGGATTTGTCAAATTCGTTATGCAAAGTTAACCATCGCGTTCATTAACATCTACGAGTGCGCCCAATTTACTCGGCCTGCAGTGGGAAATCCGTCGCTGCATTTTTGGTTTACAAAAACGTTTCGTCGCCGTCCCAGCGGACAAATCCTTCGATAGCGGCATATTCTGCCATCCCTAATTCGTCGTATAGTTTTGCCGTACCGGAGTTTCGATCTTCGGCTCGCTGCCAGAACTCACGGTCGTCGTGGCCGGGATAGACGGCGCGGTCTTTTTGCGATTCATGCTTGAAAATAGCATTCCGCTTGAGTTCGACTTCGCCTGGTGAAAGTGGAACTGCCATTTCAATTTCGTGCGGTTCCCACTCGTGCCAAGCACCTCGGTACAACCAAACCGTGCATTGTTCGTACCAAGCTTGGTCCTGAATCTTTTGGACTGCTTGAAGAATTGCCGACAGACAGACGCGGTGGGTGCCGTGAGGGTCACGCAAGTCGCCCGCAGCATAAATCTGGTGTGGTTCTAATTCTTCTAGTAGCTTGGCGACGATATTAATATCTTCGTCACCAAGAGGTTTCTTTTTGATCGTTCCGGTTTCATAGAACGGAAGGTCAAGAAAATGAAGGCGATCTTCAGGCACACCGCACAGGCGGGTCGCAGCTTTTGCTTCACCCTTTCGAATCAGTCCCTTCACCGTTTGAACTTCCGGGCTGTCAACTTCGCCCGGTGTTTTATTTCGGAGAGAGTTTTCAATACTCGAATCAAGTGATTCTGTTTTAGCCGGAGCGACGCCGAACGTTTGATTAAAACTGGCCATGAAATCACAAAATCTCAGGGCATCGTCGTCAAACACAGCAATGTTGCCTGATGTCTGGTAGGCAACGTGGACTTCATGTCCCTGTTTTGCCAGTCGAATTAATGTTCCACCCATCGAGATCACATCGTCGTCTGGATGCGGTGAGAAAATCAAAACTCTTTTTGGGAAGATGTCATCATGCGGTCGGGAAACATCGCCGGGCTGTTTCAGGTCCGCAGGCTTGCCTGCTGGCCAACCGGTGATGGTGCGCTGTAGATGTCGGAACACCTGAACGTTGATATCGTAGGCAGGCCCGTGTTCCGCCAGTAAGTCCTGGAGGCCCTCTTCGTTGTAGTCTTCTTCGGTTAGCTTGAGGATTGGCTTATCTAATAAACGAGCGAGCCAAATCACAGCCTTGCGAGTTAAGAGGTCTGTCCATTCCACTTGCTCGACCAACCAAGGGCATCGAAAACGGGTCAAACCTTGAGCAGCGGAAATATCGAGCATGAACCGGCAATGGGGATGCTCTTGCAGGAAACTGGCAGAAACCATTGGCGAAATTTCACCTTCGACGGCTTCGGCAACAATTTGTGCTTTGTGTTCGCCATAAGCGATGATATAGATTTCACTCGCACTTAAAATCGACCCGACACCCATCGTGATCGCGCGCCTTGGAACGTTTTCTTCGCCAAAGAAATCGCCGGCAGCATCAGAACGTGTGACGCGATCCAAGGTAATCAAACGGGTGGAACTGGTTTTACTTGAACCAGGTTCATTGAATCCAATGTGCCCGGTTCGGCCAATGCCGAGGATTTGAATGTCGATTCCACCGAGCAGTTCAATTTTTGTTTCATATTTGGCACAAAATTCGGGGACATCAGCCTTAGCAAGTGTCCCGTCAGGGATGTTGATGTTTTCTGGCAGAATGTCGATGTGATCAAATAAATGCTCATGCATGAATCGCACGTAAGATTGCAATTCATTGGGTTGCATCGGAAAATATTCATCGAGGTTGAACGTCACCACGTTTTTAAACGAAAGACCGTCCTCTCGGTGCATCCGAACCAGCTCTGCATAAACACTGACAGGCGTGCTACCTGTCGCGAGTCCCAAAACGCAATTTTCGTCTTTGGCCGCACGAAAGTGGATGCGATCGGCAATTCGACGGGCGATTTCTTTGGAAGCGTCGATCGCTTGCCCGAATACTTGAACCGGTATTTTTTCGAATTGGCTGGAAACGGGTTCGGTGATGGTTAATTCGTGAGCGTCGGGAATATGTCCAGTGGCCATGTCGTTTTATGTAGTTTTTTAAGTGGAATGGGAAGTTGGAAACGAATCACTTACTTGGACTCTATTATCCAGTTTTTATGCGGCTTGATAAGTCCGTGCGTTAGTAGTTCTTTGAATGCGGTTTCAGGGAAGGTTTTTTGATGATTTTGGATTGGGCGATCTGGATCATCCTCGTCAAATCGATGATTCACGGTTGAGGTTTGCGGTGTTGCGTCCGGTTAAACAGTCCACGGCGCACGCATTGGAGGTATCAGTAATTGCCCCGCTTCTTGGTCATTGATAACGGCTTCGCGTTGGGGGTTCCAGTGAATGGGGCGCCCAAGTTTCATCGCCATGTTGTTGAGATGGCAAATCGTCGCCGTTCGATGTCCGATCTCCGCCGTCGCCATCGGTGGTTCCCTGTTTAAGACGCTATCGATAAAGTTCCGATGGTGGCCAGGACTTCGCCCCAAACGAACTTGGAAATCGTCGGGGATCGGGTCGTTGATGCCGACTTTCCCTCCCGCTCGGATTTTTTGGGGAAGGATGTCAGGGTTGGAGGCCGATAAAGCGCCTCCATGAATCGCAACAAACAGCCAGCCGTCGGATCCTTCAAATTTTAGACCCCTCGGCCCCTCGGTTGTCCCGATCATTTGAACTCCATTTTCATAGGTGTTTGTAAATTCATAATCCCAAAACGCATCGTAGGGAGAATTTTTGACCTGCTTACCACTTGCTTGAAACTTGATTGGGCCAGAGCTGTCCATCCCAAGTGCCAACTGGGCAATGTCGATGATGTGAGCTCCGCGGTCAGTCATTTCACCGCCGCCGTAATTGAGGATAAATCGCCACCAGAAATGGCAGCGCTGAGGAGCGTAATCAACAGGTTGAGTATGTCCCTGCCAAAAATCCCAGTTCAATGAAGAGGGAACCGGTGGTGATTGTAACGGTCCGGCGGTTCCCTTGGCGGTGAGATGATGTGGCTGTTCGCATGGCATTTGAATCCGGATTGTATGCAGTTTTCCGATTCGCCCATTGCGAACTAATTCTGCGGCAAACCGACAGTTATGATTTGAGCGTTCATGGCTGCCACATTGAAGAATACGGCCAGTCGATTGAGCGGTGTTACGAATGGCTCGACTTTCGCCAAATGAATTAGCCAACGGTTTTTCGCAATAGACATCTTTGCATTGACGCATGGCATGAACCGCGGCAACGGCGTGCCAGTGGTCGGGTGTTGAGACGTGGACGGCATCGAGCCCTTTTACTTGCAAAAGGTCGCGGAAATCTTCGAACCCTTGGCAGTCGTTGGTTTTGTAGTGTTGATTGACTTTTTGAGTCGTGGTTGCCAAGTGTGCTGAATCGACGTCACAAGCTGCAACCACTTGAACTCGCTCGTCGTTGAGGAAGCGGCGTGTATTGTCATTGCCCTTCCCTCCACAACCGATTGCACCCATCACAATTCGATCGCTGGGAGCGACAGTTTTCCCGAGGCCAAGAGCAGCAGCAGGAGCAAAATAGGGAGCAGCCATTAGCGATGACGAATTTTTAATAAACTGTCGTCGAGTTGCATCTGATTTCATAATTGTTCCAAAATGATAAATCGTGAGGCTGCCTGTGCAGAAAGCGTTTGGCATGGTGTTTAAAAAAAATGCCCTGCGTTGCCAATTGTGTCCCGTTCAAAACTGAATTGCAAATTCGGAGCGGTAAGGCATGTCACAAGACTAGCGGTGTGAGACGGTATACGGTTAAGACGTATTGGAACCAGTGAAGTATTGGAACCAGTGAAGTATTGGAACCAGTGAAGTATTGGAACCAGTCTGGAGAAGGATTACTTAAAAGTCCTGTAAAAACCACTTCAATTGCCGAGTTCCGACATGGTTTATTCTTGGGTCGCATCCCAAATGCTTTATACTGTCGCTCAACAGCGAACAGTGAATATGTTGAGTGTGATAAACTTGGGAACTGGGAAACCGAATTAGATTTGCGAACTTGGCTTCTCGAATTTGGTTTAAGAACTCAGTAATTGTTTTAAAACGAAATCAATCAAGCAGGCAGCCTACAGACCTGAGAGAGAATTGAGCGATGAGATTAGTTGTAATTTTAGCGATGGCGTTTCTGAGTGGCGTGTCTCACCCTGCGTTTGCAATTCAAGAGGCAGCGGTATCACCGGAAGCGAGCTGGCAAGGGCTATCTTCGAAAGTCATTGAAGTTGGCCGGAAAGACAATCAAGTCCAGAAACATTTAGATTATTTGACTAACCGAATTGGCCCGCGTTTGACGGGATCTGAGGGTTTGCAGGCGGGTTGTGAATGGGCACGCGAAGAATTTGAATCGATGGGTTTAGAAAGCCGTTTAGAACAATGGGGTGAATTTCCTGTTGGGTTCGAGCGAGGTCCCGCGACCGGGATGATGGTTTCTCCTACCAAAATGACGCTTGAGTTCGGCACCAATGCGTGGTCAGCAGGCACGACCGGCCGGGATTTAGGTAAAGCCTTATTGGCGCCTCGATCGATGGAAGAGTTAGAGTCGATCCGGGACTCAATCAAGGGTTCCTACATTATCAGCGAGGGACGCCGCCGATTTAGTCGGAGAACAGAAGAGGCGGACAAAGACGGGGAAAAGGTGAAGCCGTTGACGCGCGAAGAAAGAGCAGCGCTCGCCGATGCAATTATGGAATGCGAACCAGCGGGAATAATTCGTCCAACTTCCGATAATCTAATTTTAACGGGTGGAAACTATCGGATCGACATGGAATCGCTTCCAACGATTCCTAGTATTACGTTGTTAAAAGACCAGTGGACCGAAATTAAAAAATTGATCGAAGACGGAAAAGATGTTCAGCTTGCGTTTGACATTCGTAATCATTTTCGCAAAGGCCCCATCCCTCTCTACAACGTCATTGCTGATATTCCGGGAACCGAGTGGCCTGAGGAAGTTGTGATTGTGGGTGGCCATATTGATTCCTGGGATGGTGCGACCGGGGCGACGGATAACGGTGCGGGTTGTGCAACGACAATGGAGGCTGCCCGGATTTTAATGGCTGCTAAAGTTAAGCCGAAGCGAACGATCCGATTCATGTTGTGGTCGGGTGAAGAGCAAGGTTTGCTAGGATCGAAAGCCTATGTATTGCAGCATGCTAAAAAGGTCAATGAAACCGTTTCAGCTGTCTTTGTTCACGATGGTGGAACCAATTATTGTTCCGGCATCATTTGTACTCCCGCCATGAAAGAGGACTTTGAAAAAGTATTTGCACCCGTGATGAAACTGGATGAAAGGGCTCCTTTCGAGATCCAAATCACTCAGTCCATGCGGGCTCGGGGCGGAAGTGATCACGTTTCGTTTATCCAGGCGGGCGTTCCCGGATTTTTCTGGAAACAGGCTGGCCGGGCAACGTATCGAACGACTCATCACACACAGTTTGATACCTATGATTCTGTTGTTCCTGAGTATCAGGAGCATTCGAGTTTGGTTATCGCTCTGGGAGCCCTTGGTACGGCGAACCTCGATCATCTTCTTCCACGCGAAGGAGTTCAGGCTCCCTCGTTGCCGAGCCTGCAAAAATCTAAATAAGTCGAGTGAAATAAATCTATTGATTTAGATTGATCAAAAATTAGTAACCAAGCCCTGATTTGAACCCTGATATTAAGGAAATTTTTCTGCAATGAGATTCAGTCTACTGTTGTCATCCGCAATGATTTTTGTGGTCATGCTCTTCCAGTCTTCAGTGACATCGGGAGTGGAAAACAATTTCGCGCGGCCAAACATCTTGATTGTTACCGTCGACGATATGAACTGCGATTCCGTCGGTGCTTTTGGTTGTGAGTTGGCTGGCACAACGCCTAACATCGATCAACTTGCTGCCCGTGGCATGCGTTATCAGTTTGCCCATGTGCAAGTTGGCAATTGCTATCCGTCACGGAACGTCATGTTTTCCGGACGTTACCCGCATAATACGGGGGTGGAAGGGTTTTATCAGGTGAAAGATCCCAACTATCCTCACCTGGTCGATGCCATGAAAGCGGGAGGTTACTTCGTCGGGATTCGGGGAAAGGCCTCTCATTCGACGCCCTACCAACCTTACGCGTGGGATGCAGATTTGTCGGTAATCGATGGTAAGAAACAGGATGTTAAAAATGCTGACTCCTACTACGTTTCGACGCGCCGTGGGATTGAGATGGCCAAGGCTGCTGGAAAACCGTTCTGTCTGAATGTAAATATCTCAGATCCGCACAAGCCTTTCTTCGGCATCAACTCAAAAGGGAAACTTGTTGACGATAAAAACGTACCGTCCCACGTTTTTGAATCTTCTGAGGTTCCAATTCCGGGGTTCTTGTTTGACCATCCGGATGTCCGTTTGGAATTAGCTCATTATTATTCGTCGGTGCGGCGCGCTGACGATTGTTTTGCGGCAACGATGAAAGCACTCACCGAATCGGGGCAAGCAGATAACACGGTAATTATGTTCCTCTCTGACCACGGCATGCCGCTTCCGTTTGCTAAAACAGCACTCTGGCATCACAGCACACACACCCCTTGGATAGTGTGTTGGCCCGGAGTCACAAAGCCGGGTTACGTGGACCGAAAGCACATGATTTCGGCGGTTGATTTAATGCCAACTGTTTTGGAAATCGCAGGAATTGAAGCGCCGAATGGATTTGATGGCCATTCGTTTTTACCGACCATTCAAGGGAAATCGCAAGACGATCGGGAGGCGGTCTACAAAGTTTACAATGAGAATTCCGGTGGTAATCGTAGTCCAATGCGTAGCGTCGAAACGAAAAAGTATGGTTACTTGTTTAATCCCTGGGTCGATGGCAAGCGAAGTTTTGCAACGGCGACAAAAGGTACAATGACTTACCGGGCGATGCAGAAACTGGCGGCAACAGATCCAGAAATTGCTGCTCGCTTAAATTTGTTTGACCATGGCGTAAGAGAAGAATTATATGATTATGAATCGGATCCTAATGCACTCAATAATTTGATTGATGATCCAAAGTATGCCGCAGTGCTCACCAAACTTCGGGGAACCATGCGTCAATTTATGGAGGAATCCAAAGATCCCGTTTTGGAAGTTTTTGACCAGCGGGAAGATGACGTCAGAGTAAGCGCCTATGTTGAACGCGTTCAGGCTGTTTCAGATGAACGTCGCCAAAAGCGTCGAAAACAGCGGTCTCCAAAGACGCAACGAAAACAAAATGTAAACTTGTTTGATTTGCAATTGCCTGAATCAGTCCAGAAAGGGCAAGCGGTCGAAGTTGTGATTAACCATAAACTGACGAAAGAACTTGGCAAACAAGATTTCCATGTCACCTTAAAGAACGCTCAGGGAGACCGAGTTGATCGGAAGGTTGTCCAGGCTGCCGGAAAAGGTAGTCTCAAAGTTCCTTTTGAATTACCGGCAGATTTTCAGTCTGCTGCGATCATGGTTTCCGTTTTTGTTGGAAAAGACTATCAATCCAATTTGCTCCATAAAACAAATGGACCGGTTTCTGTTACGAAGTAGGTCTAAAGTTAAGGTGCATCGTAAGTAAGGCTCGGTTACTACTCGTTGGGGAGCGTTCGATTTTAAAGTCGAAAAAGCTCAGGTGGCAGTAATCGCCTTTTGAAAAAGTTAAGTCAGTTGAAAGTCAAAATGGTTGTCCATTCAAAAATACCTTTCTTAAAGTTGATTTCCGAACTCGCTATCCATCTGTTGCCGATTTTGATTTACATCGGCATCATTTCTGCGCTAGACTACCGGTACCATCTCGAAGAATTCCACTTCCCTTTGACGATCGTAGGAGTTTTGGGAACTGTGATCGGACTCTTGCTGGCCTTTCGAACCAACTCGAGTTATGACCGATGGTGGGAGGCAAGAATTCTTTGGGGGGCTATCGTCAATGACTCTCGCACCTGGACGCGGCAATTGTTGGAATTTACGCCAGTTGAGGATGCCGACGAGGGACAGCAAGAGAAAATAAAAAACATGGCGTATCGGCAGATTGCTTGGTGTTACGCGCTAACTCGTTCACTCAGGAAGCAAACAGTGGAGGAAGATCTAAAGAGCTTTTTGGATGCGAACGAGATCGAACTTTATCGCTCAAGCCAAAATGTTCCAAACGACTTGCTGCTCAAGCAAGCGGGTGAATTAAGGCAGTTGTATCGAGACGGATCAATCGAGTTGTTTCAGTTCGTTGAATTGGAAAAAACCTTAACCCGACTGACCAACTCCATGGGTGGTTGTGAACGCATTAAAAACACCACGTTCCCCAAATCTTACAGTTTGCTTGTTCACCTGCTGATTTACGTATTTGTGATGTTCCTGCCGTTCGGATTAGTGGAAGTACCGGCGATTGGCTTGATAATAACATCATTCATTCTGGCATTTGCCTTCTTGCTTATTGAACGAGTTTCAATCTATCTCCAAGACCCCTTTAGTGTTCGCCCTTCGGATACACCAATGTTAGCTCTCTCCCGAACGATCGAGATAAACATCAAGCAAATGCTTGGAGAGCAGGAAATTCCAGTGCCGCGGCAACCGGTTGCCGGAGTGTTGGACTAGAAAAATCAGCGGGATTTTTCTGGCAGCAAGTGGGAAATCAGGCCTCGTCATCGGCAGCGTGACTGAGCAAAAAAGTAGGCAATGGACGTATCGGATACCAACTGTTCGTTGACGGCAACAGTTTAAATTTCGTCCCCCAAAAACCTCTGACGAAATTTTCCTTACGTCCAGTGCCCTCTATATTTAACGCTTCTTCTAGCTCAATTGTTCGGAGCAATCTCCCTAACTTTGGGACTTAGCAAACGAGCAATTCGGCTTGGCTTGGGAAGAATCTCAATTGGTTTCCGTTTCCCAATGTGAACTTTCAAACCAGTCTCAGAAAACGCCATCAATTTTCCGAGCGGTTTAAGGTCTGGCATCGGGGTCCTCATGAACGCGACTGCCGAAAGGTAGTCAGATACACGAAAGACAATATGATCGCCCAGAAATACCAACTTGGCGTCGTGGCCGACGACTGCGATATCAATCTCGCCGGCCATTAAGACTTTGGGGAGGCACTCTTGTCATTGGTACTGATCTTTACAGAACCGTTGAGTACCCATTCTGCGTGTTCGGCGTCGGCACCGGTTCCGCTTGGAATCTGAACTCGCATCTCTTCGAATCCGTAAGTTATCTCGGCGTTGTTGCCGGTGAGACGATCGTAAAGACCAATTGCCAAGTCGGGCCAATTCTTAGTGTGTTCTGAGCTCATCTGTAATTTCCTTTTAATTTAAAGCAGACTAATCGAGTCGGCTTGGGGTTTTATTGAAATTGCATATCAAACGATTTTGATAGTTTGTTCGTGGCTCGCACCATGCCAACCATCGCCGTGAGACCGCTAACCGTAATTGAAGGGAACATTCAACCGAGAGGAAAATAATTGGTCGAGATGGATGGCACTGACCTGCACGTGGAGCGGACTTAAATGCCATGAAAGCCGCATTTTTTGGAACTGGTCCACTGGCAGAATTTCTCAGGATGCCGCGATCCGAGGGATGAAACTGCACGGTAAGTAATTTTTCACCAAAAACCCATAAAAACATGGGATTCCCGCTGATGATTAGCTGTTGCCGCCCTCTTCGGCTTGCGGTTCACTCATCGCGATGCTCGGAATCAATTTTCTTCGAGAAAGAGAGTTCCGACGGCTCGAGGTTCTTTCGATTTTTTTTTTTTTACAGCACTAGTACTTTTACTCAAAACTCTTTTTGAGAATCACGCGACATGAGAAAAGAAAACTTGCCCGAGAAAACGTGTGCTGTCTGTAACCGCTCGATGACCTGGCGGCGAAAGTGGGCTAGAGTTTGGGACGATGTAAAGCACTGTAGTGAGCGGTGCCGCCGTCGTGGAAAGACACTTCGACGGAATTCGGGCGACAGCAACTTGAGGCTCGAGGCATGAGCAAGGTTGAGTTGAACGTGGCGCAAGTTGATCGCGTCATCCAGATGGCCTGGGAAGATCGAACGACCTTCGATGCGATCCGAGTCCAGTTCGGACTCGAACCGGGCGAGGTTATCAAGCTGATGCGGAAAAATCTCAAGCCTTCTTCGTTTCGAAATTGGCGTAGCCGAACGACGGGTAGAACAACGAAACATGCCTTGAAACGCTCTTTTAAAGTGGGTCGGTTTCGCTGCAAGAGTCAAAGAGGCTAAGCCATTGCCTTTGGCGAGTTTGCTTGGCCTGTGCCGCAAGACTGCCTCTCCCTCGCGATTTAATGGAAACATCGTTCGCCCAATTGATTGTTGGATGCAAAAATATAGCGGCAACCCTCAGGAATTAAATGACGCAACTCCCGATCATCCAACGTAAATTGTCCATCCTTGCCGACGCTGCGAAGTACGATGCTTCTTGTGCAAGTAGTGGGTCTAAGTCGACTCGTAAAGACAGTAGTATCGGCAGCACCGAAGGGACAGGGATCTGTCATAGCTACACGCCAGACGGACGCTGCATTTCGTTGTTGAAAATTTTGCTAACGAATTACTGTATCTATGATTGCCAATACTGCGTTAATCGAGTGACCAGTGATACGCCACGAGCACGTTTTTCCGCCGATGAAGTCGTCAACTTGACGATGGAGTTTTACAAAAGAAACTACATCGAAGGTCTCTTTTTGAGTAGTGGCATTATTCAAAACTCCGACTACACGATGGAGCAGTTGACCTTAGTGGCCAAGAAACTCCGCACAGAACACCGTTTTGGTGGATACATTCATTTGAAAACGATCCCCGGTGCGGCAGAAGAGTTAATCACTGAAGCTGGTTTATGGGCGGATCGGCTAAGCGTGAACATTGAGCTGCCAACCGAGATGGATCTAAAGCAACTTGCACCTGAGAAAAAGAAGACGCAAATTGTCGGTGCCATGTCCGGGATCAAGGACAAGATTGAGGAGATCAAATCGGATCGCAAGTCAGGGATGAGGCCGCCTAAATTTGCCCCGGCGGGACAGAGCACCCAGATGATTGTCGGTGCTACAGAAACACCAGATAACGAAATTTTAAAAACAGCGAGTGAGCTTTACACGGGGCAACGTCTACGGCGAGTTTATTATTCCGCGTACAGTCCCATTCCGCATGCTGATTCCCTGCTTCCCGGGAAAAGTCCCCCGCTAGTCCGTGAACACCGACTCTACCAAGCCGATTGGTTGCTGCGATTTTATGGGTTTGACGTGAACGAGATTGTTGTTCGGGAGGATAAGAATCTTGACCTTGAAATTGATCCAAAGCTTGCCTGGGCATTGCAGCAAAGGGGGTACTTCCCTGTGGACGTCAACACGGCCAGTCGTGAGCAATTACTTCGCGTGCCCGGGATTGGAGCAAGAAACGTCAAACGAATCCTCTCGATTCGCCGCCATCAACGTCTACGTACCGACGATTTAAAAAAACTCCGCGTTGCGTGGAAACGGGCAAAATCATTTGTCATTACAGAAGACCATAATCCAGCGCTTTCGGATCTCGATCGCAGTGACTTGAAACAGTTGATTGCTCCCAAAGAAAAACAACTTACCTTCTTTGATACCTTTGATGCAGCACTCAAAGGCGAGTTGTAGACAATGCGGACTATTCAGATCGAGGACTTCGATGATTGGCGATCGAAAGCGAGAAAGCTGATTGGGAACCAAGTTTCTCCATCTGAAGTTCAATTATTTGATCGAGATGGTCAGCAATCTCTTTTTGGAAATCAGTCGGACCTAGATGAAGCGAGCGGTGCGACATTCCGCGTTTCAAGGGAGTTTGTGTCGTTGGCTCAGGCGGTCGGCTACCACCGAGATTTTAATCGTTGGAATTTGCTCTACCGCACGCTATGGCGAATCAAAACGGATCAACCCCATTTGCTGGAAATTGAAACGGATTCTGACGTCCATCGTTTAATACAGATGGAAAAGCAAGTCCGTCGCGACGCTCACAAGATGAAGGCGTTTGTCAGGTTTCGCAAAGTGGAACGGGATGAGAAAGAGTATTTTATTGCCTGGCATCAACCAGATCATCGAATCGTCCGGCGAGTAGCTCCCTTCTTTTCGCGTCGATTCAAAGGGATGAATTGGGCGATTCTAACGCCTGATGAATCGGTGACCTGGGATCAGAGCGAATTGCATTTTGGCCCCGGAGTTACTCGTAGCGACGCTCCAGGTTTTGACGAACTGGAAGATCTCTGGCGAACCTATTACGCCAATATTTTTAATCCAGCGCGGGTCAAAGTAAAAATGATGAAAAGTGAAATGCCCGTTCGCTATTGGAAGAATTTACCCGAGGCTGACATTATTGCTGATTTGTTGACCGACGCGCCAAAGCGTGTAGAGGAAATGATCCAACAGCACGAAGGGTTCGAGCAAACAGCAATCAATTTTATTAAACCAACCGAGGGTGAATCCTTCACACTCGCGACATTAAAAGAGATGGCAATTGAGTGCACTGCCTGTGATTTGTGTCGAGATGCTACTCAAACCGTTTTCGGAACTGGTCCCGTCGAGGCAAAGATTGTTTTACTGGGCGAACAACCTGGAGACCAGGAGGACATTGCAGGGGTCCCGTTTGTGGGGCCAGCGGGGAAAGTCCTCAACGAGGCAATAGATAATGCGGGTTTAGATCGGGACAAATTGTATCTGACCAATGTGGTTAAGCATTTCAAGCATATTGAAACTCCCATTGAAACTAACACCGAGGGAATTCCCAATAGAACGAGGCGTCTTCATCAAAAACCTAACGCGCGGGAAGTTCGCTGCTGCCGCCCATGGTTCGATGCCGAATGGAGTTGCCTTGAGGATGCCGAGTTTTTAGTTTGCCTTGGCGAGACTGCAGCGAGAGCGATTCTTGGCCCTGGCAATAAGATCTCAGAGGTGCGCGGGCGGCTACTTTCGACTGATTATTGTGCAAAAACCATTGTGACTTGGCACCCCGCTGCAATTTTGAGATCACCTCGAGAAAGTCATCGACAGGAAAAAATGCGAGAGCTAATTAAGGATCTGGCGTTAGCTGGAGTGTAATTCTTAAATACTCCCAGCCCAAATTTCTTCAAACGAGAAATTCGAATCGCGATTGGCGTAGACCATCCTCGGGAAGTTACTCACCAATGTAATTCTTTCTTTGGGGGATGGCATAAAATATAGTAAATTGAATTGGGTGTGGCGTTCCTAAGCCGGTACTGAATCGATTCGGCTGCGTGTCCCCTGCTCTATTTCAAAAACTTACAGTCTTTCGCAGTCAGTTAGCCATGCTCAAAAAAACGATGAGTCCAATATTTCTGTGTTTCATCTTGTCAATCACTTCGATTGGGAGAGCGGATCAGAACCTTGAGCTTGCGGCACCATTTACCAATCACATGATCTTGCAGCGACAGGCCCAGGTTCCCGTTTGGGGTTTCGACGTGCCCGGAGCCAAAATCACCGTCGAATTTGCGGGGCAATCTAAGAAGGCTGTCGTTGACCAGAATGGTGATTGGATGGTGGAGCTCGACCCTCTCGAAGTATCGCGAGAGGGGCGGCCGATGAAAGTAACGAATGACCGGAATGAATCGATCGTTCTTGAGGACGCCTTGGTCGGCGAGGTTTGGTTCTCATCAGGCCAGTCGAATATGGTTTGGACGGCAGGCAGAAGCATGTGTGGTGACCTGGCGCGAGAGATTGCTGCCTCAGAAAAAGATATTCCGATTCGAGAGATAAATATCAATACGGTATCCGCATTGTATCCGCAAAAGAAAGCGACCTCCGATGGTGGCTGGAAAACCCATAAAGGAGCAGGTAATTTTTCAGCCTTGTCGCTGGCGTTCGCCTATCAGCTGCACAAAGAACTTGACATGCCGATTGGCATTCTTCTCAGTGCTCACAGCAACACCAGAATCGAGGCATTCACTCAGCGTCAATCGATAGAGAAACATGCCGGTTTACAATCAGACGCAAAACTCATTCACGATGCCGATCCGCTGACGGAACAGGGACGTAATTCTCTTGTGCAATATGAAAAAGACATTCGCGCATGGCAGAAATTAGCGGGAGAAGCGGCGGTGGCGGGAGGAAGGATTCCCGCGCGGCCAAGTGTGCCGGGAATCGCCGGGATGTGGAGAGGCCCGTCTCAATTTTTTAATGGCAAAATTAATCCGGTCGTTCCGTACGCAATCCGCGGTGCGATTTGGTGCCAAGGTACAAGCAACTCTGGCGATGGCAGAATTTATGCTGCACGCATGGAAGCGTTGGTCAACGGTTGGAGAGAGGCGTGGAAGATGTCAGAAATGCCATTCTATTTTACACAGATGCAGTGCTACGGATCGCCAGATCCCAACAACGTTGGTTTTGCGGACATTCGTCAGGTGCAGCATAAATTTTTCATGGACAATCGTGAAAATGTGGGGATGGTCGTGCAGTCCGATCTCAATTCAGCGAGACCTCAGGGGATCCACTATTTCAACAAACTCCATCCTGGCATGAGAATGGCCCGGTGGGCATTGGCTAAACAATACGGAAAGAAAATTGCCTACACAGGCCCCATTTTTTGTGGTTACGAGGTCAAAGGGAATCAAGCCATTGTCTCTTTTGAAAAAGAGAGTCTGTTTGGCGGCTTGATGGTTGGGAGCAAAGGATTGGCGAAAGACTATCGTGAAGCAAATAAATATGTTGAGCCAGCTAAGCCTACGCCCAATGAGAAATTGAATCATTTTCGTTTGTGTGACGAGAATAAAAAGTGGCATGCAGCAGAGGCCGTGATCGACGGGGATACCATAGTGGTCACGGCGAGCAATGTTCCAAATCCGATCGGGGTTCAATACGCCTACAATGCCGTGCCTGAAAATTCTAATCTCTACAACAAAGCTGGTTTGCCCGCGACTCCATTTGCGATGGTCAATGGTAAGTTGATTTTTGAAGAAGATGACTTGGAAAAAGCGGCAGCCTTGAAAGCGAGGTATGCCCAATACACCGATCCGGACTATCCCATTCTGCAGCTCGTTGAGTATTTTCGTGATGGAGCAATCATCCAGCGTGATAAACCGATTCCAATTTGGGGGCACGCAAATAAGGGAGTGGAAGTAAGAGTCACACTTGGCGGGATAACAAAAACAACAATTGCCAACGACTTGCAACAATGGGCAGTTGAGTTTCCACCGCTTTCGGCTTCCAGTAAACCAATTACTTTGCAGGTTGAGGCGAGCCATGATCTGAATCGAACAGTGAACGACATTTTGGTCGGCGATGTTTGGTATTTAACAGGCTCAACAATGCTCAATGGAGAAATGGCGTACAACAGTCGCGATAAGGATGCAAAGGTACCAACTGCTATGCCAGTTGTCCGCGAGTTTAGACGAAAGACGAGTGCGAGTACGTTTGCGACGCCGCGAAAACGGAAATTTGAAACAGGCGGTGGAAAGTATCGGTCGTCATGGATGCCAGCGGACTTCACAGTGTCTGATCGAGGGGTGACGATGTTCGCCTATCATTTTGCGAAAACCCTCAATCGCAAAGGAATTCCGCAAGGCTTTATCACGATGTCTTCGGGTCAGGGTGGACGGGCCAAACAAATGGCGTCGCCACTTTCCTGGACTGCATTTGAAGGGGTGAAAGATGTTGATCGTCCTGAGTTTCGAGCTCGCCTCGACGAACTTTTTATGCAGTTTCCAAACACGGCGGTTGCTAAAAAATCCGCTGAAGCCCATCTCAAAGAGGTGAGGTCTTTCGCGAAGACAATCATCGATGCAGATCGAAAAAAAGAGGATCTTGCCAAGGTCGCACCCCTCGGTGGGCCGGCGTTCCCGGAAGCGGGGAAAAGTACGGAGGTCCCGAGAGATACGATTCCAACCTATGCCTATAACTGGTGTGTTAGTCCGATGACTCCCATGGCTGTGGCCGGCGTGATCTGGGTTCCATCGGAAAACAATATTGGCTATGAGCCGAAGGATTACGCTGCGGAATTGGCAATTTATGCCAATAGTTTGTCATCAACCTACGGGCAAGATAACGTAAAATTCATTTACGCTCAGCCTGAGAGTTCATTAGTCCCGGGGATCACAGATCCAGAAATTTCGCCGCAGACTAGTGCAACTTTTTCGAAGTGGCCAAAGAGCTTGAAAGATCTCGCCATCGAGATGGCCAAGCTTGCCCAATAGATCGAACGTGGTTTTTAAACGAAACACGGTCTTCAACTATGTGGTTACTTTGAAGCCTAAATGAAAATAGCGTTAAGTACTCGACCAGCGCGGGTGCTACGTCCGATAGAATGACTGAGGTAAAAACAAAACTGGATTGCTTAGTTTGCTTTCCATCATCCAAAATGCCTTTTAAAAGCGAACTTTTAGAACCGAAAGACCAAGCTTGATGACCAATTCTCAACATGACGGCGGGCGTCGTAATTTTCTGCAGAAGTCTGTTTTAGGAACGGCAGCGGCAGGACTGGCGATCGCTTCGACCACGCACGTCAAGGCGGAACCGGTTCAAGACGCATCCGAACCTGAAATCGTGAACGAGGTGGAGGTGCTCGTGATTGGCGGTGGTACCGCGGGACACGTGGCAGCGATCCAGGCTGGTCGCGCCGGAGCAAAGACGTTGATCGTGGAGCGTAATAGCCAGCTCGGTGGTACGACAACAACAGGTGGAGTCGCTTTTCCCGGTTTGTTTGATGCCTGGGGAAAACAGATTATCGCGGGAATTGGTTGGGAGTTGGTCAAAGAAAGTGTAGAGCTGGACGGTGGAAAGTTTCCGAACTTTGCTAAAGTTCCACAACGTCATTGGCAGAATCAGGTTTTCACGAATCAATTTCTTTATGCGATTCTTGCGGAAGAAAAATGCGCTCAGGCGGGAGTGGAGATCGCTTTCTATGAGTTTCCACAAGCTGTCCAGCAGACAAGTGACGGTTGGCAGGTCGACTGTGTCGGGTTTGGAACTCGCCGGCGGGTTCTCTGTAAACAGATTATTGATTGCACGGGTGGAGCCGAGGTGGTTGGAATGTTGGGATTGCCGCGACTACGGGAAGAGGAACGGCAACCTGGATCGTTTCTTTTTATGCTGGGTAAGGAACACCAACCGGGAAGGAACCAGATTCATCGGCTCTACGTTCATGGGGCTGATTCGACAAACTCACGAACGGCTACCGAGGCGAATCTGACAGGGCGGAAATCAATTCTTGCTAGAGTCCGCAAAGAGAAAAAACGATTGATGCACATGCAGCCGGAGACTGGCTTTCGGGAGAGCTATCGGATTCAGGGTGAGACGTTGATATCCGTCAACGATTACACTTCCGGCCGCCTATTCGAAGACGCGATTAGTTATGCGTTCTACCCAGTCGATCTTCACACAAAAACTGGCGTAAAACCAAAGCCCCTGAAGCCGGGGAAAGTCCCAACCATTCCTTTGCGAGCTTTGATTCCCAAGTCGAGTAAAAATATTATGGTGGCTGGTCGATGTGTCAGCAGTGATCGTTTGGCGAATTCTGGATTAAGAGTGCAGGCTTCATGCATGGGGATGGGACAAGCTGCGGGAGTGACCGCAACGTTGGCGGCTAAATTAGGCACCACACCGCTGGAAGTTCCTCTGACCAAGATACACGCATTACTTCGCGAACATGGTCAGATTGTCCCCGGCAAGGCTTAGTTTTTCCGACCACTCCAATTGTTTTGATCTTATTTTTTTATCATCTATGCCAATGAAGAAACGCAACCGCAGCTTTGTCTCGCTACTGATTGCCTTCAGTTTTGTCGTTCTTGCAGTGACAGGAATCCTTGCGTTCGTACTGCCCTTTTCGCTTCAAATTGTTGGTCTTCATGCGTTAATGGGGTTTGTGTTTATTGGAATTATTGCTCTGCACGTGGTAAATAATTATCACCATTTGTCGCGCTATATGAAAACTCGGGTTTTGTGGGTGACGGTTGTGATCACCGTGGGATTGACCGGGCTCTTCCTTTGGCAGCCCAAGCCCATTCGAAATATCTTGACGTTAAGTCAGAATATGGGGCCGGCGATGGACGGGTTTGAAGTTCAGAACGATGGATTGATTTACCATTATCGTCCGTCTCCCAATTATAAAATGAAGTTGAATCTTCGGGCCGGCGAGACCTTTGACGAGCAGGCTCCGCCTCACGTTGCGATTTGGCTCGAAAATGCATCGTTTTATCACATTAAAACATTGCGCGAGCCGGACGATTCAATCGCTGGTCGGGCGGCACTTCCGTATTGGGATTTTAAACGTCGTGGTTGGGAATCTGCGAAACAGGAAATGGAAACCGAGGGAGTAGATTTAGAATTGCCACCCGAAGTAGACGGTGTCTCGGGTGCGACGCAAAACAGCTCTTTCGATCCTGCAGACTACATTCTGCCAGCGGATCCAGATAATCCGATGCCCTACCGCTTGCTGATCGAAATTGACCAGCCGAATGATAACCAGCCATCGCTCGTTTACTCGGTTGAAATTGATAATTCAACGCCCCAGGCTTTCCAATTGCTCGACTTGGTTGGCTTCCCAAAACAAGAGGCCAATGACGTGGATGGGAAAGAGGTTTGGGCTCTCTATTTTGTCGACGACCAGTTCAGTTCAGCTCTGGAATTGATTGACAGTGGTTTGCTAACGATCGATCGCTAGCCCGCCTAAAGAATGAACCATCTTCCGCCGAGCATTGGTTATTGGAAAAAGTTATCGAAACAATGAAAATAGAAAACGTAAGAAGATTACTTGCCGCACTGGTCTGTTGGTTTCTATTTGCGACCGAGATCAATGCTGCTCAACTGCTTGATGAGCCTACGGTTTCGCCAAATGTTCTCTTCATTGCAGTGGATGATCTAAACGACTGGGTTGGGTGTCTTGGAGGTCACTCGCAGGCACACACGCCGAATATTGATCGGCTGGCGTCTCGCGGAATGTTGTTTACGAACGCCCACTGCCAAGGGACGATGTGCAATCCGTCACGAATCAGTTTGCTATGGGGACAAAGGCCTTCGACGACTGGGTTCTATGACAACCATTATCACGTCTCGAAACATCCTGAGTTTTTGAAGTCACATATAAGCCTGCCTGAACACTTTGCCGCCAGCGGATACAAGACGCTAACTACGGGTAAGGTATTTCATGGGGGCGTTAACCTCAAACAGCAATTCCAGGTAGTGGGGCCACGCTCGGGACAGTGGCTCAAGGGGCTTGATAAAAAAGTTCAAAACAAGCCAAAAGGCTGGCACAGCACTTGGGACTTTGGCCCTCAGGATTATGCCAAATCGAAGTTCACCGATCATGTTGTGGCCACGTGGGTCACCGAGCAACTTAGCATCCAACACGGGAAGCCGATTTTCCTCGCTTGCGGTTTCTATCGCCCGCACGTGCCATTCTTTCCGCCACGCGATGTGTACGACAGTCTCAAGGACGTACAATTGCCGCGCATTGACGAAAACGATTGGAGCGATATTCCCGACGCTGCGCGCGACGTGTCAATGAGCAATTCAAAGATCCCGACGCATGAATGGATGCGTGAAAAAGGTCGCTGGAAGGAAGCAGTGCAATGTTATCTCGCCTGCGTTCGATGGACCGATCAGCAAATAGGCCGAGTTCTCGACGCACTGGATCATGGGCCGCACGCAAAGAATACCATCATTGTTCTCTTTTCTGACCACGGTTACCACCTCGGCGAAAAACAACGTTGGTCAAAGTTTTCGCTGTGGGAACGCACGACACATGTACCCTTGATTATCAGTCTGCCGAATGGAATCAAAGGTAGGACGAATAGACCAGTTGAATTACTGAGTCTCTACCCAACACTCATTGATCTCTGCGGACTACCTGAGAATTCCAAGCTTGAGGGCATCAGCCTGCAACCTTTATTGGAAGATCCTAAGGCCGATTGGAAGCACACGGCGATCTCTACGCTTGGGCAAAACAATCATGCCGTGCGCGATGAGCGTTGGCGTTACATACGATACGCTGACGGCAGCGAAGAACTCTACGATCACCAGAACGACCCAAACGAGTGGCACAATTTGGCGGCAAGAGCGCTGTCTCCTGAGGCCACGAGTGTGATCGAGCGATTAAGATTGAAGCTTCCCAAAACTAATTTGCCTCAACGAAGGGGCACAAATTGACGAATTCCTCAAATCAAAATAACAACAAGTTACAATAAAACGGAACAGTTCAGTTCTTCGTTGCGCATAACGAATAAACCATTCTTCGCCGCGTATTGGTTATTGAAAAAAGTCATTGGAAAATAATGAGAATAGAAGACGCAACAAGATTCTTTATCGCACTTGTTTTTTTGGTATTACTTGCGACTGAGATCAATGCCGCTCAACTGCCTGGTGAGCCTAAGGTTTCGCCCAATGTTCTTTTGATTTGTGTTGATGATCTCAATGATTGGACTGGTTTTCTCGGTGGCTACCCTGGTGCGATAACGCCTCACATGGATGCGTTGGCTGCGCGCGGTCGAAATTTTGCAAACGCGCATTGCGATGTTCCCGTTTGTTCTGCCTCGCGGGCGAGCGTGATGTCGGGGGTCGCTGCGACGACACACGGTAGTTACGAACTTGGACCCAAGTACGAAGACCTGCCGGCATTGAACAACATTCCAACCATGCAGCGGTATTTCAAAGAGAATGGATATTACACGCTTTCAGGTGGCAAAGTCTTGCACCACGGATTTAGCGGGCGTTTAGCTGGCGACATCGATCGTTCGCTTGGCAGAAAGAAAGGTCCTAATTCTCCCAAACCGCTCAACCGGCCTGCCAACTGGAGTCGAGCCTGGGATTGGGGTGAGTATCCAGAGGATGACGCCGAGATGGCGGATTTTCAATTGGCAAAGAATGCTGCGGCAGCATTAAAAGAGACATTTGACAGACCATTTTTTATGTCAGTCGGTTTCTTTCGCCCTCATGTACCACTTTATGCTCCACCTAAATGGTTTGAACTCTACGATCCGAGTCGGTTAGCACTGCCCAATAATCCAAAGTCTGATCTCGACGACTTGCCAAATAACTTTCTGGGCATCAACGACTATGCGGTAGCACCGACCCACGCTGAAGTAGTTGAGCATGGTAAACAGCGAAGCCTGACCCAGGCCTATTTAGCAACCGTTAGTTTTGCGGACCACTGCGTGGGCATCGTTTTGGACGCGCTTGAATCCAGTCCGCATGCTGAAAATACGGTGGTCGTATTGTGGAGTGATCACGGATTTCATCTCGGTGAAAAACAACACTGGGCCAAGCGTACGCTCTGGGAAGAATCTACGCGGGTTCCTTTGCTAATCTCAGGGCCGGGAATTAAGCCGGGTGAGCCATGCCGACAACCAGCCAGTTTGCTCGATATTTATCCGACATTAATCGATTTGTGCGAGTTGCCGAAGAACCAACGGCTTGAAGGGCTTTCTCTTGTCCCGCAGCTCCTCGATTCGGAATCAGAAAGAGATCGACCAGCGATCACATCTTCGTACTACGGGAATCACTCCATACGTAGTAAGGATTGGCGGTTAATTGTCTATGAAGACGGAGCAAGAGAATTATATGATCACCGAAATGATCCCGATGAGTTTCATAATCTTGCCGGCAATCCCGAATACAAGGTGATGCAAGATCGGTTGCTTAAGTGGTTGCCAGCAAAGGCGGCACCCGAATTCAAAACTAAATCGGAGCGGTCTCGAAAAAGGTCGAAGTGAAGCTCCTGCTACAATGGATGCGGAGGTGGTTCTCGCGGTTGTAGCGAATGGTCGATTGCAGCATGGTAATTCAGCACCGCAATCTATTAATCGCCTAGATCGAACTCAGTCAAAACCGCGGCATGGTCGGACGGGAATTCGGGGAAACTTCTTTTCGATTGCGAAGAATGATGCGAGATGACTTTCGAATTGTTGGTCTTTAAACGTGAGCCAGTGGAATAGATGAAATCGATTCTTGTGTAAGGATCTCGATACTCGGGTTCAGGGTTCTCCTGGACGGGAACAAACCCTTTGTCTGAAATGTAGGTGTAATCAGGTCCGACTGTGGTCCAGGTGTGTCCCAGCGTAGTGTTAAGAATATCTGAATTCGCATAGCGAAACGTATCGGTGAATCCAAGCTTGTGCATTGCCTTGGAAGCTTTGATTGGCAGGATTCGCGATTGGTTGAGCTTACTGTCTCGGGTCGCTGCCGTGTAATCAAGGTGCGAAACGCAGTTGAAATCGCCGGCAACAATGACGGGGACTTCTCGTGAGTTGGCAAGATGCTTCTGAACATCGTCGTGATCGAGAAATTTTTGGAGCATTTCAAATCGAATGTTATCGCCATCGCAAAAATCTTGATCCGAGATATTTTTGTCTTTGATCTCGACAATATGGCGGCCGCCACTGGTTAACCAAATGTCGTAGACCCTGATTTTTTGTCCGCCCGGTAGCGTGGCGGTTGCAGCAATAAAAGAAAAAGAAGAAAGGCCTTTAAGCGGCTCAATATCAGAAAGTGGATAGCGACTGAAGATGCAAAGATTTGCATCTGCCGAAGGGGAGTAATGGAAAAATCCGAGCGATTTGGCGATTTCAGCGGCCGACCCGTAGGTCTCGATCATGGCAATGATATCTGCACCGCTTTCCTCGATGATTTCAATCATTCGCTCGCGTGCTGTTTTGTCATTGACAGTGTAGCGAGGATCTTGATTGAGCCGTCCCCAAATGTTCCATGTCATCACTTTTAGTTTCTTCGATTTGTCGGTTTGAGAAATATCAATTTCCGGCGGCCACGTGGTGATTTTTTGACCTGTCGCAGAAGGGGCGATTTTTCTTTCGCGAATTGTCGGAACGACAATCGTTTCCGGTGCCGCGTTCACTCGTTCGAAGAAGTTGATAGTTGTGGGAGAGTCACCCGGTTTCCAGCGAGATGACTTTCCTTCTACGTGGATAATCGAGTTGGCAAGATCGATGGTAAGCGTGGAGTACAACGGATCTTGATAGTACGCCATCCGTTTTTTACCGCCGACCCAGTAGTACGATGCGGAGTTGATATGCAAATAGGTAACGCCATCGACCTGAAGTAACGAATCAACGTGTGCGTGGCCGTTGATGCAGAGGAGGATTTTGCTTTTATATTTTGCCAGTAACTGCTGAATTTCAGTTGCGTTGTTGATCGCAGATTGACCGGCAAGCGGTTGGTGGCTGAGGATTAAGACTGGCCGGTCGGTTTGTTCGAGTTGTTGAGCCAGCCATGCCTGTTGCTTTTTGCCGATATAGGAGTGGTAGCCGCCTGTATAGGTCGGCGAGTTTTTTTCATTACCATCGAGAACAAGAATTCGAATTTCCCCGATGTCGCGTTGATAATACGCAGACTCGATCCCCCACGCTTGAAAGCAATCATCTCTTGCCAGTCCAAAGTCAAATTCATGATTTCCAATGACATGGATGGTGTTCTTGTGGGCGGCATTAAATTTGTCGCTGAAGCGTTGATGTTTCTGGTTGGGATAGGCAAAGTCTCCCATCTGAATCAGCGCGTCAACGTTTTTATCTGCCATTGAGTTCAGGAATGTGTCGAGTCGAGATTCTGCATCAACCGCTAATCCGCCATGCAGATCTGCGATCACACCTAAGCGAATTGGCTTAACGAGTGTTGGATCGGACGCACTGAGTTTTGAAGGCAAAGCAATCGCCGCGCAGGAGGTCCCTAAGATTTTTAACGCGGTTCTTCGAGTTTGATTCTGCATCGTTCTGTCCGAACAAGTTAAAAGCCAAAATTTTAAACTTCATTCGAATCGTACCATGCTAGGACAGGATCGGCTAATTTTCGCTTAATGAGCACATTCGAGAGAAGGTTCAGTACTCAAACGGCACACAAAATTCATTGAGTTACATGACGGAATTCTAGCCGCTGGAGCCCTTTTGTAGATGTGGGCGTTCTGATGAAGGACCCGCCAGATAATCTAAATGGAAGGGTTCTCGAGCATCAGCAGAAGTATCGTACTCAAACGAAATGGAAGAAGTTTAATTCTTGGTACTCTGAGTTCGCGAAGGTGAAAAAGCACCCCGGACCGACGCCCAACGCAACTTTTTATTACACGGAAAAATACGTGTTAAATCGACTTGAACGGGGAAAATTTGAGCTGTTGAAAGGCTAGTTTCTCCCTCGTCGACGGTTTTTGGGATTGCCTCCTTTACGGGTCGGTGTTGGGCGGATCTTGCCATCTTGCAACGCGCTTCCAATGGTGACAGCCAACGTAATCACGAAGATCAGCCATGAGCCAAATGCGATTCCAAAGAATGCTGCAACGGCAAACGAGCCGTAGATGTAAAACGAGTTAATCTGTGTACGTGCAGTCAATATAGTCCTCTTTGGTGTCGAATTGTTTCAAGAGCATCCCAATCGACCATGAGCGGTTTTTGGCGTTCTTCGATTGGGATGACGGATTGGAGTGGGCTGAAGCCCATAGACTCAATCGTATGAATAGACTCGCCGGTTCGGTTGGCGATTTGATGGTTAAGTTCTTGTTGTGTCATTGCTTACTCCATAGAAAAAGCCCGAACACGACTCGCGCGATCGGGCATCTGTGAAATTGAAATTAGTTTGAACTCGGTTCGCGAATTATTGGCTGAAGGGCAACCAATTCTTTTCCAGCCACCTCCTTTCGGCAGTTAAGGCTTGTGTCCGAAAGGCAAAAGGCCCCAAGATAGGACCGTCTACCGGTTTCATGTCGGCGATCCAACTTCCGCCGGCGACGGGTTCAACATGCGAGCCGCGGCGAATCTTGATTCGGCCAAGCCGGGGTAGTGGGATTGATTCGTCATAAACGCAGCGGCAATTTCCACATACATCAATGATGAGTTGCACCAGTCACCTCGCTTTCCGCAAAATGTTGCGGCGCGGCCGGTCAACCATCAGGCCGTCCAAGGTCGATTGCATTGCGGCCATTTGTGTGGCGATCTGTTGTCGAAGAGAATCGCTGTCCCGCAATCGCTGAGGTTCAACGCCGCGAATGACGGATTGAGTGCGAGCGACCAAGTCCTCCAGCTCCCGGTTGCTGCCGATACTTAGTTCGTTGAATCGAGTAAAGAAGTCGGTCAGGTTCGTAAGTGTTGAATCGCGAAACGTCTTTTGTTTTCCTGACTCGTCGGCGGACAGTCGCTCGGCCAAATGCTCAACAAGTTCGGAGAGCTGTTCGAAGAACATCTGCTCCGCCATTTCGACCGCGTTCGAAAACTGCGTTTGGACTCGCTCACATTCGCGCTGGTACACTGCCGGGCTCAACTCTCTCAGGTAATCTGGAACTTCCGTCGCTGGAAAAGAATGTTCGATCGCGAATGCACCGATTAGCGTGCTTGGATAATCGCCAGGGTCAAACAGCGACCCCAACCGTTGCCGCGCCGCATCGCGCATTTCGCCGTAGTGCAGTTCCAGTGCTTGAACCGCGTCGTCGAGGTCACGATTGAATTGATCCATTCGCTCGTTGAAGTCGCCCACGCGTTCGCGACCCATCAGCCGTAAGCCCGGTTCCGGAAACGGCAAACTACCGTCCTTCCAGTATTTGGTCGCTTCACCTTTGATTTTGGTGATCGCGGACCAAGCCGGGTGTTTGCTGTCGAGCAGTTTTTTGGAAGCGCTGATGGATTCTCCGTCCGCATCGAATACATTTGCCGCCACGCTCTTTTGTTCTTTGGACAAAGTTCGCGAAACACCCATCCAGGTGAAAACGACTTTCACTGCAATCATGCTTGAGCGAAGTTGTGTGACGGAATCGACTTGATTCGCAACTGTTTCGCTTTCTTCGGTAATGATGCTCATTTGGTCTCCTATCGAAATTCGAATAAAAAAAGCCGCTCGGTCGCCAATGACCAAGCGGCTACGAATTGATTTTTGTTGTTGAATTTACTTTGCCGGTTTTTGATCCTTCTCCCAACCATCGCCGAGCCAACTTACGCTGAAGTCGTGAGTTGCAACGTTCTTGGAATTAAAGTCAACACGGAAGCGAATCTGGGTTTGTCCGTCAAACCGACTCAGTGGAAATCGAAAGACCAGCTCGTTGTCCTGATTCGGTGACCAAACCTCGAAACTCCTCGTTTCCGTTCTCGACTTGTTGGAATCAAGAAGTAACGGGCTTTCAGCTGTAACTTTGACCCGACCGTTCTTGATGTCGCCTGGGTTCTGATGCCAGATGCTGAAGACAAACTCAGGTTGATCAAACATAGGCCGACGGATTTCGCCACGAAGTTGTGAACTAAAGCCACCCATCTGGTTTTGTTGAAACACACGATAGAGACTTGGGCCAAATATCGCGGCAACGACCAAGACCACCAGCACAATCCAGCCGTCTTGGTACCAGGGTTTTTCATTCATTTGTTACTCCTAAAAGTGTTGAAACTAGAAATGCCAAACGGCGACGGGTCAGTTGCGGCCGAACAGCGCGCAGAGATACAGGCGACGGCGCAGAGCCGTTCCTGAAGCGGGTATTGATGGGACTCAGCCGTAGAGAAAGCAGCGAGCTGCAACTAGCTTGCTCAGGCGCCTTGCACCGGCGTCAGCACGGTCGCGATCGCCAGCCCTGTCAGAGCTTTTACGGGCGGAGCCGTCAAAAGCATTGTGTCGACTAGGGTTCCTGACTCCACACAAGCAATCGCGTATCGGACATCCGAATTTCGAAGCCGAGTGGCCAGGTCTTTTATCTCCGATTCGGCGATTGTTAGTCGATAAGTATCCACACCGGCGTACTCAGCGATCGCTTTGGCGTTGTAGAGTCCCATCTCTTCGTACCAAAACGTCAAAGCAGCCCGCAGGACCAATAGGTCTTGGGAAGTCAACATATGGGCTCCTTTCGACTAGTTGAGTGATGGATCGCGACCAATCTTGCGGCGACTGTTTGGTTTCGGTTTGGAAAAAGAATAGATGCCACCGCCCTCGGCATTTAGGCAGCGTCCACTGGCCCAGGTACGTAGGCGGTCGACTGACTCGTGCGCCGTCTTGGCCACCGGAACCACGTTTTGGGCTGCCATTGTGATGGGAACATCTAACAGCGCTGCGAGTCGACAACACGCACGAATTTCCGCACCAGTCCAATCGTCATCGTTGGGTTTGGACTGTGCTGCGTCGAGTTCAAACGAGGCGAGATACTGATTCCAGATCATGTCTTTCTGTTCCCGGCCCGGCAAATCCAAAAACACGATCCCATCGAATCGTTCGGCACGTGACAGTTCGGGAGGCATTTTGGAAATGTCATTGCAGGTCGCGATCAAGTAGACGTTCGACGTGTGATCGTTCATCCATGAGAGCAACGTTCCGAACAATCGCGAAGACACCCCGGAATCGGATTGGCCCGAACCTGTGGCACCACTTAGCGCTTTTTCCAGTTCGTCAATGAACAAAATGCACGGTGCCATCGCGTCAGCAATTTGCAAAGCGCGGCGGATGTTGGTTTCCGTTTGACCAACAAGACTCCCCATCAAAGCACCGATATCGAGGACCAGTGTCGGACGACCTGTTTCGCGTCCCAAGGACTTCGCGAACGCGGATTTGCCGGTGCCCGGAACACCGAGCAACAAGACGCCTCGGGGCCGCTTGAGTGGATTGTCGCGATAGGGTTGCAAAAGACTGCGTTTCGTGAACGCCTTTAGATTTTCCAGGCCGCCCAACGAATCGAAATCTTCTTTACCGTTGTAGAGCTGCATCAGACCGGACTTCTTGAGCGTGCCCGATTTCAATTCCCAGATTGCGTTGGGTTCGATTCGTCCGTCGCGAACAAGACTTAAACTAAACGCGTTCTCAGCCTCCAATCTGGTCAGTCCAACCGCCGCGTCCAAAACCATCTCCAATTCTTCCTCCTCCGGAATGTCGCCATCCATGGTGGCAATCGACCGAAGAATTCCCTCAAGCTGTTCTCGATCGGGCAGGTCATGTTCGACAACAACGAATAGCTTTTCCAGTTCCACAGGAATAACTGCGGTTGGCGACAACCCTATGACGATCGTGCGATTCTGCTTTCCAATCAAAAGCTGGTGCTGCAACGCCTGTAAGACTTCGATTGAATTCACAAACTTGTGAAGGTTATTCATTACCAGAATCGACGTGCTTTCGTTTGAGGCCATCACGCTCAATGCTCGGATTGCGGCCAGCGGATCATTGGCATCCAAGGCATTTTCTCCACCGGCAATCACAAGGCCACGATCAATATCCCAGGTCGCCAGCTGCCATTGCTCGTCACGACAGAGTTGTTGAATTTCCGCGATCGCCTCGTGTTGCTCACTCGATTCGATCCAGATCCCGGTAAAGCAAGCTGATACCAGCTCGTGAAGTTTTTCTTGTAACATACTGCTCCTTTGTTAAACAAAAAACGGCTGCGACTCACATGAGCCGCAGCCGTCAACGAAGTTCCCCAAGGTCTAAGAGGATCTCGCTAATGGATATTCTCAACCGAGTTTTCGGTTGAGCCTGTTTGGTGAAATTCAGGCTTCAATTTTTCAGCGCCAACTTTGCCCAAGGCGTTTTCAATAAATTTGCTCGCCTCACGACAGCTGTCGCCAACGAAGCCCTTTGCTTCAACGCGGCTGTCGCCCTTTGGCGAAACAATGATTTCGATTGTTTTCAAGCGACACCTCCCACACACACGGTTAGCTTGATCGAGCCGTCTTCGAGTTTCTGCTCAATGACCGAGTGGCCCTTCTTGCGTGCTTCGATCTTGGCTTTCTCGACTGCGTAACTCTGCAGAAACTGATCGAGAAACTCCTGTGCTCCCCACCTGCCGTTGTAGTTGTCGTATCGCAGTTGGCCGGTATCCGTATTTGCGACGACAGGGTATTTCCAGTGCGGCAGTTCGATACCCAGCCCGGTTTCAGTTGAGCTATAGAGCTCGAACTCTCTCCGGGTCGCGCGAGGAAGGTGAAGTCGTTGGCAAGCTGACTGGACAGCGTCGACATCTCTGACTTCTGTTTTGATTTGAACAATGTGTGACATTGTTTAGGTTTCCTTTCGTTTGGTTGAATTATGTGATCGAAGTGACTAACTGTTGGCTGACAAGTTGTCGTTGGCTGGTGTTTCGCGTGTCCGATCTTCAATTGCTGGACGGTTTGGCCCGGCAATCAATCGCGGCTTATTGGAAACGAGTTCTTGGATCAGTATTTCGTTGACCAAATCCGGATTGTTCGTATTTCTGGTCGCGGCCCAGATTACGTAAGCGCATAAAAAAAGCGGCATGGTTGCCGCAATTACGATGGCAAAAAACCGAAATGATTCAGCCCAAGCCAATCCTGAACGCCTGTCTTTTTGAATTTCCTTACGTTCTTCTTCGAGTTTCATGAATCCGCGATTCAGCGCCTTGCGTTCAGCTTGAACATCTCGATTAAGTCGAGCTTGTTCTTCGCTTGCCTTTGCAATCGACCTGTTTTGTTGCGACTGCATTTCGACTGTATGTTCAGCCATGCCAGCCAAACGGTCCGATTCATTCCGGCACCCTCCTATCATCGTCAGTCCGGCAAGAACCAGAATTCCAGCCATCCATATTTGCTTCATAAGCGCTTCTCCAAAGGTTAATTGATTGACGCAGCACAGCTTCAAGCGCGCGTCGACGGCTCCATTCGCGAATGAACAGAACAGTCAGAATAGATACCAGAATTGAATTGCTGGTTACGATCGCCGTGATCAAGCATTTCTCCTTGTGAAAATACCGTGGCCAGTTAAGAATCAGATAGCTAAATTTGCCATCAACTAATATGCCGTGTTTTTGGGCTCAATTTAGGAAAGAAGCCATCAGTTCACTGTGTCGGAACGATTTAAGGGATCACCCGGCGGAAATTCAATCATTCCATCCAACGAACGAAGGCTAAGCTTTGGGTTCAACTCATATGCCGCATTTCCGATCTGAGTTTAGTTCCGATTCGAATTCGGAGTTTCCTTCGAGTATCTGACCGGAGTAGCTGCCAATTCCAGGATTTGGCAATAGATATCCAAGGGGCGGGAAGCAACGTCTCCAATGCTTTTTTCAAAGCATTTTTCGGGTGCCCCGAATAGCTGTTGATGTTGGTTTTCGCGTAATATCAGAGAAGAGCGAAGACCATTCTTGGGTCGAACTTGTTTTAAGAATTCCGAAAAGGACTAGTCATGAGTGCACGCCGTTGGCGAAGAATCCACCGATACTTGGGGCTCGTGATCGGAGTGCAGTTGTTTCTCTGGACGCTAAGCGGATTGATATTCAGCTGGAATTCAATAAAGTCCGTTAGGGGAGAGGATCTTATTCGACATCAAGAAACAATCGACCTAACCGAGTTCGATATCATAAGCTTTGACGAAATATTGAAAGCCGCCAAATCTCAATTGAATGCAAACGACGCAGTTGTATCGGGAACATTGAAAACGATGCTTGCACGTCCCGTTTATGAACTAACTCTGGAAAATGAAGGTGCGCAAAGTTATTTGTTGGTTGATGCGGAATCTGGCCAAGTGATGTCGCCCATCGACGAACAACTTGCAAAGCAAATTGCTCAAAACGACTTTGCGGTTGATGTTGATGTGCGCGCCGTGGAACTTGTCGAATCGGCTGGGCCACATTCTGAATACCGTGGCAAGGAGTTGCCGGCCTACCGCGTTGTGATGGACCATCCAACCGACACTGCAATTTATGTTTCAGCCGATCGTGGAGTAGTAACGACCCGACGCAACAATCAATGGCGAAGGTTTGATTTTTTCTGGATGTTGCACACGATGGACTACCAAGGGAGGGATAACTTCAACCAGTGGATTCTGAAAAGCGTGTCAGTATTTGGGCTCGTGACTGTTCTCTCCGGGTTTATCTTGTGGTTCAAAACATCGCGGTTATTTCGAAGGAAGAAATCGCGAGAATCCAACTGATGCGATGGCTCGTGTCACCGTTTCGAGAAATCTCGTCGTTGAGAGTCCATCTATCTACCATCAGAACAAAAAAGCCACTTCCGCCAGCCAAGGCTCATTCGAGGAGGATTGGCGGCTGGCGGAAATGGAGAGTGCTACTTGGCGAATATCACCAACACCAAATTTCGTGTCGTATTACTTATCGTGTTTGTGAGTTGAATGATCATGACCTTCATGGTTATGGCCATCCGTTGACTCCGAAATGGCTTTGCCGCCGCTGGCGATCTGAGCATCAAGTTTGGCAACAAACTCTGCTGGAGCTGAATCTATCTTCTTGATGCATGGAGGGCAGCAGACAAAAATCTTTCGACCATTGACAACCGTTGACTTCATTGACGAATCGACCGGCTCTTCCATTACTGGACACACGCCCTGGGCCTTGGCCAGGTTCGTTTGAACGGTCGCCCAATGCTCAGCTTTCAATTCTTTGCCGACACAGCCTTTGCAACACAGGAATCCAATTTCCTTTTCTCCAAATTTGACTTTCAAAGGAGTGCCCATCGAACCGAGCTTCTGGCCCGATACAGGACAAATCCCTTGTGCCTTTGCATGCAGCTGATCACTTGCGACCTGACGTTCGGCGGCGACAAATTTCACATAGGAAGCATTGACTTTGTTAATGGAAGTTTGAGGATCTGCTTGAATCTTGGGAATACAAGGAGGGCAGCAAACGAAAATCTGTTGCCCGTTAACCACTGTGGACTTCATGGTCGAATCAACTTCTTTTTCCATGATGGGGCAAGTCCCTTGAGCTTTCGCCATGCGAGCTTGAATGGTTTTCCAGTGTTCAGCGTTGATCTGTTTGCCCTGACAGCCTTTGCAACACAGAAAAGCTGTTTGTTCGCCAGCCTTGATCTTGATTGGATCGCCCATCAAGCCAAGTTCCTGGCCAGATACTGGGCAAATCTTTTGCACCGCGATCTGCAGCTTATCGGCGTCTGTTAGCGAGCCTTGTTGAGCATTCTGCGCCTGATGGTTTTCGTGGTTTTGGTCTTGGGCAAATACCTGGCCAGCTAAGAGACAAGTGATGGCCAATGTTACGATCGTTTTCATTTTCTCACCTAGAAATTTGAGGGGTTAATTTTTTGTCTTGAATTCGAGTTGAGCTTCACCGGAAAACCGACTTGCTCCAAATATGCTCTATGCTGCTGCCACCTCCTCTGCCCGTATGACAGTAAACCGGTTGTCCTTCAGACCTGCGTTCATCTTGAACTCAAGAAATCCGCAATAGACGACCGGCACGACAAACAAAGTGATGAGCTCGACCAGCATGCCACCAAATACAGGAATGGCCATGGCTCGTGCCACATCTGCTCCTCGTCCGGTGGCCAACAGCACTGGCAAAAGTGCGATAACGGTTGTGAACGTAGTCATCAAACAAGGGCGAATTCGTTTAAGCCCAGCTTCAACAACCGCGTTCCTGATATCTTTGATGCCGCTAAGCCGATGATTCTTCAGCGTCTGATCGAGATAAGTTGCTATCACGACGCCATCATCAATTGCGATTCCGAACAATGCGATGAAGCCAACCCACACGGCCGTATTTAGCTGCACGTCCGCAATGGCCAGTGCTATCATGCCGCCACCAAATGCTACGGGAATACCTGCAAACACAATCATCGAGAGCGGAAGGCGGCGGAATTGCAAATAGATGATGAACAAGTTCAACAGCAGCACCATTGGAATAATGATCAACAGTCGTTGGTTGGCTTCGATCTGATTCTGGAATGAACCGACCGCTTCCAATTCGAAGTTCCCGTCTGGAAACTCAAGTTCACCCATCGAACGAGCGTTATTTAGTGATTCCATCACACGGTCGACCGTTTCCAACGGCCCCATGCCTTGCCGTGGAGCAAAGGCCACGTGAGCGACCAGTCTGGCATCTTCACTGTTAACGACTGCTGGCCCCCAGGTTGTTTTGACTGATGCCAGTCGCCCAAGTGGAACTTCATCTCCGGTGTTTGTTACCACCGGAATCTTTGCCAACTCGTCAATGTCGTCCCGGTAGCTTCGTTGGTAGCGAACCTGAATCGCATAACGTTCTCGGCCTTCTACCGTTGTGGTCGCGTTCTTTCCACCCAATGCCGACTCGATAATCTCAGTTACGTCACGAACGGTCATGCCGTACCGAGCTGATTCAGTACGATCGACTTCGAACTCGACATACGGTTTGCCAAGCACGATATCGGGGCTTACCGTGTCGCCGTTGACCATCGGGTGTTGCTTGATCTTTTCGGACAAGGCATCGGCGGCTTTGGCGAGTCCCTCAAGCGAGTCACCGTAAATCCGAATTGCCATGGAGGCCTTGATACCGCTTTGCAGCATCACGACACGCCCCTCAATGGGTTGGAGCTTGTCGGCAATTGTGATTCCGGGCAGCGTTGCCAGTTCGTTTATTTCATCCCAGATATCTGTCTCAGTCCTCCCGTCGCGCCATTGGTCACGCGGTTTGAGCATGACATAGGTTTCGATCATTGCTGCTGGGGCGGGATCGAGAGCCGATTCGACGCGGCCGATTTTTCCCAAGACGTCGGCGACTTCCGGAATCCGACGAATCATCGCGTCCTGGGTTTGCAACGTTTCCATGGCCTGCGAAAGGCTGGCCGCCGGATACAAGGACGGCATGTAAAACCAGCTACCTTCATCAAGTGCGATCCAGTCATCCGTCGAAAGTCCGGTGAACGTATGCTTGAAGTCGACATACTGTTGTGAACCATTGAAATCCGCATCCAGATTTCTCAGGGCCCATTGATCAATCGGGCTGAGGATTCTCGGCAGTCCAATCCACGCTCCCAGGCCGAAGAAAACAATCAGTAGCGGGACGACCAGAAATGTTTTCTTGAATCGAAGGAAAAGGCGCAGAGTTGGCTCATACAGAAAGTTGACGGATCTCGCGACCAGGTTCTCGTCGACTGGACGTACTCGTTCCCGCAAAATTGCGTAAACAAGACCTGCTGCGAGCAAGCTGATCGCAGCCGAGACTACAAAGCCACTTAGATTCAGGTTGGCCAGGTCATTGACCCATGTAGTAATTTGGTCGATTTTGTCGCGCCAAACAAAGGTTCCGAGTGCGGAAACCAGACCTCCAAAAACGACTGCTGCGATGGTTGCTTTCCACGTTGTGCCCTTTGGGTTTTTGAGCAGCCATCTAGCCAGCGGTGGAACGAGGAGTACAGCTACGATCAAGCTCGCAACCAACGCGTAAGTTTTTGTCCATGCCAACGGCGAGAACAACCGATAGTCACGTCCCGTCAGAAAGAAAACTGGAAGAAAGCTGATGACTGTTGTGCTGACCGCAGTGATGACTGCCGGAGCAACTTCGCCGGTCATATCGGCAATTCGTTTCAGCCGACCTTCATCGCCCCCGGGTTGACCTTCGCTTTCCCAGTCTGCGACACCGCGGAATATGTTTTCGGATATGATAATTCCCATGTCGACCATCGTGCCGATGGCAATGGCGATTCCCGCCAGCGACATGATGTTGGCTTCAATTCCAAACGTGTTCATCGCGATGAAAGACATCAGGACGGCAACAGGAAGTGTCGTTGCGACCACAATACTTGCGCGAATGTGCAACAGGAACAGGACGATGACGGCGATCGTGATGGCTATTTGCTGGGCGAGTGCCCCCGTCAGTGTGGCGACGGTTTCGTCCACCAACTGAGTTCGATCGTAAACACCGTGAATCTTGATGCCGCCAAGTTCCGGCTCCAATGACTCGATTCGCGCTTTGACTCGCTCGATCACCTGTCTCGGATTCTCGCCATAGCGCATCACCACGACGCCGCCAACCGCTTCGCTGCCATTCCAGTCGAGGGCACCTCGACGAAAGGCCGGCCCCAGTTGTACGGCAGCTACGTCACGTATAGTTATGGGCAAGCTGTCCTTGGTCGCGACGACTGTCTCCTCGATCTGCTCGATCGTTTCGACATTGGTCTTTCCAGCTCCAATGAATCCGATTCCACGAACCAGATATTCCATCCCGCTGGCTTCGATAGTCTTTGCACCGACGTCGATGTTTGAATTGCGCACGGCCATCAAGACTTGCGAAAGAGTCAAATCGTGAATCCGAAGCTTGTTCGGATCAATTTCGATTTGATACTGTTTGACATAGCCACCAATGGAGGCCACTTCGGCAACGCCATCGACACTTTGCAGTGCGTATTTAATGACATAGTCCTGCTTGCTGCGAACTTCTGCCAAATCCATTCCGGCTGGTGGATCCAGAACATAGTAGTAAATCTGGCCAAGGGCGGTGGCATCGGGTGCCAGGACGGGACTGGTGCCGTCGGGGAGTTGATTGCCAACCGTGGAAAGCTGTTCGGAGACACGTGATCGAGCCCAATAGAAATCGACTCCGTCAGCAAAGGTAACCTGGACAAAGCTGAAGCCGAACATGCTCTTGCCACGGACGGACTCGGCTCCCGCCACCGACTGCAAGGCAACCGAAAGCGGGTAAGTGATCTGGTCTTCAATGTCTTTGGGGCTACGTCCCGGCCACTCGGTCAGAACAATCACCTGGTTTTCGCTGACATTCGGAATCGCGTCGATGGGAACTTCGCGAAATGAGTACCAACCGTACGCGATGACCGCCAGTGTCACCAGCAGCACAACCAGTCGCTCACGAAGACAGAAGTTGACGATGGATTTGATCACTTGGGCAACTCCATTTTGGGCAATTCCATCTGAGGAATCTCCATTTGAGGAATCTCCATTTGAGGAATTTCCATTTGCGGGACGTCGGATGATGAGGAATCATTCTCCGATCCTAACGCTGATGTTTTCTTATTGCCCTCGTGATAATCCTTTAGAATTTGAAAGTTCTTTTCTGGTTCCTTGAGCAAGCCTTTTCGACAGCCCTCGCAACAGATCATGATTGGGGTCCCATTTACATCGACGCGAATCGGAGTTCCCATTCCCATTGTGCCGAGACGGACTTCGGTAACCGGACAGATGACTTGCTCTTCTGAAAGTTTCCGGTCTTCAGGAGAAAGTGGCGCGAAGGACTCCTCGATTTCCGCGAGCTCCTCCGCGGAAGGTGCATCGCTGTGATAGTCGTCCAATATCACGTAATACTTTTGCGGTTCCGCAACCAGTTTCTTGCGACATCCTTCGCAACAGATCATGACGTCACGATCGGGAAGCTCAACTCGAATCGGTGTCCCCATTCCAGCCGAGCCCAATTTGACTTCCATAACTGGGCAAATGACCTGTTCTTCTGCAAGTTTTCTGTCTTCAGCATTCAGCTTCGATAACGCTTTTTTAATTTCCCTGGCTTCTTCGCCTTCCGCTAATTTTGCTTGATTCTTTCGAGCCGCCCGGTTCGGGTCGATCAACGAAACCTTGCCTTGAATGTTGAACGTCGAGTCCAACATAAAAACACCACTTGCAGCGACCATTTCGCCGGGCTTGATTCCAGCTGAGAGCGAAATTTTGTCGCCCATGATTTCCGCGATCTCTACCTTGCGAAATTCGAATCGACCAAGCTCCGTTTCTACATAAGCAATACTGTCCGATCCGTTGATTAATACGGCTCCACGAGGGACAACAACCATTTCCTGGTCAGCAGGGTGATTGGTTTTTATCTTCGCTCTGCCAAAATCACCAATCTTGATCAAGCCAGCTTTGTTTGGAATCTCAACGCGAACATTAACCGTATTGGTTTTCTGATTAACCATCGGGTCGATGAAGGAAATCGTACCTTCGAACTTCTGCCCCACCTGTGACTGGATGGTGATCGTGACCGTTTGCCCAAGTTGGAGGTTACAGGTATCCTCGGGAAACATTTCCAGCATCAGCCAAACATTTGAAAGGTCAGCCAACTTCATAATTGGCATTCCTGTTTTGATGTAGTCTCCTTCTTTTACAAGTTTCTCCACACAGGTTCCGGATATCGGAGCCACAATCCGAATGTTGCTGTCCGGCTCACCCCGCTCCTCGATATCGTCGACCTGCGCGGTTGGCAAGCCGAATTCAACGAGCCTACGACGAGCACTTTCATAAAGTTTCCGGTTCGAGGCAATCGTGCGTTCATTGGAAGAAGAGTTTTCCTCCAACAATCTCTTTGCGTTCAACAGGCCAACTTGATCTGCGTACAGATCGGGAGAATAAAGAACGGCCAGCGGCTCGCCTTTTTTGACCTGGGCACCTGTAAAATCGACGAGCAAATCTACGATTCTGCCATCCACGTATGCTGAAATCGTTGATTCACTGGTTTCGTCGTAAGCGATCTTGCCCAGCACCTCTGTTTCCTTTGAGACCGGCAAGTTAAGGGCGGCAACTGTCTTGATGTTCGCCAGTCGCCGAGCAGTCGGGTCAATGGTGACGCCAAAGATGTCCTTCGGATCTCCCTTTACCTCAATTTCCTGTAACTCCATTCCACAAACTGGGCATCGACCGGGTGCCTTAACAAAGACACACAACATGGAACATGCGTAAAGCGAATCCTCTTTCGCTTCGGCATCGGTGATGCTGGTTGCCGCATCGTTGAACCAGTTGAAATTGCGTTGTGCGTAGCCAAATAGCCAAGCCACCCCCAAAACAAACAAGACTGCCAAAGCAGGTTGTGCGATGAGTTTGAACCAATAGGCCATGAATCGAACCACGCCTTTGATCCACTGATGCTTATTAGTAGGCGATTGTGATGATTCGTTTTGAGTGATCTCGCTCATAAAGCGTCTCGCGATTTAGTTCAAGGTACGCAGAGGCCAGAACTTTGGCTTGCTCTTTGAACGCAGGGAAATTGAATGAAATGACGTGACAAACGCGCAGTGATAGCACCAAGTAGGATCGGATCAGCGCGCAGCTATGCGGTCGATTTCAGAATCAACACGTAAATCGCGATAGAAGGGCGCATTTTTGTTGCGCCGAAAAAGAGATGGGGCTTGCGGATTCCGCCCGCGGAAACTCGTCGCCAAACGCTACTGCGTCAATGCCAGAGATTGTCTGGTTAGCCAATGCGAGAATTTGCGTTTGCTGGCTTGTCGAATCATTAACAGGAACGACGGGACTCGGTGCCTCGTTGCCATCTGCAGCACCGCATTGGCATTTGTCGCCACAACTGCAAGGAGCATCGTTGCTGTTATTCGCAGTGCCGCAACAAGACGTAGTCGTCGAACAACAGGACGTTTCGGCCGTGCCGCAGCAAACATCATTGGTGGTGCAACAACTTGCATTTGATGAATCTTTGGCAAACGAACATCCGCAATCTGCTCCTGGCATACCCAGTGGCTGTACCAGCAATATGAGCATGGCGGACCATGTCATGAATGGGCGAGCAAAGTTGCGAATTGTCTTGAATGAAACCACTTAGTTCTGCCGTCTCTGGTTTGGCTGGCTAGTAAGATATCTGTCCGGACGAGTTTAGATGATTCAACTTCCTCAAAACTTCGTCAAGACGGATGATTTTTCTATAATAGCTTTGCCACGATAAAACCGTGGGTTTTGTGCCCTATTTTTCCTGTGGAACGACATAATAGTCGAGATTTGACGCATTCTGCGAATTTTGCAAGCTTTCTCCCATGCCCACTCCAGACGGCATGTTCGCCAGATATTTCTGCCCGATCGAGTCATTGCAGTTGCACGATTCAGACACCGAGTACGGCAAGGGATTTGGAGGGCAGTAACTGCAACTTACCTGACCGCAGGGGTAGCAATGGTACCCGTTTGCGCAACCGACCAGCACGACCAATGGCAGCAGGCAAATCAATCGTTTTAAAAACACCATGTCTGAATCCTTATCGCTTTGGAAAACGGTTCAATTCCCGTTTTCCTTCGTGTCTTCATTTGTTGAATCATCATTCCCATCGAGATCTCCACTACTTTGTTCCACCGGGGGCTGATCCGGTGCGACCAATCCCGGCACTTCAAAGTCGCCAATTTGGCGTGCCAATGCCGCGAGTGTTTGTTGCAGATCCGTTTCAAATCGCTTCTCCTGAATGTGATAACGAAGCAACTGTCGCCAGTTGTCAATCATCTGGAGAAAATCGACTTTGCCGACCTGGTAATCGTCTCTGGATTGATCGAAAGCCAGTTGCTGCCTGGGAATGATGTCATCGCGGAATAAACGAAGCGTCTCTTGCTGACTTTTGATTTTAGCGAACAAGTCGGCGACACCTTCCATCGTTTCGTCTTTCAAACGATCATACTTGCGAGCGTTCGAAAGTGCACGAGTTTGAGCTTCTCGAACACCGGCGTCTAACCGTTTGCGATAGACGGGCAAATTCATTCCCAATGAAAGCATGAAGGCATCATCGCCATTGGCCACCGGGCTGATTCCACTGCTGTCGGTCGAAATCCAATTGAACCCGAAAGTCATGTCTGGATAGTTTTGTAATTCAGCGAGACAGGTCGCTTTACGATCTCGCTGAATGGTTGCCAGTTGCGCGTGCAATTCTGGTCGAGATTGAATGGCGAGTTCGTAAAGCTGCTGAATATCTTTTACGGTTTGCTGCGGCGGAAGGCTATCCATCGCTTCCGGTTTCGTTTCCGGCGAAACGTGCAAAAGGCGGGCAAGTCGAGCCTGGGCGCTTTCTTTTTGCTGTTGAAGCTGAACCAACTCGGAATCAATGCGAGATAGCGCCACTTGGACCTGCAGGACATCCTGTTGTGTCACCTCACGCTTCACGCGATACATTTGGTCAACAATGTTCTCAATCCGTTCGAGTTCCTTTTTGTCTTTTTCAACAATCGCAATGGCATGTTGAACGAAATACAACTGGTAATACGCATTTTTGATCTGCTCGACGACTTTAAGTTCGACAGCTGCCAACCGGGCACGAGCCGCATTGACCTCTTCCTCGGCGATCCCGGCCTTTGTTGCCAGCTTCCCGCGCCAAGGGACTTTCTGATTCATGGAAAGCGCAAACTCTTGTTCTCCTGCCGCCGTCTGCACGGGAGAGGGAAACGCGGTTGCCCCCAGCATGGGATCAGGCAATGAAGCCGCTTGCGGAACTCGATATGCCAGGGACTCAACCATCAAGCGAACTTCCTGGATTTCTGAGTTCTGCGTTAATCCGATCTGGAGATACTCTTCAACCGAATGAGGGCCAGACAGCTCTTCGAAAACAGGGTTCGACGCAGCAATGGCGTAGGCCGGTTGTTGCTGAGCCTGGACGTAGTCCCGTGAAAGCTGCCGGTAGCGATTGTCGGTTGTGTGACCTCGGGAACGGCAGCCTGCTGAAACGATCACAAGTGCGATCATGGGAAGCCAAATTACGGGTCTTAGTGACTGGCGAAACATTTCGTTCATCCTTGAACATTCCTATTCGGCATTTTGCCCGTACCATGAGTACACGCGCAACGACGCTAACGAGCTGTGTCTTTGTTATCGTCCGCTACCGTTTCCCAGTCCGCTTGTGCGCTATCAATTCATGTAGTCGTTACAAGCCTAAAAGTTTGCCAACAACGCGACGCCAGACGAGATGCATACAGTATTCGGACCATTGCTTTGATGAACGCTGCCCTGGGTTTCTTCACGGCTAGCCAGAGAAATTTGAAACATTTGAATCACGGATGGTGCCGAAGAATTCCCGGTTGGTTCGCATCAAAACTCCTGAACCAGCTCAATTCTGATTAGGAGATCGAAATGCAAAAGCTATCACCCTTACCCTTGGGCGTCGCATTTGGGACAGCCGGCGTCGTTTATTACGTCGGCTGCATGATCTTCATGGCAACAGCGACCAGTGATGCCGTTGCCTGGATCTCGAACAGCGTCTTGCATGGAGTCGATGTAACATCTGTGATGCGGGAAAGCATTCCGTTGGGCCAATCGCTGTTCGGCATCCTGTTCACGTTCATAGGTGGCGTTGTGTTTGGTGCACTGTCAGCAAGTATTTACAACGTATTTGCGCGGGCAAGATCAGAACCAAAAACTGAACGCTCAGCATGACCAAGACACTCGAAGAAGTTGAAACGGCTGTCGATACAGATTTGCTTTTTGGCAAGTTTTCGTATCTGCTCAGTTCGTTGATCTTCCTGTTGGTCGCGGCCTCGTTGATTGGACATGACCGACTGAGTTGCATCCTTTTTTGCCTGCTGATGACAGGCGTGCTACTGGTCTCGGCCGTCACGATTTGTAGGCATCATAAAAACCTGGTGCCAGCGCTATTCCTTGCAATTCCAACGATATTCTTTAACTGGCTGGGCTTCGCTACGACAAACCAAACCGTTTTTGTAGTTCACAACTTGTTGCTCGTATTGTTTTTTGGTTTTGTCGCCTATCACGTTTTGTACTCCATCCTGGCCGACGAGCGCGTGACACTCGATACGATTAGGGGAGCTGTCTGCATCTATTTACTCGTTGGCCTCGCATGGACATACGTCTATGGAACGATGCAATTGGTTGACTCGGGAGCGATTGAATTTCCCGGAACGGACGTGCGGACTACCGTGTCTGCGTTTGGAAACTCAAGTTTCACGCAAACGGCCTACTATTCCTTTACGACAATGACGACTCTGGGGTTTGGTGATATTCACCCAGTGTTGCCACCAGCACGCACAGCTTCGATCTTGCAAGCCATTTTCGGCCAGTTCTACCTGGCCGTATTGGTCGCCCGACTCGTAGTGCTGCATATTCATTCTCGCATTGAGACTGGCAACCCGCGCGAATGAGTCTCCTTTTGGCTTTGCTGTGGCAGTCGCTATTCGACGACGCCACAAAAGGACTCGATGGCCGAACGACGCGAGTCGTGAATGTCAAACACCGTATCAAGTTTTGTCAGCTTCAGCATCTCCATCAGATCTGGACTGGCATTGCACAGCTTGAGATCAGAGTCGTTCTTTCTCAGCCTCATCCTGAAACGGATAAAAACGCCAATCATGGCAGACGACAAGAAGTCAACATTTTCCAAATCGACGACTACTCGGCTGCACGCAGATTTTGAAGCTATCAACAAAAGTTCGTTGCCGATCGACTCAACTTCCGACTGGTTCAAAATCGAGCTTGCGTAAAACTCGATGACAAAAGAACCGTTTTCGTAATGCGTTTTTAGATTTGCCATTTTGAATCCTTCGATTTGCCTGGAATGCTTGATAGAACTTGCTCTCACTCATTGCATTCTTAGATGCACAAACGCCGGGATTCTTCACGTTGATTTGAGCAATAAATCACTTTCAGTTTCACTGCCTTGACACGGCGATCCAAAATCGAGAATCAATAGCGTTACGTCGTCGGCTTGGAGCTGATCCCCGCGAAACAGACTCACAGATTGATTGATTTCATCGGCCGTTTTTTGTGCGTCTTCGTCGACTATCGAAAGCAGTTCACTTAGTAGCCGATCTCTACCGAAAACTTGCTGGTCGCTGTTGAATGTTTCTGTAATTCCATCGGTGGCAATCGCCAATCGCCATCTCGGGCCAATTCGGTTTTCTACATCGTCCCATTTGGCATCGCAGTCGATACCCAACAACGTTCCTGTCGCGGAGAGTTCAATTGCTTCGCCGTTTGGCTCAATTAACCATGCTGGATCATGTCCTGCGTTAGCGTAAACCAGTTTTTGATTTGTCAGGTCTATGTAAACCAGGATGATGGACGCGAAATCGCCATCGAGATGAACCTGCATAAAAGAACCATTCATGATCGCCAACATTTCGCCGGGCGAATTAGTGGATTCCATAGCCTGAAGCAGCAATGTCTTGAGCATGGCAGCGCTCATCGCTGCCGGGACGCCGTGATCGGTCGCATCTGCAACACAAATCAGCCACTGGTCTTTGCCGCAAGGAAGCACGTCATAAAAGTCTCCGCCTACTTCCTCTGCTGGAACGTATAGATTGCCAATCTGGATGCCCGAAGTATCGCGGTGGTTTTGGGGCAACAGGTTTTCCTGAATCTTGCGTGCCTTGTTCAGGCGAATTTTTCGCTCGCGTTGCGACGATTCCAGCGCATCGCTCATGGCATTGATTTCGGTCGATAGAAAATTCAACTCTGTGCTTCCAAAGGTGCCCAGAGTCGATGAAAAGTTGCCGGTGCCAACCTCACGGACCTTAGTCACAAGCTTGTTTAATGGTCGGCTGACCATTCTGACCATTACGATGTTGACGATGACGGCACCAATCAAGCCAATCAAAACCAACGCCCACATCCGTCGAATCTCGTCGCGCAAAACCTGCGAGCGAATATCCGCAACGTCCTCGCTGACAAGAACGGTTGTGCCATCTTGGCTGTGAACACCGACAACCAAGTCGTTGTTTGCAGTTCGCAATCTTTGGCGGTCGTTATCAACCGCACTTTTCATTGCGATCACCAATTCCTCGGACTGCCGGTGATGTGCGTGAGCCTGAACTAGCTCGCTGTCCATTTCTACGACAATGTGGTGGCGTGGAGAATCGGCGTCATCCATACGCCCGCAAACGTCGTCCACATAGGCTTGAACCGTTTCGCGACCATGTGGTTGCAAGTGCACCACACCTGGCAAAAGTGTTTTGGCCTCCTCCTCCAATGCCGTCTTTTTCTCGTCGAACCTGTCGTTCAGCTCTTGGGAATAGTCGTAGACGAGAAATGCGCCGACCAGCAACAACAAAACTCCGTTGACGGCCAACACGAGCTGGAACCGGATTGAGTACCGCGGTGAAGATATTGCTTTCATTTTGTCGATGTTAAACCGCCTGTTTTGGAACAGCCTTGATCGCGGGCATTGTGCAACCTGTTATTGGATGGTGGCATTCGCGAGGTTCTTCACCCAGAATATGAGAATTAAGGGAATTGTTTAAAAGTTGACAAACATGATCAAACCAACCGTCCTTTGTTTCTTGATAGTCTTCGCGACAATAGCTGATGTGCAGGCGCAGGATTCAGAATCTCTAAAATCGCGATGTGAAAAGATCATCATCGAGTCCATCATTAATGCGGATCACGATTCGATGAATGCTCGCAATCTTTCACGAGCTCAACTCGTGCCGTTTGATTCAATCAAAGATTCTCTTATCAAAGGCCTTGATTCCGAGAATGCCCAGATCAGGTTCGTTGCGGCAAAAGTCTTGGCCGACAATGCGGCAATGGAATATGAGGCTCGGATTCGTAAGTCGCTAAATGAACTTCAACTTGTTGAATCAACCGATCGTGTCCGTCGAGCTACTTTGCTGATGAGCCTGGGCGATGAAACAGCAAGAAAGGAAGTCAAGCATTGGGCGGAACACGAGTTCATTATGCTTGAACTGGATGATTGGATTTGCCCAATGATGTGCGCAAAGCCTGCAAAGAAAGCAGGCAAATGTCAGGTTTGCGGTATGGAAACACATAAACAGGCGCGAACGCCTGACCACAACGATTGGGAAGCAAAACTTACGGCGCTTCGCGCACTTCACGGGGAGAGCAAAATCGGCACCAAGGCGCGAGCCATTGTTGCCAGCGACGCTCCCGCATTCGTCCGCGTTCAAGCCGCCGGTCTTTGGGCGGAAGAAGACCTGGAACAGGCACTGCCGCACATCAAGATCTTTTTGCAAACGGCCAACAATTATTTGGCCATTGTCTTACTTGCCGATCTGGCGCCCAAAGAATCTGTCAACGAATTCAAGAAGATCATTGCCGCCGATAGAATAGAAGATGAGTTAACGCTGTGGGCGGCCCATCGTGGCTTGTTGCGTGCCAATGACATGACGCACTTGGCCGCCATTCGAACAATGGTCGATGACACTGCCAAGAACGACGCCGAAGAGTTCAGCAAGGTAAACGCGGTTTATTTACTGGGCGATCTCGGCATGGAAGAGGACATCCAACGTCTGGGGAAGCTGCTCGACACTAAATTCAAAGTCTTCGCTGCCGAAACGCTTCTTCGTAAATTTGCCAGCGACGCCAACTCGAACAACAAATAGACTTCAACCATCACTGGACCAAGAAATGAAAACGATCTACTTTATCGCATCACTGTTTTGCTTGAGCATTTTAATTGGCTGCGCGCCGGACCAGGAAACGGGCAAGAATGCAACGAATTCCAAGGACGCGGTCGCATCGAATCCTCAGGAAGGCGAAGCCGCTGAGCCAAGTTCAGAATCCGCCATCACGAGGATCACGGATCAACTCGTTGAAGCTTCATGTGGCCAATGTCAATTCGAGATGGAAGGCAGCGGCTGTGACCTGGCGGTTCGCATCGACGGCAAGTCCTATTACGTGGACGGCAGTTCCATCGACGATCACGGCGACGCCCACGGTAACGACGGCCTTTGCAACTGCATCCGGAACGCCAAGGTAACCGGCGAGATCAAAGATGGCCGATTCGTCGCAGCAAGTTTTGAGGTTGTGCCAAACGAAGACTAGTACTTAAGGCAAATGCTGCGATTCAATGTGTCGGACGAAGTGGTTTGCCGTTATTCATCTGCCAAATTGGCGGCATACTTTCTCAAAGGTTTCGAGTTTTTTCCAAACTGTTGTTCAAGGATTTCAAGATCTTCTCGCGTCACGTCGCCAAAATTGCCAAGCTCGTTCAACAGTTTTTCATTGCCAACTTTCTTCATCAGGACTGCCAGCCGATTCTTGGTATCTGCTGATTCAGTCTTCATGAAGGACGACGCGGCAGATTTGCCGACTGCGTACTTTTCATCACGAGAGCTAAGTGAGTCCAACAGCTTATCACTGGCGTCGATCATTTCGACTATTGAAACATTGCTGTCTTCTAAATTGACGACATTAGGAAGTGTGTTATCAAGAAATTGAACACCAAAATTGTGCCGCTCACTCTGTTGCCAGGCACGCCCTCTTTGCTTGTCTGCGATCTCCTGATGGGTCACCAATGCCTCCATCAATTGCTGGTGATCGCCGTCTTTTGCTCGCACCCACATATCCAAATAAACATCATCTTGTTCGTCTGTGTTGACAACCTCCTGAGTGAGGATATGGAAGCCAGTTAGAACGCGGTATTCGAGATCTGCCCTTGAAGCAATTATCCTCCACGCAGTGTTGAGCAATTCATTTTGACTCGCTTCACTGGCGTCCAATCCGTCAGACATAGCAGCCGCGAAATCGGCAGATGGGAGTCCTGCAACAGCCTCGATCAAATTGTGAGCCATTTCTGGGTGATGCTGCCATGCCTTGCACGCCATATTCAATGCATCTACCGAAAGCTCATTTGACACGATGTCGCGTTCGAACATGTCCTGAATTGACTCAATCGCTCCACCCATTTCGTCCTTCGCAACGTGGGCCGAAATAACCTGAATCGCGTCCTTGGCGATTTGTTCAGGCTTGTAGCTGGTCAAGCCTTCCGATTCCTGAAGCCAATGCCCATCCATTCGATCAATAAGCCATGCAAACAAATCAGGGACATTCTTCGTGTTCGCAAAGAGCGTGTGTAGCATCGTGCCAACTTTGCCAGGGTCGCAATGGGCAAGACAACGCGGAATTGGCGTAAACACCATCTTCAAGTAGTTGTGTTGATTTGCATGTTGCCCCTGGATAAATGTCAACATGCTATTGAGGAACGTTTGGCATTCACTTGTCTTCAGGTCTGGCTCGCTTACGTTCTGAAGGAATCTCAATAATCGGTTGCTCTGTTTCTGATTGATATTGTTTGCAGCATGTAGTGGAGCGAGTTGTGCAACAATTTGATCGCGCTGCGACTTCGCGAATTTGCCAAAGTTCTTCCCAAGCCAATCGCAACAATCCAATGGTAAGTCTTTGATTACTCTCTGAGTCCAATTCAGAACAACCTCATCATAGTTTGTTTCGAATTGCGACTTTAGGTGAGTCAACAGGACAGTTGAAGATTTCGCACCAACTTTTGTTTTGCTCCAGTTGCCGACAAGTGTGAATAATGATTCACCACATGACGAACTCAAATCAACGTTTCGTTTTGAAACGATATCAAGCAAATTGTTCGCAAGCTCAAGATACACGTTGTCGTCTTTGCCTACGCTTCCCGACCCATCCTCCAGACGCGCTGCTAACGCGGAAACGGTTTTGCTAACCTGCTCCGCGTTCGGAGTCGTCACATTTGCAATTGCAAACTCAATTCCAACTTTCGCAAAGTCAAGATCATCGACCGCAATCAACTCAGAGATTTGCGACCATAAAACATCACGACTTTCTTCGCCGGTGCTCAACAGCCTTGCGAACACAACGCCGATTCGTCGGCTCACTTGTTCTTTTTCGAGCAAGTCAGAGTTGCCCTCGGACAACTGGTCAATGACCAAGCGCGAATAGCGTTCGTTGAGAACTGGAAGCATCCAGTCTTCGTGTTTC
>Ga0214479_100001_pt1 | contig 174740 bp, 145 predicted proteins | sample M1_20Mar14CPVII9_5_FD_165054 | JGI IMG/M metagenome (GOLD analysis project Ga0214479, IMG submission 165054) | Marine eukaryotic communities from Monterey Bay, California, United States - M1_20Mar14CPVII9sort6BwellE14 | ecosystem: Environmental > Aquatic > Marine > Unclassified | place: USA... | reverse complement strand
TTCGTATCCTTGATAGACAAAGAATCGCCACCCTCCAACTTGTCAAAAGTATCATCATCTCCTTCAATCTTCTCTGTCTCTTCAAGTTGAACTGGCTGACCAGTTTCGTATGCCTTCACAGTATCTGCCTTGAGCTTCAATAGAAACTCTTTGTCTCTAGTACAACGAAGATAGATCTCAGTGAAGATATCAAACCTCCCAGTCTTGTTGATGGTAAACTCAGATGTAAAGATAACATGGAAGAGCATCGCGAGGAAACCGAGAAGAATAGATGCCCAATTGGCAAATGTCCCGCGGCCAGACGGAATCGTTCCTACCAAGATACTCCAAACAGCAACCATGAAAGCATAAGGAGCTTGAGTCCTCACATGTTCCAATATCTGGCATTCACTTGCCATTGAGGCCAAGATGGTTGTATCACTGATTGGCGACGCGTGATCACCAGCTACAGCTCCTGCCAAAATACCGGCAGTAACACCGTAGAAGATAACTGGATCTCCATTGGAAGCATTGTACGATGGTACCAGTACAAGAGGAAACATAATTGTCATAGTGCCCCACGAGGTACCCGTGGAGAAGGCGATCAAAATGGCAATCACAAACGTCAATGTTGGTAGCATCCGATAGTCGAGATTGGGATTGGTAAGAATCTCTCCGAAGAATCGATCTAAGCCTACAGCTTGCATGATTTCACCTGTTGCCCAAGCCAATGTTAAGCATACCAATGCACCAAAGATCTTCTCCATACCGATTAAGAATGAAGACATAGCCTCACGGTATCCCATCAGAACAACAGCATGTTCATCAGTATCCTCTTCAGCTCGTCCACGACCACACAAAGGGCGAGAGCGGAAGCGATTAAACTTGTTGATGTATCCCTTGATATTGCAGAATATGATCCGTCCATCTTTCTTATCCTGGATGAAGTAGAAGGCAAGTCCGGTAAGTGCAGCGGCCATAGTACCCCACAGTAATGCTTGATAGGCATTCGAAAGCTCAATCAATTCAACAAAGCTCTCTCCTCCTACTGCAGATTGCTGCCCTGTCCATACAAGGAGGTAGAAGATGTAACCAATCAAAGCAATAATTGGAAATGCCATATTCCACCAACGCGGAGGAGTATCGCTCTTGGGAGCATTATGACTGACAATAGCTTGACCATCGGCAGCGACAGCCTTGCCTGGGCCTCCATCAGTACGTCCGTATACCTTGGTTAGACGTTCTGAAACGAGCATAGGTCCAAAGTCTCTTCCACTCAAGATCAGAAGTGGAATGAACATTAACATGAAGATGCAGTAGTAACGATACTTGATTGTTTCCATGAAGACGGCGAAAGCACTTGTGTTGGCAATCTCACTTGTAGGATCTTGTTCGAGAATCTTGTCAAGTTCTGCTTGGATCAATGATATCTCAAATCCGACCCACGACGAGATGGGCACAATGGAAGCAATTGGCGCGGCTGTGGCATCAACAATAAAGGCAAGCTTTTCTCTTGATACTGTGCACGCATCAGTAAGAGGCTTCATTGAGTTTCCAGCCACTAATGTATTGGCATAGTCGTCGAAGAAGATAATGATACCAGCAATGAAGGAGGCACCTTGAGCGGATCGAGCAGTCTTTACATAGTTCCGAAGAGCATGAGTGATCCCTGCCAATCCGCCAGACTTCTCAAGGAGACCAACCAGTCCAGCCATGAAGAGAATAAAGAGGAATACATACCCATGATCCTTATCGGCGAGAGCATCTAGGATATAAACATCAAGCATTTGACGGAAACCTGCCACAATCGATCCAGTAACCATGCAAGCACCAACGAAGATACCCATACCAAGTGATAGTTCGACCTACATAAATAGAAAGATGAGATTAAGTGCACAAGATGTGAGCAGATATGAATCACATGAAAGTAGATACACAAACATAAGATAACTTACCATATTAGTTGTAGCCGCAAACAAGATGACCATGATAAGTGGTACAAAACTTGCCCCCGCGGCAAAACTTTCATAGTCTCGACTATTTCCCTGAGTGAGAGTGTCCAATTTAATCCTAACTTGAATGTTGTACTTTCCTGATTTGTCAATTGTAGATTGTCCAGCATTAATTTGAGTAGGAAGAGCACGGTTCTAAGAATAGAGATAGTACGAAAGACAAGGTGTAGTCAGTATCTTCAGTATTATAGAACAAAGAATGTAAACATAGTATGCAAACATATCACATATCACTTACTTCGTTCAAATTAATTGTTCCAACATCCTCCACTACGCCTCCGATAGACATTTCCCACACAAGTGCATTCGTAGAATTAACATCAAAGATCTGTTCCTCCCAATGTAACTTTGCAATAACATCAAAAGGACGACCATTATGAACAGCTTTGATATCCTCGATACCGGTATCAACATCAGTTAATGAGATACTCTCAATAGATACTTCATAATCAGAAGGTGAATCACCTGTGATTGATGGCACAATGAAGTTATCATGGACAATGGTACTGTAATCTTGACCACTTGCTGAACATACATGAGATGCCGTTGCTAGGATGGTACCAAAGATGGCAAAAATTCGACGATGATTAGACATTGTTACTTGTGTACAAGCTGTTATGTGTTGATGGATATGTAAATGGATGTAGTACTTTGCAATTGACGATCAAGTAATTTATGAGCACTGATGGGATATCCATCATCAATCGTGTAAGATTTTGGGATCATGGTTGTCGATTGTGTGATAATAGAGACGTTAGTAAAGACTAAGAGGACAAAGCTTACCCTTGCTCTTGCTTTGATTATTTACTTTGATTTGATGGGTGCGACAGGAGTACCATAATACGTTCGCAGAGCCTGGACGAGACATGTTTCATGTTACTCTTTCTTACAATACATATGTAAACTCCAGCACTAGAAAACAGAAAACATCGTATATCTCTATGAATGTTACTCTTATCTCATATGTATTATGCTACTTCCAATAATATCAAACAGCAACACCACCCGTTAGTCGAACTTTACCAGCACCTGGTACCTTCCTAACATCCATGGTATGTATAATATTGTGTATCTTTATACTCATTTCCATAAAGTATTCAATACCATGTCGTAATTCAACTTTACTAAAAGATAATGGGTCCATGCTCTTCGTAAATGTGAATGCATACTTTCCATTCATATTACGAAAGGTAAGTTTACCACCGAGACCAATCTTTTGCAGTGCAGCATTGAACTGAACAACACGAGCTGATATATTGGCCACCTTCTTACTTTGCTCATACCATGTTTGTATCATGAGTATATTCTCGGCAAGGCCCGTGGTGGGTACCTCGAGTCGAAATTTAAGTCCAAGGTATGTAAAGGAGGTTATACCCCAGTTGTCAAGTTGATTTATAGATACGGAAGGTTGTGTCGCGCCTGAGTTTAACTCGATAATGAAAGTATTGACAGCTTCTTGTAGTGAGTTGAACTTGTATTCAGTACCGCTGCTACCGCGGGATGGCTGTATAGGAGACTGCTGCTGTTGCTGTTGATTACATTGAGGTTTGTTGGAAGCCTGTGGTTGATGAGCTGGTATAGCGTTGGTTTCTGCGTATACAAGGAGAGAACGTCAGTCAAAGCATGCTACAAGTCAAAAAAGAGCAACAAAGGTATAAAAAGTATAACTCACGCAATGCATTCAAACGACTCTTCAACTTGACAGTATACCGTATCTTTTCTAACAATGCCGTATCCTCCCTTAAATCCGAAGGCATCAATATATTACCAGTTATTGGACTCTTATTACTCGTTTCTAAATGCTTAAGTATAGCACTTTTCTCATAACTGTTCCCCTCCATGTCTGATACGGGTGTTATCATTAATGACTTTGTTAGTGGACAGTGATATTGTTGTTCGAGTATATTGATTGCTGGATTGAATGCTGAGAAGTTATTGATAGGTGTACGAGTAGCAGTGGGAGGAGGTTGAGGAGCTTGAACATGCTGGGACGAAGAAGTTGTTGTTGCATCTGGTGCAGACTTGTGTCGTAAAATCTTTTCTGCCCCCTTGCCACTACTATTATTACCACAACCACCCTGAACTTTACTCGTACTAGAACATCGATGATGTGGTCTACTACCAGATGATGATTCAACCTCACTAGTAGGCCTGGGAATACGATTTCGTTGGACCCTAGGCGGTCTGTTACTACTCGGTTTATTATTCCCTAAACTACAGTAATTATTAGATGATGAATAAGTATGTCGTCTATCATCGTCACTTGTCATACTATCTGCAGTTGTAGTGCTGAAGTCACCACAACTATCATCTAATGCTGCAGATGATAAATTTGTAGTTCTAGACCTTGTTGTTTTTGGCGGTATACGTTGTGTCTTACCATCCATTGAAGAAGGAGTGCGATTATTATGTGTTTTCTTGATATCCCTACTACAAGACTTACTCTTTGAATTCAAATTCTTACTCTCAGACTTGCTCTTATGTTGCGACTCTCTCTTGAGTTTATTCGATGCAGCAACATCTTTATTAGTTGTATCTTCTTTACCGTTATCTAACGATGCACGGCGTTTCATAGTATCTTTACTACTACTCTTATTATTATGCATTGTGGAGGAAGATACCAAAGGAGTAGCTCCTCGCGATAGTGTTTTATCTGTAGTATTGCGAGGAGTTACTTTATCTCGTTTTTGATATTGCTTCCCCCATTGTTTAACTATTCCCTTCTTTGGTTTCGGCGCTGCTTCCCGTTTGTTATTACTATTGCTGTTGGGTTTTGATTTAGTGGTTGTTTTATTATTATTACTCCCCCCTTTGTCAAGTTGTTCATCTATTTTCTTCTTCTTGATAATATTCTTCGAGTTGTTGACCGCTGCGCCAGATGATGATGTTTGCGTGGCGGTCTTTTTATCAGTAGCAGATGTACTTGTATTACGAGTCGATACACCCTGCTGCTCGGGCGGTACTGTATTAGAAGTATTAATATTATCTGATGGCACCACAGGGGAAGGCTGAGGAGGAGGAGGTTGACTATCTCTAATTAACTTGGCATCATACTCTCTCCTTGCAGCTAAATATTCACCATCTAATAAAAAACTCTTAGCATCCATAACATCATGTAACTTAATTGATACGAATAATGCATCCTCGGGTGATTGATTAATTGGTTGTTTATCGGGATGTAATTGTAGCATTAATTTTTTAAATGATTTAGTAATTTCCTCATCGGTGCATGATTGTGGTGGTGGGTTGATGTTTAGTATGGTGTATGGATTTTGTAGCGGTGTGCCACTTGGTGAGAAGAATACCATAGTATATACTGTTGTATATTGTTGTTGTTGTTAATCGTATATTATTATTATGACAGATAATGATAATTATTAAGTTTTCTTTGCAATGAGTCGCAGATCTAACAATACAAGTCGATATCTACCTACCGCCTCGCGAGACTAATGAGATCTCTATTATATCCTTTCACCTTATAATATGTTCTGATTGGCCACCTCTTCTCTGCTTACTTGGCAGCTGTGTTGAGGTCAATGGGGGGAGACATCAATTAGTGCCATGTGAGGCCGATCTTTTTTTATCGTACGAGAGGCCACTCTAAAATTTTCGGACACCGTTCATGTTTTGTACCGCTTTTCGATGTCTCGTAGTGTAGTTGTTGGATTCGCAACAAGCCAGCAGTGACCTCATTATATATTGTTCACTCTTGATAGCATATATTGGATCTCTTGATCGACACCATGATCTCCACAGATTGCACAAGTCTCCTGAATTTAGATGGATAGCGCCCTTTAGTTGCCAACAGTTGCTGCTGACAACGAGCCTATTGAGCAGGAGGATACCCTCGACACGAGTGACGATAATGAGTTTCCAGATGTCCTAGTACCTCTCCCTATTGAACCACCTAGTACTAGTGATAACCAGGGGAATACTGATGATTTGAACACCTCCTTTTCTTTGGACCAAATCCATGCAGATGAGACCCGCGCATTATCAATCGAGTAGGATCGATACCCAGTATCTATGTGAAAAGATACTTTGGCTGATTGTTGTTTTGTACCTTATTATCTTTGTGATATTATATTATTGTTTGTTTTAAAGTCGTTGATAAACTAAAGATTGTAAAGATTAGGAACTCTAACGAACTGGAGTCTAGAGATTATACTGCACTTGATCTTTTCAACAAATATTATAATTTAACTATATTTATGTAAACTTCATCAGCAGTCGGAATACTGATCTGTACAACATCTTTCACAACACTCACAGCCATCATTAAGCTCAGAACAATCTGCCCAAATACTCAAGCTCTTATCTTGTGCTACAGAACAAGTTTGCTCATCCAAACCTCCCATGATATCATTCTGTTCGATGCCAAGATTATCTAGATATGGCAAGCTAAGTAACCCCCGAGGTACATTGCCCGAGAAATTATTCTTGAATGCATAGAACTGTCGAAGTGCCGACAAGTTACCCAAACATGAAGGTAATGCCCCATCCAAGTTATTCTCATCGAAGAATAAGTCTTCAATCTTGTATAAGCCACATACCTCTCTTGGAATGGCTCCGTCGAGTTTGTTATCTGATAGGAACAACCCCTTCAATGTCTTCTGTGCACCCACCACATCCGGCGGGATACTCCCAGTTAATGAATTTGAGCTTAAGAATAATACCTCAAGCTTATTCAATGCAGTGAATATCTCCCCGATTATGTTACCCGTGAATTCATTTTGATACAAATGTACATTCTTGAGATTCCGAATATGTTTCAAATGTTGAAGATTCCCAGACATGGCATTACTTGCCAAGTTCAATGTTGATAATGAATGTAACTTCTTCATACCAGCGGGCAGTCCACCAGATATAGTATTTTCCTTGGCAGATAGATACTCGAGACTTGTTAAGTTACCAATAGTATGTGGCAGTGTACCATACAATGCGTTCTCATCCAAGTTAAGTGCCTTGAGTTGATCCAAGTCACTTATGCCACTGGGAATAGAGCCTACCAACTTGTTCCCATCGAGATATAGATACTCGAGACTTGATATTAAACCGACAGTTTCAATATTACCATCAAACAAGTTATTACTCAAACTTAGGAGTGAAATGCTTGGTATCTTGGCCAACTCATGGAATTCAACATCACCCTCCAAATAGTTATTATGAAGAACGAATCGTTCCATCTTCTTCAAGTGTAAACTAACCTCGTTCCATGGGATAGTGCCCACAAAGTTATTATCAGAAAGATTTAGATATACCAATTCTTCTAACTGGAATATATTCTTGGGTATAGTCGATGACAGGCCATTCGAATATAGGCCTAATTGACGTAACTCTCTCATTTGACCAAGGGAGTATGGGATTTTACCAACAAGGCCTGGATTATTCTTGATTATCAAGTTTTCAATAGAGTTTAGAAGAGAGATTTCACTTGGTATTTCACCTTGGAGATTGCCTCCATCTATGATTGTATGTGTGTTGAATAGAGGAGAGATTGAAACAAGTTCAAAGGTTCATGAGATTGCGACTCAGCCTTGCAATACAAGATACAGAGCATATAAATGAGAACTTACCAAGCATCAAAACACGAACATTACCCTCATCATCACATCCCACACCCTCCCAAGCCTGTCGTTGTTGTCCATTCTTACCCTCAACAAAGTCACATTCATCAGCAACACTACCCAACCATCCACGATCAATCATATTACCTTCTTCAATATGTAATGCATAATATAACGTTGCCAATGCATATCGTTGTTTAATACGATATGCTACATTACTTTCCCAATCGGCTACATAATCTTCTTCTTCTTCTGTTCCTCCATCATTGCCTGCCCTACTGTTACTACTACTACTTGAAGAGGTACTACCATAATTTGCATAAGGTAAATGTAACCTCAATGGATCATCATACAATATCCACACCCTTGCCAAATACTGTGGCGTGTTAACAATATTTGATGAACCCTTTGTTATTGATGATAAATAATCAATTATTAATGTATCACGTATACTTAATGGATGATTTGTTGGCTTATTCGTTGGAAGTACATTCATAGGGTACATTGTTGGTAGATTACTTGGTTGGGTACTAATGGATGGTTCAATTGTATCCTTCATTGCAAGAACGTCAATAGTATCAACAGTATCATCGTTGTGTTTCTGACCGAGGAAGTAGATACTCAATGCAGCAGCTACGATGCATACACCGCATAATGATAGTGCTATCCACAAGTACCTTTTCTTATTGTTACTCTTGACAATGATTGTGGAAGAATGATAATCATCACGATTCGATGATCGATAACAACGTTGAGTAGTAAATTTTCGACATATATCAGATGCCTTATGTCGTACACGTGATTGCTGCTGTTCACCATGATGATAAATGTCACTACTACTATATTGTGATTGATCAGAGTGATAATTAGATGATGATATGGATACTCCTCCTCCTCCTGTTGATACCGGTACAGCCATGTCAGGATAATGTTGTCGATCGGAAGACGGAGTACCCTGCTCCATCATCATACTGTCATCTACATCATCATGATATGGCTTATACTGTCTATCATTATGTGTTCGTACTACAGACTGACGTTGATGATCATTTGTAGTAGCATTAGCAGGAGTAGGAGAGGCAATGACACTTTCAGTAAATGACTTGAGATCATCGGCATATGTACTATTGTTGTTGTAGTTGTTGTTGTACTTTCTTTCCCTTTCTTGGTTATTACTGTCATCACGACGAGTTGTAGGGATGGATTTAGATCTCCTCCCCCGAGATGATACTGGTGACCTACTCCTATTACGACGGTTGTCAAAGTGATTATCATCAATACTTGATGGAGAATAGTAATGATTATCATCATTCATATCTCTCCCATTATGATGTTCATATAATGGTGAGCTTTCACAATCATTCATTCGAAGACTCTCCTCTTCTTCTTCTTCATAATCAAGTGGATCAGGTCGACCTCTTCCACGAGAGGTAGAGCGACCAGTACGAGATCTTGACCGATGACGACGCTCCACATTAGATGGACTACGAGTTCTACTCCTCCTTGTAGCATACTCTAGGGAAGAATTACGGTCAAGTGTACGATTACCAAAGTCATCATACTCTTGATATCCATCCATCATTCGTTCTTCATATCCATCGTCGTTGATAACAACACGAGAAGTAGCAGGAGCATCATACTCTCTTGTACGAGACCTCCCACGTATCTTGTTATCAACTTCTTCTTCTGTAGCAATACCACGAGAAGAAGGTATAGCACCACCTCGTTCCATCAGTTTACGTTCCTTACGACGTTCCCATCGCTGCAATGGTGTATCATTATCCAGCACTTCTTCTGTTTTATTGGTCTCTACACGACGACTATTATTATGGCTCATATTATGCCGATTATTACTACTACCACTAAGAGCAGTACTTATAGTTGTACCATTAGCAGTAGCTGCTCGGGATGGAGAATTGAATAGCTGTTTAACATCGGCATATCGTTCTTTATAACTCTTCTTTGGTAAGTTATTGTTATCATCATTTAACGAATTTGGTGTTGCATTTATATTACTGTATGGACTGATATTATTTCCAATACTATTAGTAACAACAACATTGGCAGCAGTAGTAGTATGTTGCAATGGCTGATTATCCAAGGGTGTACTAGTATTAGTATCATATGGAGTATTATTAGACGGTGGTACCCATGTTGAATCAGCTAATTTACTTGAATATTGATTATGATCATTATTATTACTATTATTTGATTCCATGATAGCTGAATACCACAAAATATTATTATATATATCCGATATATATTATCCGTCTACACGTTGTTTTGTTGTAGTACGCAATACCCCTTCTTTATATGGTCATGTTAAGTCGAGAGAGGATAGTCATTGCATATTTAATGCATGTCAATTTTTCAATTTTTCATCACGACATACACTCACAAAATAGTTAGTGGTATCCCTTTCATGTTGACAAGCATAAGCAATGAGGTACTTATATATTGGTTTTAGTACTAAAAAGATCCCCACTCTAGTGCTCATCATTATTGCATAATTTACACACTATTGACTTACACGATATCCCAAAGCATAAGATAACAAATGCAGTAACTTTGTGTGGCAATAATACAATTACTAAGTAAGGTACCCCTATCAGCAATCTCCTATATTCTTCCTCTCCATAAAGTGATGAAGATAGTTACAACATATGATTCACTTTCAATACTATACCGCTCCTCTACCTCTTCTGACGCTTTCTACTAAGTGGGTTCTTACCCTTCTTCTCGGTGACAGTATTATCCCCTCTCCCGCTACTGGAATCATCGTCGTCGTCATCATCATCTGATATCTCCTTATCCCAATCCTGTGTATGATATACATCATCCAAATTGTAGGACAGACCTCACTGATGAGATTGACAGAATAATATCATCCTAAAGATTCTCACACAGAGGAGAGAAAAAAGAGCTAAAAACTTACCTTCAACTTAGAAGACATCATATAATCATCTTTCAATGCACTCCAACCGATTGATGTATCTTCTTTCTTCGATTTGTTATTTGCTCGTGCTTTACCCTCATCACTAACCACATTCCCTCCACTACTACCCATCCTACCACCACCACCACCACTACTGCTAGTACTAGCAGCAGTATTACTTGCAGACTTTTTAATCATATCCAAAAAGCCATGCTTACTATTCACTGCTCCATCATCTTCATCACCATTACCATTCTCATTCCTCTTCTTCTTCTTTGCCACAGCCAAGGCACCCCGACCTTCCTCGCGTATAATACGTTTCTCCTCTTCCTTCGCAGCTGCCTCGGCAGTCACGGCTGACCGGTGTTTTGATATTGCATTAAATAATGCCACCACACCACGTGTGGCGATACGACGATGTGTCCGTTCTGATTCAATTTCAGTTGCAATTGCTAATGCATTTGTATCATTCTTATACTCCGTATCCTCTTCTTCTTCTTCTTCTTCTTTTGTATTATTATTACTAGCATCTGAATTACTACGTTTCTTCTTCTTCTTCCTTTTCCTCTTTTGTTGTTGTACTTTCCATAATTTTTCAGCAGACATACCAGCGGTGGGTGCCAATGGCAAACGCATAGCTGATAGATTAGTAGACTTGCGATGTTCACGTTTCTTTTTTAATGCATTTTCTTCTGTTTTAATCTTTTGTTGGAGGCGTTGTAGTGGGGTAGTTGTTTTAGATAGGATTATAGGTTTGTTAGTAGTAGATGATGACTTCTTTTTGGTACTTTGTTCATTGTTGGAGTTGGCATCATTATCATCTATAGATGTAGGAGGTTGAAACATCATTGATTTTCCACCAAGGATACGTGACATGGCGTTTGATAGACCTTGTGATGATTTTGCATCACGTGATGTCTGCCGTCGTTTATGCTGCATAATTTGTTCATCATTATCACTATCATCATCTTGTTGTTCTCCATCATCTTTATAATCATTCTCGCTATCCACCTCGCTGTCACTACTGCCATTATCCTTTTGTGCATGCTTCTTATTCGATGTACTATCTATATTATTAATCTGCTTTGATTGACCTTTCTTCATACCTTCTTGATAGACATTGTCATAATCCTCCTCCTCAGAATCGTCTGAGCTCCCCCCCTCTGCATCATTTGAAGTAACCATTGTACCTTGCTGCTTCTCCCCCTCTTCCTCGCAATCACTACTACTATCATCTCCAGCATCTCCCCCATCTTCTTCTTCATCACTTGAGCCTGCAAATCTTTCTAAATCTTGCATTTCTTCATCTATCATTCTCTTCTTTTCCTCCTTTGACGATTTTCCGCCACCATCACCGCCGCTGCTACCCGTCTTCTTCTTTTTAACGTGATGGCGTACCATGGCTTTGTAGATTGGTTGTTTGTGATATGAAATAGGTTCGTATCTGGTGACTTGCAAAGATCAAAGTGGAGTAGATTTTGGTTGGTGGGGGCAGGGGGATGATGTTACTCAGAGGTATGAGGTAGGTATCCTTCATTTTATGAGAGTATGATATCTCCATCGAGCAGCAGTAACAAAAGGTAACAAAGTACATAGGTACTCACCTACTATACAGTCATGAGGCGGCTTGCAGCTAATACCAATAAATTGGTACAACGATATCTGTACTACCAACAACGAGTAGCATTCTCAACAAACACAAACAAGAATAGACTTTTCCCCGAAGAAATAAACATATTATATTATTCCAAATGCAATATATGTAAACTAGAGATGGATATGCTAGCTCGGAGAGATGAAAGACTTCACGGTAGTAAGAGAAGGATAAAACTTACTGATATTGAATCTGACAATTTCAATCCAAATGACCCGGCCAATGGTGGTGTTAGTTATGCAAAAGGAATGAGTGCAATCAATGCAGTGTATTCAAACGGTCATGTAATAGAAGGACCGGAGGTATTCTTGGCAGCATACGAGGAAGTAAGATTGGGCTATTTATTCAGATTTACACAATGGCCAGTATTTAAACCAATAGTTCATTATGGATACACAATGTTTGCAAAGTACAGAACAAACATAACTCGAGGTTCTAGTCTAGACGAATTGATACAAGTGTATGAAGAAAAGAGAGCTATTGATGAAACTAATTGCACAAGTTCTAGTTGTAGCACAAAAAGATGAATTCAAACAGCTCAAGTAACCTAATATCCTTCTTAGCTTGGTATTCCTAAAGTAACATAACGTCGATAACTTGATAACACATTGAATCAATCAATCCATCTTCTTTGCTACAGCTTGAGCAGAATTAACTAAACAGCCACTAACTAATCCTACTACTACGAATACTCCTCCGACAATACCAACCAAGGAGCTCAAGAAAACGAACCAGTTCTCTCGTGATTCGATGTGTGAAACTGCCAATGGTGTAAAATCATATGTTATTAATAGTCCAGGAAGTAGTGTAGATCGTTGAGCTGCTAATGTCTCCGGTTGTACGATATGTCGTGATACTGAAGCTTGATATGTTTCCTGTGCTGAATGGAAGGTGCGTTTGTATGTCGTTGGGACTAACTTGACTGCAACATTTGCCAAAGCTACTCCACTGCCATTATCCATTACATGATGTGCCTTTTGCAATGGATTTTCACCAGCTAAAAATGAGAAAAAGATGTCGGATGAGATTGATTAGTTGCAAATATATATAAACCGTGATTCACGACAATAGACAACTCACGTGGAAACGGTGCACCGAAAGTGACATCGTGGATATAATGTGTTACATTTGGTAGCTTGCCATGAAATGGATCAGGATCTCTTGATGGGTCAACACCAAATGAAAGTAATGAGGTTGCTCTTCGCCATGCATCTGGAGAAACTGATACACTCAACGTCCCTCCGACTCGCGGTACATGTAACGTTCCAACAAGAGTACATCCTCCTGCTCTCATACGATGTATACCCGATTCAGGACCATATCCACTAATAACCGCGGCTTTATATTCCTGTACTGTTGGTTTACGCTTTGTGAATGTAAATGGTGACTTGTGATAATGATCAAATTTACCACTACTTAATGAATTCCCATCATGACTATAATCCAATGCATTACATACCAAATGTGGAAATGTAACATGTACTCTCATGGGTATACGATGTCCTAATAAATCCTTGGGCCTGGCATTATTAAATAGTATGGATGGTACACTGTCGGCAAGGTGCATGGAATGTCGAATATCAACTTGTAAGTATACTATTATTTGTGAGAGGAATAATAATCCCGCTGTTACACTTGCCAGGAGAGTGATGATACCGCCCGTAACAGAACGTTCACGTATACCGTCGATTGGCTTTGCAAATGCATCGTAGGAGCGTAATACCATGATTACAATGGATGATTATAAAGTCTTTTAATTAACTAACTCACTAACTCACTTACTACTAACTACTAACTACACAGCTCGTTGTAAGCTTAGTTGTATTGCCGATAATATCTGTGCTATAAGTATGATTGCAAGAGCATTTGCGTGATATAATACTTACAATATGGTTGATAGTTGATATTGTACACAATCAATTGCACCGCCAGATAATATATGCCCTTGCTATTGTTTATGGGAGTCTTTGATAGCTAAATGGGAGTGTAGACTCTCATAATTAATCAACTCTGTTTGATGCTACTAAGAGATTAATATGTTGGCCAATACTTCTCGCACCGCGTCTCTTCTTACCAGGCGTAGTAGTAATCAAATCGTATCAACATGTCAAAGAAGTTTTTCTTCTGCAATGGTTGCAGATAATAATTCGACACCGCCACCAATCACTAACACACAACCTTGTGGAGATATTTACATGTGGGGCACATCAAAGAAGGGTGGAACTATACCTGTTAAATTGCTACAGGAAGATGCAACTTCTTCTAGTGGTATGTTCTCTGGTGATGAAACAATTATTGATCATCCAATGAAGTTGAATTTGCAAGAGGTTGATAAATATTTGTTTGGAGATGAAGACAACTCAAATCAAGCAAAGGTACAACAAGTATTCTGTGGCGCTTCGGGAACAGCATTAGTATTGGATGATGGAAGATGTTATGTAATGGGTTCAAATAAGAACGGAGAATTGGGTATTGGTAGTGATAAGAAAGAAAGTACACAGCCTATTCATACACCATTACAAGATCCAGTTGCTAAGGTTTCGCTGGGATCAAACTTTTCTGCTTTACTTACCACTACTGGAGATTTATATACTTCTGGCTTCGGAGGTTCAAGAATTAATGGCATGGGTTGCCTGGGACAAGGGAATATGGACTCACACCCAACACCAAAGATTGTGGATTCATTAATCGAAGATGGGTGTTATGCATCAGATGTTCACTGTGGCGAGTATAGTATGACAGTTTTAACTACTGAAGGAGAAGTATTGACATGTGGCAGTGGTTCCTACGGTCGGCTGGGTAATCTAGAAACTGTAGATCAGTTGTATCTAGAGCCTGTGGAATTGCTGGGAGCAGAGAATATCACTCAGATTGCAAGTGGAGTTGCATTTAGTTTGGCCTTGAATAGCGGTGGTATTATACATGCATGGGGTAGAAATAACGAAGGCCAACTTGGTACAGGTATGGGTATGGTCGAGGGTATGTATGCAATGGAGCCTATGCCAAGGTAAGTTCGCGTTAGTATTGTTTCATTTATGAATTTGTCTAACAAAACCTTCCTATCTCTTCATCTTCATATATTTACAATGCACATCTTCAAGGCCAATTGAGGGCCTACTTGAGGGTAGAAACGTTACTCGGATTGCAGCAGGCAACTCTCATGCAGCAGCTGTTACATCAAACGGTGAATTGTTCACATGGGGAATGAACTACTCGCACGAGCCCAAGTTGGAGACAACCTTACTTCATACGAAGATTGTAGATGTCGCTTGCGGAAATAACTACACTCTAGCTGTAGATGAAGAGGGCAAGCTTTATTCAATGGGTGTAGGCAAATCAGGTGTGCTTGGATTAGCATCAACAAAAACAAGTGCATATCCAATTCTTGTAGAAGGGATTCCAGAATCAGAGAGGGTAGTAAGCATGAGTTGCGGCTTCTCTCATGTTGCATGTACTACCGAGTTAAAGTAGAGATAAATGTCAACACTGACCTAAGTTACATATATCTTCTGTACACTCTAATCATTGCAACCCCCAGAAAACAGACAATGTACTTCTAAGGAGAAATGCTCTTTTCTATCTCATGCCTACTACTATCTACTTCCACTACCAGACATATCTTCTTCATCGTCTTCATCTTCACTGTCAGAGAGAGAATCATCAACACTAGCAGCCGATGTGATATCGGAGACATCGTCAGGCTTCCCAAGATTCAGTACTGTATCTATTCGTGACATTGAGTGTGAACTATCGCCTGATCCACCATCGACACCATCATCATCTTCTTCGTTGGAGCCACTACTAGTACTCTCATATGTTCTATCGTCTGTTTGTTTATTACCAAGAAATGATGAACCCCAGCATGATATCAACCATGACCATCCACCACTATTTTCATTGCTATCAGGAGGAGACGAAGCGTCTATTTGTTTATTATTTGTAGAAATTGGATCAGTATTGTCGTCGACAGTGCTTGTTGTTGAAGAGGTACACCCCAGACAGGAGGTATCTGAATACTCTTTCGGATACGATGTTACAATAAACTGAGCTGACGACAATTGCTCTTGATCATCATCGCCTTTCAACTTTGCTTCTGCTACCTTTCGTCTACGGTAGACTGATTGAAGACTTGGTTTATTAATCTTTTTCAATAATCCCATATTTATATAAAGAAGAAGAGATTATGATTGATTTGATATTGAGGTGATAATGTCAATGCATGCCACTATCATCAACACACAAGACAACTTCATGGACCTCTGTATCACTGAAAGATTGAACGGCCTCTTACCGGGAGAATCAATGAAATATTTAAGGCTCAATGTTGCTTGTGGTCGCTCACCAAATTTGTCTGAAATTACAAGAAAGAAGAATCTCGTGAAGGAAACATTAGTTTCGATTTTACAAGCCAATCCACCTCTCCCTCCACACCGCTACTGATTGTCTCAATAATTCAGTTTCATAGAGTCAATAGAACACTACCGCATCAATTGCTTTGCAATATAGGTACAACGATGCCTTTATTAAAGAAGAAACGGAGTGATGCCTCAGATGCATCATCAAAGCTTAGCTTAGGCGGTCTCTTCGGCAACAGTAGGAAACGTATGAATCAAAATGATAACATTAATAACAAGGCGGTAAAACAAAAGACTAGTAAGAAGATGTCATCATCTAACTTGGGTGCAACTGTAGTATGTCCTGATTCCCCCGGAAGGGCTATATCAAGCAGCGAAAAGACAAAGAAGGCAGGACGTCGTATTATCAAAAGTAGCGCCCCTGCCTTGTCATCGGTGAAGAAAGAAGTGTTACCTCTATCTACTAGGTTAGATTCAACTACTCGTATCCGATCGTTCGGCAGTAGCGAGTATGATTTAAATTCAATACCAGCTGTAGAAGACGAAGCAAGAGATGCATTGCCAACACCTGATTCTCCATCTACACCCATGAGGGTAGGCACTTCTGTTCATGATCATATTTATAACCTCTCGGTAATTACCGATGATATCTTAACATCAGCGACAGATACCGTATTTGATTCATTGCTATGCTGTGCAAGTCCGGTAGAAGCTTGTTTTGAAATGCCTGACATTCCATCAAGAGTATTGGAAATCTAATATACCTAGTGTCGACGTACTTTGATTTGAAGAGAGAAACAGACACCAGTATTATTATAAGTATGCAAATTGATTATGATAACATGTGTCAATTTGTATAATAGGATAGAGATATGTATGCTAAGCTTAAGAATGAATTGTAAAGAGATACACTTCATTGCAGTTCAGGACTGCTGCCTCGTCTATTACATTATCATGTATGTACTTACAGGAAGAGATTGGAGAACACCACATCCATATTACGGTTATCCATCACATTAACTTGTTTAGACACTGATACTATGCTACAGAGTGACTTTTACTCCTCATACCACACTTTACATAAAACAAAGTTTCTATGTAGGATCCTCTAATATCCTACTCACAGCCTTCTCTCTTTCTTTATACCTCGTCTCTCTATATCTCACCCCCCAACCACTAGCAATCTGATCCATCTTTCTAACTCATTATATTGTTGACATATACCGCACCTAGACTTCTTCTTCTTACATACATCTATTTTCAAATACCGAACATTTACTCGGAGTACTAGCATCCATCCAATCAGCACAACTATCACAACTCGGCATACTATCAAACATAACATCGGCCATTTTGGTTAATGCAACGTCAACAATTTCAGATAGAGAACCGCATCCTTTTGAGGATGTACTTGATGATGACTCCTCCTCTGACGACATTGATGATGACGATGAAGATCTTCTACCTCTATGGTGTTGAGATGATGATCTTCTCGACTCTCTATTACTACGCCTTTGACGTTTCAATTTTTTCATCTTCTTGTGCCTTGTTACATGATCTTGTATATCAACTAAAATAGGTTGTTGTAATCGTTGTAATGATGTTGGTAAGCTTTCATCTGATTCTACTCTACCTATATGTTGCTGTTGAAGAATCATATTGTTTTGTTGATTCATTATATTTCTATATCTTTGTAGAATATCATCTTCTTCTTCGTGTGAAAAAGAAGATTGTCCTGCTCTACCAATCTTCTGGATGTTACACTGCTTATACATTGTTTTGTGTTTGGTATAAGAAGTAGCAGTAGTGTAGGCGGTTTGGTATAGTATGAGGTTATTGCTATCTCTTCCTCTGGTGTGATATGTAGTTGTGAAATTTATGTGCATAAGATATGCACAAAAAAAATCTTATTATCAGAGCTTGGCAGAGTTTAATATACTGATGTGGATCTCTATAATATTGTACTAATTTGGATTTACTCTACGCCTATACGACCAAGGACATATCATACGACCAATAATATATGATATTTAGTGGGTTTCTGTAGTCAACTCATCATATTGACATAAAAGTGATACTTAGGTTTAACATATCGTCGTCTAGCTAGTCGACCAAGTGGAGGGAAGTTAAAGACTTCCATCCGATGGTATCTTAACAAGACTCTAAACATCGAACGTTTCTTGCATTCTTTCATAGGACCTCATCTGTGCAATCTCTAGATTGGTTACCTCATCAAACCTCCTCAAAGGCCGACGGGGTAGTCCAGGGATGTTTGTGTCTAATAAAAGAACCGGCGTCTCGGGTGGAGGCGCCGATTCTGGCGTCCCCGGTGGAGTAATGCTTGCTCTTCTACTTGATCGGGTAGATCTCAGGTTGAAACTGAAACTACGAGATGATCGTCTTTGTTTAGAATGCCGCGTTGATGGTACTTTTTTCTGCGTCATGCGCGTCCTCAGTGTCGTTTGATCAATACGGTCGGTGAACTTGTGGAATCTCGAGCCACATCTGCAAGGAGCAAATATGTCTGAGTTGTCGTTCATAATGTTTTCTTTATCAGTCCTCATTCGATGGATAATTTCCGTCCTCTCTACCATGCAGATTTTACAGATCATTGTCTTGGCTGACTTCATAGTGGCAAACAAGCATTCAAAATGATTTGAAAAATTGTTACGAAACATAAACACTCGCTGTTTAAGGTATGAATAATATATTTATATAATGTTACCTTTCTACTTTATTTACATTAATTCAATCCGTTGGTTAGTACGCTAATTGGGGGTCTTTGCTTTTTTAAATTCATTTGCAGGCATGGTTTATTGACTTTAGGGGGTTGTATGTTGATATTGCTTGATATGCCTCAGGCGGCAAACGATATACCTATTCCGCCGCCACAAACCTATCGAATAATATGCGTATAAGTGGAGCTCGGTCGTCACCATCGACCAATGATGACGGAGCTAATAATATCCCAAAAAGCATTGCAACATCTGCTCGTACAAATTCACACTCTACAAGTACAAGTGGTACATATCCCTATGACGATTATGCTGATGATCCATCTACATATTCGAAATCAACGTTTGGTACGGCAACCTACTCCGCCGCTAAGAGTCAGAATGGTGTGTCATCATCATCGGTTATTAGTAGGGGAAAAGCTACCAAGCCGCTTCGAGGAGAAAGAGTAGAGACACAGCAACCATCATCATGGGTAAATCAAGTTAAGAATCGCTTTGACCTATTAGTTGAATCGAATAAATCATCTTCTGTGGCTACTACTCCGCATTTCTCAGCATCAAAATCGACAGACTTTCAAGAAATACTAAATACAAGTGCAATAACCGACCATGACAATAATACCTTATATCCCAGCAATACGATAAATTGTTCATCACCACAAGAGTTTGTATCAGGTGCCTTTACATTTTTTCGTGCTGGTGTATATGATTTTGTGGAATATGGTGATAAGATATGTCAATCTACTAATCAGAAGAACGATGTCGGTATTCCAAATGTCGTTGGTCCTAGTAATAACTCGTCATCAAGTTATAGCCGTAGAGATAGTCAAAAAACAATCAAGACTATGAATATTGATACTAACGTGAAGTTACCAACTGACATTGTTGATAATACATCTCATCCAGAGTCACCTACTGATGTACAAGTTGACATTTCCAATTATACAACAGCAGCAACAGGAGGAGATAGTAAACAACAAGACTTGTCTATAGAAATGGATAAGATGCTCAAAATGTTATGGGAGAAGGAGGCTAAGGGTATTGGGCCTACATTAGCAGAGTTGAAGAAGTGTGAACAAATGTATGCCCAGTTGGCAAAAGAAACTAGTAATAACAATAACAGCAAGAAGAAGAAGACAAAGAACAACAATTCGACAGATGAAATTAGTGACATCATTGACCAAAATGAAAAGGAAGCTGATTCTCTACACTTAATTGATGATAAAGATACTCTAAAAGGTGATAATGATAAAGTGTATGTCAATAGTGCCAATAAACTTATGCAACTAATAAAGAAGAAGGATACCAACATGAATAATATTAGTACGGTTATGAAGAATTTGGATGAGAGTAACATCACAATGGACTCTTCAGTTATTGGCACGAGACTTGTGCCTTCATTTTCGGTTGATTTGGAAGAAGAAGATAATGATATTGCCGCAGATATGAAGAATGCAGTGGTGAATAAGAAGCATAAAGAAGTACCCAAGGCTTCGGCTGTTCGGGCAGTGTCAGATCCTCTCTTTTCACTAGCATTGGATGGAAAAGATGATCTTGTAGTAGACTTTGAACAGTCACTTACTACCTCTCAAGTCAATGCAGATCAATTGAACACTACTCAGAAGGTCTCCAACACTGCCGAAGTTAAGATCATAGACAATGTTGATGACCTAGATTCAGACTTTACACCGAATGTTTCCATCTCTAGTCAAGCCGAGACATCCGTTTGTCACAATAAGACACCCATTAAACTCAAGGCTCCTCCTCGGGGCAACAGTAGTGGTAGGAATAACAAAAAAATTATGAGAAAGATGTTCAGTGATGGAATCGGGATCAAGTATAAGCCCAAAAGTACCAATAAGGCCTCTGTGAAGAAGATTAAAGGAACAAATGAATATGTGATCCCCCTGAAAGGAGACAAAGATGATAAGAAGAAGAAGTCATCTATTACTGTGGATTTAGATTTCTCGGCAGATTTTGCATCTGACTTCCCTTCAACACTACCATCTTCTGGAAAGCTGGATCAAAATGGCTTTCCAGTTTCATCTGCAACAGATACTCATGTTTCGACTTTAACAGAAACACGAATCTGTGCTTGGTGTATGAAGGGAGGCAAAGATGATGAGGAATTTGCCAAGACACTCAAATTGTGTTCTGCATGTAAGACAACTTACTACTGCAGGTAAGTGTGAACTGTATTATTTCACTGTCCCTTCTATTGCTAACCATTCACTCTTCTCTTAAGCCCGGAATGCCAAACTTCAGATTGGAGTAGTGGTCATAACATGGTTTGTAAACCTTGTTGAAATTTTGCTCGTGTAAGTGTATAGAAGTGTTCAATGTTAAGAGCTTAGTAGGAGATAGTCAATAAATACAGAGGTTAAGCGGCTTTGCTGCCGCAATATGTCAGTTCAGAGATCAGGGAGTAAATAGAAGTAGTGTCTCAAACCTTAAATGAGAAGTGCTTAATTACTCTTTCACATATGTTCATGTAGTTAGCTCTATCTTTGTTTCAATTACTACTGTTTATCTCTATTCTATTGTCTATTTCTTTACACAAACACACAACTATACAAAATCTCTAAATGTCTAACGACGAGGAGGAATACCCAGCATGCCACGGAGAAAGCTTTGTTTCTTGGCTCGTCCTTGTTGGCCACGGTATTGACCAAGTTGCTCCCAGTCCCAGTGTACAATGTTAACCAACTTGATCCACTCTACATTTGCAATCTGTCTTCGCTTTAAGAGAGTCGACCCTGTCGGTTTCTTACCAATCAGATGTCTTCTTACATTAATCTCAATAGTAACTTTTTTACCATCCTCGAGTTCAACCATAACATCAACATGATACCCGTGCTTAGTCATGACATCTGCCGTTGGCTTGAGACCCATTGAGTGTAAAGTTTGGATAACATCACGCTGGATAGAGAATTGTCTTGATTGCTGATTAGAGTTGACGAATGCTTTGCAGCATCGATTGGCAAGCACTGGTGGTAAGCCCTTTCCTCGTTTTTCAAACTTCTGCCATAAGTTGAACTGATGAAGTTGACAAAGCTCAGGAGGAGAGAAGCCATCCATCTTGTCCATTAGAGCATTTGTGAAAGAGGTATTGAATAGTCTTGGAGCGTGTACATTTGCTGCCGCTAAGTGTTTCAAGGTGAATGAAGAGGTTAGGTTTGATAATGAGACACATACTCAACAGTTTAGTAAGCTGCTTACCAAATGACCAGGCTATAATCGACATATGATGTGGACTAAATGCTTTATACCCATTCTTATCACTGCTCATATCAACTGCAACTTTATCAAATAGCTTAACAGCCAAAGGAGTGTAAAACATTGCAGACGCCGCAAATGCCCAAACCAAATTGGCTAGCTCCTGTGGTTTGAATGCTCGTAGATGAGATCTGGTATCAATTTGGGCTGCCACAGCCTTGAAGAGTGACTCATCACCAATCCTAGCGGTTGTGAATGACCAGGCCAGGTTTGTCAATACCTGAGGACTGAACTCCTCACCGACTGCATTACGCCTTACAACCTCTTTAGCACACTTGTCAAAGAGAACTGTAGGGCTTTGTTCTGCTCGAGCATATGCCCACACGACATTACTCAAGTGTTGTTGCTCAAAGGTTGAAAAGTCACGTTGAGAAAGCTCACATAGTATCTTGCAAACTAAGTAATGAATGTATATTGAGGATTGTTATGATATGGAAGGAGATGACGTGAAGACGGTAAGGATGCATCTACATGAACAATCACAGATCAATAATACAAAGGTATGTACTTACAAACACGTTGACTGAATATCTTAGCAGTAGCAAACGCCCAAACAATATTCGTCAAATTCTGTGGTGTAAACGTTTTCATGGCCTCATTATCCAATAAACAAATAGCATCGGTAATATGATCAAATAAACTCCTACCATGACATCTTGGTATAGTTTTCGTAATGGCACATGCATATGCCATGTTACTGAATCCTTGTGCATCAAATTGATTTAGTATTGGTACGGTTGTTGTTGCAATAGCTTGATATATCTTAGTCTTTTGTATATCATTCTTACCAACAAGGACTGTTCGGAACATATGTATAGTCTTTTGATTATTTCCAGAAGTGGTAACATTCGATACAGTTTTAATAATCTTACCAATTGATAATGCCGATTGTGTAATAAAGATTGGAGTGTAGTAATGTAAACTTGATATCATTCTATCAACTAATGTAGATAATTTACCTTCAAGAACTAACCAATTTTGTGGTATTTCACGAAACTGATGACGTGTCGAGGCAATAACAAGTCGTGATAGACTAGTCCATACGGCTGACATGTGTTTAGGACTTAAATTCTCATGTTCATATGCTACCTGAATCACTTCATGTATTGTCTTGTATTCATTAAGCTTAACGAATTCACTAAATGTTGCAGGATCGGCAGTGGCGGTAGTGGCATTGTCGGTGATGGTTGATGTAGATGATGATATAGATAAAGCAGTTGTAGAGGCAGTAGAACTGCTGCCTGTCTTGTGAATAACGTCGGTGGGCATTGATGTGATAGTCACTGGTTTCTCAGTTGGTGTAGTAGATGATGACGATGCAGTACGAAGTTGCTGACCCAATACCATCCTTGCTTGGCCTCTTCGACCAATATTTCTACCTGCACGGCTATCATTCTCATTGCCACCGGTAGAAGGAAAACGATGACGATTATCCTCTACTATATATTTATTGTATGATGATGCATCTGATACTTTTGATGTGGATGGTATCTTGGAGTTGACATGATTATAGGTTTTATTACCCGGTTGCAATTGTTGCAGTAGAGTAGATGCGGCGTTTGTTTCAACAGCTGCTGGTTGTTGATGTAGTAAGGAAGACGAAGGAGGAGGTGCTACCGACGATAACGTTGCTGACGATGTTGGTACTTTTGTCGGCGTACTTGGTGGGAAATTGTTACCCAAGAATTGCAACAGGGCAGAAGAAGAAGAAGATGGTTGTTTCTGTAACTGAGGAACAGCTCGAGATATTGATGATGTCGAATTATGCGCTTGTGGCACGAACGCAGATGCACCCCGTTTAAGCTCTCTTGGAGATAATGCTAGATCTCTCGCTAGCCAACTCCAATCGTCTTCGACCATTGCCCCCCCTCCTCTGCTTAAAGAAGGTTGATGATTTCTTTGCATGTTGAATATAATTGATAATACGATATCTAATTGTAATGTTGGTATGAATATATAATTCACTCCGCTTTGTATCGATTTGTGAGACCGAGCGGCGGCATTGTAAGCCTTATATGGCCGCAAGCGATGGCATCAAGTCCACATTGCAAATCCTTTCTTGCTACCTCGAAAATATGGTATCTTTTTGTCCAGAGTATGTGCCATGAGATAGTAGTGTGTCAATAGATAGCTATGTTTGGCGGCGGCGGAGGTCATACATCCTGGAGAGAGAAATAACTTATTACAGCCTAGGAGAGAGAGAGAGAGAGAGCAAGTCCTTATTTATATTAATGAGAGTCATAGATTTGTTTTTGTGGTGTTAGATCTATCACCAAACACACAAACACAGCAATAAAAAAGTGAGGTTATGACGAGGGAATAATCAAATGAAAATGTCGCAACATGTCCCTCTCTATTTCCTCAAAATGGGTTATGAGTATACTATTTCTACCCAATAACCTCATTCCAGCGCTATTCTTCAAAAACTTAAAAATACTGTGTACTTATGTAGGTATTTCCACTCAATACCCTCAAATAGATACCGTAAATGAACTATTGCCACGCTATACCCTCAATAGGCAGAAAAATCCTATATATCGGCTGTCAGTTGGCGTTTTTAGTGTTTGAGAGAGGTGCATCGCAAAATTCACTAAGTTGAAATGCACATCTCCTCATAATTCGGCGGCCGAAGGCCGACGATTATTTGACTCTGGGTAGCTCTGGATGGGGGTAAAAATTCTTGGGTGAAATCTCCCCATTGCAGCCCTGAAGTAAAAAGGATACTCTATCCAAACTATCCTTTCTTGACTCTGCTGTCATGGATGGATTGTATTGATAGTTGAAACTTAAGCTCTACACACTATTTGTAGTTTGTCTGTAAGAGGGCTTGGTCTCAACCCTCATAGTTAAGTTGCAGTGGCTGAAAATACTAATTTTAGGGGTATCTTTGTCGTTGGTTGTAGGGATTAACCTAAACAAGAATAGGTTTAACCTATTACCCTATAATGGAGGGACTTACTATCATTCTGTGAGTGTTACTGGCTATTAAACACCTAACCAATGCCAAACATCCACTATTGTAGCACCTACATGATGCCATACCCCCACTTGATGGCCAAACATTGCCTGACCATCGGCAGAAAATCCAGATCTGAGGCATGAAACCTGCCAACAAGTGGCTGTAAAAGTACAATGGAGGGACATATAATCATGCTGGGAGTGTTAATCAACTTGTTATACATCTATACAATGCTAAACAACAAATATTGCAGCACCTACATGATGCCATACCCCCACTTGATGGCCAAACATTGCCTGACCATCGGCAGAAAATCCAGATCTGAGGCATGAAACCTGCCAACAAGTGGCTGTAAAAGTACAATTGAGGGACTTATAATCATGCTGGGAGTGTTAATCAACTTGTTATACATCTATACAATGCCAAACAACAAATATTGCAGCACCTACATGATGCCATACCCCCACTTGATGGCCAAACATTGCCTGACCATCGGCAGAAAATCCAGATCTGAGGCATGAAACCTGCCAACAAGTGGCTGTAAAAGTACAATGGAGGGACATAAAATCATGCTGGGAGTGTTAATCATCTTATTATACACCCATACAATGCCAAACATCCACTACTGTAGCACCTACATGATGCCATACCCCCACTTGATGGCCAAACATTGCCTGACCATCGGCAGAAAATCCAGATCTGAGGCATGAAACCTGCCAACAAGTGGCTGTAAAAGTACAATTGAGGGACGTATAATCATGCTGGGAGTGTTAATCAACTTGTTATACACCCATACAATGCCAAACAAACACTACTGTAGCACCTACATGATGCCATACCCCCACTTGATGGCCCATTGCCTGACCATCGGCAGAAAATCCAGATCTGAGGCATGAAACCTGCCAACAAGTGGCTGTAAAAGTACAATTGAGGGACTTATAATCATGCTGGGAGTGTTAATCAACTTGTTATACATCTATACAATGCCAAACAACAAATATTGCAGCACCTACATGATGCCATACCCCCACTTGATGGCCAAACATTGCCTGACCATCGGCAGAAAATCCAGATCTGAGGCATGAAACCTGCCAACAAGTGGCTGTAAAAGTACAATGGAGGGACATAAAATCATGCTGGGAGTGTTAATCATCTTATTATACACCCATACAATGCCAAACATCCACTACTGTAGCACCTACATGATGCCATACCCCCACTTGATGGCCAAACATTGCCTGACCATCGGCAGAAAATCCAGATCTGAGGCATGAAACCTGCCAACAAGTGGCTGTAAAAGTACAATTGAGGGACTTATAATCATGCTGGGAGTGTTAATCAACTTGTTATACATCTATACAATGCTAAACAACAAATATTGCAGCACCTACATGATGCCATACCCCCACTTGATGGCCCATTGCCTGACCATCGGCAGAAAATCCAGATCTGAGGCATGAAACCTGCCAACAAGTGGCTGTAAAAGTATGGTGGAGGGACATATAATCATGCTGGGAGAGTTAATCATCTTGTTATACACCCATACAATGCCAAACAACCACTATTGTAGCACCTACATGATGCCATACCCCCACTTGATGGCCAAACATTGCCTGACCATCGTCAGAAAATCCTAAATCCGGATTTTTGCCTGATCTGAGGCATGAAACCTGCCAACAAGTGGCTGTAAAAGTACAATGGAGGGACTTATAATCATGCTGGGAGTGTTAATCAACTTGTTATACATCCACACAATGCCAAACATCACTATGATCATATCAAGCCTTTCAGTCAGCTACTGTCAAGCAGTTCCAACTTAGTAATTGTTTATTTTTCACGTAGCTTCTCTAAACTTAGGCGTGCCTACAAAGTGCGTAGCTCGGCCGCCACTTTACGCAGTAACTGATTATTTTTCTAAGTGTTCTAAACAACTATCGACAACACCCACTACACAACTCTCTATCACACCACACACAGCCATCATCACCAACAACAACATCAGACAAATATAAGAGATATGTGGTAGCACCTCACCATTCATCCAGCCGTTGTCGCTCGTCGTCGTTATCATCCTATGTTCATAGCTTACGCTCATACAGATACATCTACCGCCGCTAATCAGTAATAAATATTATAACTACGTATACATTATATAACATCACCCATCAATGAACATCAGTATAGTCGTGTCTCCTTTTGCATATTGCCTGATTGTCGATAGATTAATCCAATCCTATATCTCCTATATCGTGAGGGCAGTACTCAGTCTTGAAATCAGTTATTTGCAATAGATACGATATGTTGCAATAGAAGTGCAAGAGCGAGCCACACGGAGTGAGGGGTTTTAGTGGCGAGTGCACTAGAGAGATATAGGCTAACTGTTGGTATAGCACGAGGAGAATATGACTGATAGAACTCTAGGGGCGAAGTAGGTAGACATTGGGTAGAGAGTACAGCAGGAGAATACAGGTGTAGATGATGTGAGTTGAGATTATGTTGAATGGCCAGGATAGTATGAATACGAGACGATAGTTTTGTCGGCATATGCGGATAGAAAAGATGTCGATTGATGACAGAGCATACAATCATATACTGTATTACATTTAGTTGATAATCTATTAATAATAAAGAAGCGAGTAATGCAACGATAAAAGGATACCAATTTAGTAGAGAGTCGACTTTTCTTGTGCCGTGGCAATAGCGCGGGTTCTGCACTCCATCGAGGCTATAGCACGGTTTCGTCATCGCTAATTATAGAGGGAATTGCAATTATCGTCCGCTCAATTGCCGTTTTCGAGGGTATTGGAGGATATTGTTCGCCAATCACCTCACATCAGCACTAAGAAAAAAAAAGAGAGAATGGCAAAACCTCGTTTTAGGAGGATACCGTCAAGAGGTAATAACCGGGCTTTTGCCATTAGTCTCGACAAAACCCTCACCTTTTTATTGCTGTGAAGCAAACAACTCATCTAATTACGCTGATTACCTATTAGTATTAGTGTTAGTTGACTAGATATCACAATCGATACATCTAATTTACTTACTCAAACCCACGATGGCAGCACAAAATACCACCATATTCATATTCTCTTCAATCACTGGTATTACTCAGTCGTTACGAGAAGCAGATTCAACACTACCCTTGCAAGAGATACAAGATGATGCATTGAGTGGTTACGGCGGTACAGTTGAATTTAATCCTACAAAACTTGAAAATGATACATTGATCAAACTAAAACAAGCTGAGATATTGATCAGTGAACCATTTGTAGTAGCAAAGTTGTTAGAGTTTGATAAGGATTCATTAGCATCTTTGGATTGGGGTTTCAGTACTTACGCAGGAGTTGATCCAATCTTCAAATCAACAAAGATATCATTTCCATTACACTTTAAACTGACACGCTTTGCTGGCTGTTTTGGCCAACCCATTTCTGAATGGTGCATAGCACATATCATAGGACACGAGCGTGGCTTTGCAGCCTCAGCAAAAGATCAATTGCAAAAGAACTGGGCAGGATCTTGATTATAGATATCTATCTTCTCTTACTCTATCAATACTTGGTTGTGGAGATATTGGCTGTTGTATTGCAAAGGCAGCTAAAGCGTTTGGGATGAGAACGATTGGGTTTGGGAAGACAGATAGAGACGAGTCAATAGATGGAATAGATGAATATACAACAAATCTTAAGTATGCATTGCAATCGGCAGATTATATCGTGAGCGTACTGCCATCTACACCAGATACTCGAGGATTACTAAATGGCAAAACGTTGCAACAGGCATCAGCATCCAATAGAGGAAAATGTCCAGTGTTTCTTAATGTTGGCCGAGGAGATGTAATCAGTGAAGGAAATATCATAGATGCACTCGAGAATGAATACATATCTGCCGCAATTCTTGATGTATTTGAAGTAGAACCATTGCCAATTGATAGTCCACTTTGGAACAGATCAGATGTTATAATATCACCACATGTGTCTGCTCTTACACAACCATCAGATGTACCAAAAGTCTTCCTAGAAAATTATGCAAGATATAAAGATGGGCGTGATCTAAAATATGTTGTAGACTGGAATAAGGGGTACTAATAGCATAGTAACTATCATGTTAGCTCGTCTATATCTAAGCATTCTTACCCCATGATCTCATTGGACGTAATCTTGCTTTCATACTCCCATACTCACTAATCCTTCCCTTTGCTTGAATACCCAAACTAGAAGGAACAAAAACAACCTTATCCAATCCACTCTTAATTGCAGAAGTACCCTTGCCCTTGAATAAGTGATGTACCACTGGTATCTTACCAATCCATCCCTTACGTTCCCTAACCAATTCAGATCGACGTTCAGTCTTCCACTGATCTTTATCAATACTGGTGACGACATCCATCATATTAAAGACCTCTACATTTGGTGGAGTATCTGGGATCTTATTTTTGTTTACACTCTTGGATCGCATAGTTGACCAATCCTTCATCAAATCTTCGTATGAAAAGTATAGTGGTGTTAAGCTTGATGTAGCCCATGATTTGGATCCTTGAATTACACGACGTATCAATGGTGGCTTCTTCGCCAATCCCTCAGAGTAGAATACAGGCAAACCAACCTGTCCTTCCATATGTCCATACTCTCGACGAATTTTATCAGTATCACTTTCTACCAGACCCTCCTTCTCCAATTGACGTAACTTCTTCATTCGGTTGGCAGCATTCCTAGTAGCCTGACGACGTAATCCCATTTTATTTGCTTCGATAACATCTTGAGGTTGAAGTAATAAGTCTGCATCATCCTTCGTTGAATCACCAAAGCAACCAATGCGTTCTCTCCCCTGACATCTTGCGGCATAGAACAATTCACGCTTTGATGGTACAATCTTATGACGTAAACATCCACCCTCATCCATACTTAGGATATTGCCAGTATTATCATTAATAGGTTGACCTGTTGGCAATCCATTTCCCAAGTTAGATGCCATCCGAACAGCCTTACCAAGTGACGTACATGTAATTCTTAAATCACTCTCCTTCATATGTTTCATCTGTTTCATTTCATCTGCCAACGCTCGAGCGTCATGTTCATCCATAAAGTATAATGATACAGGGCGAGTGTCTTCCATACTATCCTTCTGTTGAGCACGTGAAAATTTATCAACATCATCTTTGTTATTTGAACTTTCCATTTCTATTGATTTCTCCTCATCTTTATACTTTTCAAAAAGCATGTAAGGTGAACCCCATGCTGTTTATAAGAGATAAGAGTAACCTCTGTTAGTACATTATGTTTGCAAAGACAATCAAATAACTTTATATCAACACGACAAAACAATACAAACGCGGACTTTCCTGTGGTTACTTGGAATACTGGTTGTGATAATATACGTTCATATGCGGGTGTATTGGTACGTGATCCGAGTAGGTTGGAAAGGTTGAGTACTTGCTTATTCACACCTATACTACTTTTAGTTCCATTAGTTATAACTGCAGATGATAGCAATGATATTAGTACTACCACTAATGGTATTCTACTTTTATGGATGGAATGCATTATTGTGATGTTTTAGTTGTGTGTTGTGAATGTGAATATGTCTTCTGATATAACGAATCGTTGTTATTTACAACCGTAGATAAATAAAGAGGTACTAGAGCAGACAATGAGTGTATAGAACGGCGTAGTAATAATGTGATGGTCTAATAGAGGCGGAAGATGAGAGATTATGTATTTTATTTCACGTGGCGGTATCCTACAATGAAACAAGAGTAAAGATGGGTGGGGGGAACTCCTTGCCCTTTGGAGTATCCACCAATCTACAGCCATCACTACCGTTACGATCACATTGAGCTTTAAAACATAGTATCACTAGTATTTTTGATGATATTAACAAGGGATAGGTCCTAATGCTTTTCACTTTACAATCTAATGATCCCCTCTAAAGATTTTAAGGCTACAAAGATGACAACACTTAGGTATCTTCTTCTATTTGACCCACATAAAGTCCACAGGAATTATCTATACAATCCAGGTCTACTCTCTCATTCACTGGATAAATTGAACTTCTCTTCTCATTTATACCAATCGCCTTTGTGTAAGATCAGAGCTTGGCCTAATATTTTTCTTCCTCTTGTTTGAAACAAAAGTATCTTCGACAAAGCTCCCAGTTGACTGCTGCTCTCTATCACCCAAACTCTCTTCTTCTACAGTATCAATATTCAGACCAACCTTCTTCCTAAATGATCGATTCATGTTCTTAATAAGAGCTCTATTGGTAGTGTAGATTTGCTGTATAGTTGTATTGACATCTTGCAGAGAATCTTTAAGATCTTCATCTACATGAACTGCCCCACACATGAACATTCGACCAAGAGGTCGAGGCTGAGGAGGCTCTGTTGGTAATGTATCATCATCTTGTGGAAGCATTATATCATTGTTTTCTTCTGATATTCTATCGCTCTTCTTCTTCTTGCTACTATTTGTTCTCCCGATATCTTTTGAAGATGGAGGAGTGACTTGTTTCGCTGGTATATTCCGTGATGAGGAATAAGAGCTACTTCTGCTAACATTGCATGCTACCTCTGTTGCTTGACTTGTATAGGATGCTTCACTTAGATTGATGCTCATGTTATCATGATTATCACCTAAAGCCAAGTCAAGCTCAGTTGCTGCTCTTTCTCCTCCCCCGCCTACAAGGCCACCAAGTGGCATAGTAATGCTACCTTCTTCTAGACTATCCCATTGAGTTCTCGATCCACTTCCTACTCGACCAACACCACTTCCAATGCGGTGTGCCACAATCAACATGCTTTTATCTGAGTTTGATGATGGCGACACTGTTGATGGATCTTCTATTTCTATAGTTGGCCTTCTACCTTCATCTACAACCTCTACTGCCATCTCATCGTCAGGAGATAAAAGATTTGAAAGTAAAGGATCATCATCTATCATAGAATTATCATTCCACTTAATTTCTGCCATTGGCGTATCTTCTACTGTCCATTCTATCATTTCATTATTCTTCGAATCAAAGTCAATGTTTTTCCACTCAATATCTTCTTCATTTGCGGAGCTGCCGCTTTCAGACGGTAAGCTAACTTTTGTTGCCATATTATATTGGAAACAAGGAGAATCTCCAGCTCTATCTATATCGATAATAAAGTGGCTTACTAGAGCACAATTGCAATGCCGTCGAACTTTTTACTATCGACTTTGTCGTTCAATTTTTTCGAAATAAAAGGATACCGGGTAGGGTATCTTTGACAATCAAGTAGGAGGCGAGAGTGAACTAATAAAAGCAGTTAGATATCGTATGACTCTCAAGATCTTCTTTGGTGCTTGTATGTAGATGGCATGACAGTATATCATCTCTGAGCTAATCATTCTTTTAATCTTTTAAGCTAATTATCCACATCACACTTATTATCACAAAACATCCCATCTTCCCTTCAATACAATATCCCTGGTGAACGGTTTATACATGGCTCTAAGCTGTTTTGTATTAATCTAAAACAACCTTTCCCCATTATATCATTATACTTTCTTTTCTTTACCACCACCAAGTTAACATACATAGTCGAACCACTCTCTCACAACACAATACTACAATCACATCCTACCTAGGCAGACAAGGTCTTCTTGACTTGTCGTTTCGAAGAGCTCCTTTCATTACTTCGACCTTTACCTTGACTCTTGCTACTGCTACGTTCCCTTCCTCCATTATCTATCAACTGATTCCGGTGCTTTACCTGCTTTTGGTAATTTTCACCTAGTTCGATCTTAGCATCACGAATCTTATCCGCCATTTTATCAATATCATCCGGACTGAGAACGAATGAGGTAGAAACTTGATGCAATGCATGTGTAAAGTCATGGTAGGTGCCAATCGCTTCTTCGGTGATACCTTGTAGGCTTGGCACGGTGGGCATATTGGGACATGCACCCTCAAAGAGTGAGAAGTCTTCATCATTCTTCTCTCCCTTACCACGATGACTATGAATGGTTACACGACGACTATCCGAGTTGGAACGCTTGACTTTACTCCCACTCTTATTAAGTCCAGACTTGAGAATTGGTTCAGGCTTGGTACCCTTCTTATGTCCAGGTGAGAACTTACCCCCCTGGGATTCATGATCATTCGTAACATAGGATTCGTCATCATAACTTGCCCACGTCGAATCACCAATTGTCGTATCATCAATAGTTTCCCCGTACGTAGTATCATCGGCATACGTTTCAGTATCATATGTCCCGTCATCGTCATACATGCTTGAGGCTCGGGTATCATCATCTTCATCTTTTGAGACGATTGATTGTGATTCCGTCGTAGTCGTTGGACTTGGTCGACGGAGTTTATTATTATTACCCGATGACGATTCAAACCCATCCACACCAGTGGGAGAAACGAGCTGTCCCGGACCTTTATTTCCATACCGTACACTTCCAATCCTACCCTTTGGCCTCTCTCCACCTCCATCATTATTAGTATTCAATTTATTCTTCTGACTATCAAAGTGTAACTTACTCCTGTACAACATTTCTTCACGTGCAGTCATGGGTTTACCAACACCCAACGCGGCAGCTTGTGTATCAAGACTTGTATTCACTTGATGAGCAGCGGGTAGGTTGGCATTACTAAAATCTGCATCCCATGGTGAGACTCTTCCGGTAGTATTGCCTCCCTGGGGACTATTACTGAAGACACTATCCTGTGTTTCAGCACTCGGAGCTGCTCTTGTATTAAGTGCACCGCCTACAGTTTCGGCACGAACTTGTCTACCAACATTCATCCCCGATGCCCTACCAGAAGCAGCACGATTACGCCGTAAGACAGACCGACGTTGTCCAATTGGCAAATGATTCGATTCAGGTGATGATTTTTTCTTATTCGAACTACTACTCTTCCTATTGCTATTCATACCACCCCGAGTTGATGATATAATCCCATTATCATCATATTCATTCTCATTCTCTTCTTTATCTACATCCATAGGTGATTCAACACTACTCTTTTGTAATAAGGAAGCATCATATCCCTTACGTCTATTAGCATCACTCAATATATAATACGCACTGGTAATAGCATCCATCTTCTCTTCAACTTCCTTACGTTCATCACTTGTTAATGCATTAGCCGTATTATCATTAGTAGTACCTTCTAACTTTTGATACACATCATACCTCAAACAAAAAAATGCCTCACGTATCTCAGAGGATGTAGCATTTTGTTTCACTTTTAACACATCTGTGTATATATTTGCATTTGGTCCGTAGACATTTTCTATTGATGATAACTTTTGCATTGTCATGGTGTCTACTTCTACTTCTGTATTCTTATTCTTATTGTTGTTGTTATTGTTTGCAGGTTGTTTTTGTTGTTTATCTTGTGAGGACTGTCTTGTTGATGATTCGCCAGTGGGTGGTATTTTATTATTACTATTACCACTCTTTTGCAATAACTGTTCCCTTTGACGATTAGTCAATGGTGGAGGTGGAGGCGGGGATGGAGAAGGTAGAGGTCTTCTACCGCTACTGTTATTGCTATTATTGCTATTATTATTAGCCGGCGTAGGATTACGCCCTAACCGTTCCTTAATTTTATCAACACCACCACTTAATCCACCACTACGACTCCTCCCAAATAAGTTCTTATTCTCCTTGGATGGCATTGACTTTTTGATTTGTGTTTGTTATTAGCAGTGCAAGTAGGTAAGGTGTACCTTTCGAGGTGAGAGGGCTCCTAGTTGACACACAAAGTTAGGTTGTTGTATAACCCCAGATATTCGATTAATGATTGTATTAGAGATGAGAATAACTGATCAATAGTCGACTATTAGGCGGTGTATTTCTTGAAGTGGGCTCAACAATGATTTGAATTGATCGAAAGGGAGAAGACTGCCAAGAAAGCATTTACAAGACAATTACACTCTCATAAAAAGTTGAGACAAAAACTAGGTACTGGTATCCTTCCCCGTTGTGGGCCCCTACCTAGCCATGCAGCAATTGACTACCTCTAGTGCACAAGAGAGGGAGACTGAAGCTCATAGTAAGAGATACACGAGCATAAAACTAAACTATAGTATGTTTGTATTATGGCTGTAATGTAACAGCTTTATACTTAACATAATGGTATCCCATTCTCTTGCCTAAAACTTTTTGTATTGTCACCAGAAGTCGGATATTGTATCAGCTGAATTGGCTATTCTTCGTTGTGATACGTTTTCTATTATTTCATCATCTCTTTGATCAAGTCAAGTCAGAGATGTGCATGTATAAGCAACAAGAAGAAGTAGATGGATTTTTAGCTTTAGCAACAATGAATTGAGAAACTAAGATTTTGCATTCAATCAATCGATATTTATCCTTCATAACTCCAACATTACATTAACATTAACACACCATACATTGCATGTCTTTCTGTTCTTTAAGTATCATTTCATTTCTTCAAATGCCAAAATGCTTTCTGTGCACTTACAAGATACCAAGTAATTCAACATCAAAGTATAAAGTAGCGCCTCCTGGGATGATTCCTCCGGCTCCCCTATCTCCATATGCTAATCGAGCTGGTAGTACAATCTTTCTTCGTTCTCCAACCTTCATTGTACCAAAACTTTCATCCCATCCCCTACATTGATCATATGTTGATTAATTTGTCAGTATATAATATTATGCAGAGCATATGTATTTCAAAACAAAAAAGTTACACTCACCTGATGACCTGGCCGGCACCAACCTTGAAAGTAAACGGCCTACCACGGTCACGTGAACTATCAAATTTCTTAGATGATTCAAACCCATCAAGCCATCCTGTATAATGTGCTTTCACTGTTTGTCCAGAGGTGGGTACTGCTCCATCTCCTTCTTTTGTTACTAAGTATTTCATGCCTGAATCTGTGGTGATATAGTCAGCATACTCATCATTAGCAGCAGCAGGTGCATCATCTCCATCATCTGCAATTGCAATCTTTGGTAATCCAGCAGATGATAATAATATAGCAGCAGTTGAGGCAGATTTGGTGAGGAAATCTCTTCGTGAAGAAGATGTTGTATCGGCTTTATTATTGTTGATTTTATTATTGTTTGATATATTGAAGGCCGCAGCTCCTCCAACGAGAACTGCAGTACCGAGTAATAGACCCACTGAAAGACGCATTATTAAGTTGTTATTACGATGTTTAGGAGATAGTAAACAACACTGACTAACCAATTGAATCATGATGACGGGGGTTAAAGTTGAAGGATACCAAAACTAGAGGATTTAAATGAAAATGTCATTTTTTTTAGCCATCATCTCCTCCTACTACTACCTATTCTCCTTGAGAACGGGCGATAAGTTATATTTCATGTGAGCTTGCTCGCTGTCGAAATTGTTCAGGAAGATTCGCGGTGTAATAGTTCTTGGCGGAGGAGTATCAACAACACATCATTGATACATTACACATACCAACAAGTCAATCATACGACATCTGACATCCGACAAAGGATCGGTAGTATACACAACAGATAGTATGGACGACGACGCATTTTGGTCTTTGGCAATGCTGTCACCATTACAATATGAAAATAGTAGGACAAAAACAGCAGATGGGAGGGAATGTACTAATAGTAACAATGACGAGGAAGATATAGCAGATATCATTAGTACACCATTTACCATACTCCCTCCTCATGATAATACATCGCATAAACCTTTAGTTCTCAATCTTCATACAAATCAGAATGATGGTGTATTATCAGACATTGCAAGTTCAATTTGGGATGCGGGATTGTTGCTATCAGCTTATCTGTACGGTACAGAGGAAGGAAGAAAGCTTTGTTATGATGCTTGTTTTCATAAACATACAAATGAAAATAATGGCATATTGGAGTTGGGAAGTGGAATGGGAATAGTAGGTTTAGCGGCAGCAGCTACATTATCAGTGTATTCCGAAAGACAAAGTAATGATTGCTCAACAGCAAGAGTGGTCCTCACAGATCTAAACAACAAGCAGATCCTTTCTCAACTCAAAAAGAATGTGAATGCAAACCTGGACGCGATAGCTGATGTTTCCAATACGGTGGATAATGAGAAGAACCTCCTATCAATAACTGCTGAAGCATGTGATTGGTTGGATGTATCAACCTCGCTTAATGATGACGCTGATATATCTTCTAATACAAAGAACAACTTTCCTTGTGCAAGATTCAATTTGATACTTGGATCGGCACTCGTCTATTTCCCTGAGCATGCTTCTGCTTGTGCAAATACATTGTTTTATTACTTGACTAGTAGAGAAAGTATTGGCAAAGAGTCAGGCACAAACAAGGACTCTATAATGGAGAGAAAAGCAATTATATTACAACTCGTAGACCGATGTGGATTCTCAACTCATTTTTTGCCACACTGTCGGAAACTTGGTTTGACCATAACATCACAAAACTTAGATCCAGAACTGGCAAAGATGGTACAACAATCGAAGAAGAATAGAACTATCTCTGTGGAGGATTATAGACTATACTTCATTACACCACCCGTATCATAACATGACAATACAAGTTAGTATTTATCATTGTGCTTGAATAAAAGAAGTATACATAAACAAGAAGTTTAAAAATAAAAGTTCCATTACTATAGATTAAATAGCTAAGAAGTTTTTAGCCATCAAGATATAACCCTCATGAAACTGAGTAATGTTGTGAAACCAACAGGGAAAAACTACCACACGCAACTGAAACGGCATGGGCCCACAATACTTAAAAGTATATCACCTACCCTCCATCCTTGGGAGGGTATTGTTCAGCATCCGATCCCTAACCTTGAGGGAATCCAGAGCGTCATTACGGCGAGGCACGAGCAAAACGATTCAATTGAAATGGAAGTCTTTATTACCAATTCTTGTTTAGATACATCAAAAACTGAACCAGTGATCCCAACATGAACTTTTATTTCATCCTAAACAAAGAATCAATCGCAGAGGGGAATATGCATACCAATCAGAGTGAAGAGTATACATATCCCCCCCCATTAATCGGATGCAAACTTGAAGATTTAGAAATAAAAGATGTGCATATCTCTCATCCTTAAAGCTCCAAACCCACCCAAATAACATGCGACGAATTGCATCAGTCTACAAGCCTTAGAGGCCGGAGACGGGGCAATTCGTCTGCCCGGATCACTGTAAATAATAAAGTTGATGTGTGATGTGAAGTTGATGGGTGCACAAGATGTGTCAAAAAGATTAAGTGAGTATCACAAGTATATCCAACAGTATCTCAACCCAATAATAGTACTGACATATGAAAATAACAATATCAACTTACTCCCATGCAGAAACCACACTTGCGTGCTGGGTGAATGTTCATGTCTGATACTACATTAGGGTTGTCAAGGCCTTCATCAAAGGTGTTGACGGAGTTCTTTTTAGGAACCGCGGTCTCTTGAACAGGGACGGCAGCCTTCATGAATGCTGTGCTGACGCCAATAATGGCAAGGAGGAGGACTGGTAGGAAGGATTTCATCTTGGATAAGGAAGTAGAGGAAGTTGTCAACAATTTCTGATTATTTGAAGAAGATGTTTTGTAAGGTACACATGCAGTAATTTTGGGGTACTGCGACTCACGACGTACGAGGATCTCTTCAATCAAGATAGAGGGAATCGAAGTTGATGGCTTTATTCGTTGAAACTACTCCATCGTCATTTATTGCCACAAAAGCGAGTAGGTGAAGGAAGGTAGGAGACAATAACCATACTAAGCCCTAAGTACTATATCTAACGGACAGCAATCATTATTACACATATAAATAAATAAGCTAGTGTAGACTAGCAAACACATAATTATTGAGCAACCATCCACTCGCACTCCATTGCAATAAAAAACATACTAAACACCTACAACACCACACAAGATGTTATTTGAGAAGACTTTCACAAGTGATCCACTCGTAATAGTTCCACCTAAACCAGGTAAGTTGTGGTTTGCATATGAAACGATCTAATATAATATGATACAATATATTATGATGATCTAACTCTTTTTTTTATCTTACCTATAGATTTATATGCCTGTGGGGAATACTCATACGATAATCTCTACAACTACAATGATAGCACTATTGCAGTAAATGACAAACCATTGGGAAGTAGTGGCGTAGAGTCGTCTACTTCATCTCTAACCACAAATCAATCGTCCACTGTTAGCTTCGATGCATCGGCGTTTGAAAGACAGCTTTCAATCTCTAATAGTAATAGTAGTATTCCTCAACAGCAACCTACCCTCCGTGAAAATAATAAGATAACACGTGATCCAAAGAATGGCGCCTTCACCTTCCAAGTGCATGCTGAATATGATCTACTACTGCATGTTCAGAAATCGTTAGATCGTACTCGGAGTAGGAATAACAATGCCGACCAAATAAATAATATCAAGCTATCTCAACTTATCATGCGTAGTGTTGATGATTATTGTTTAAAGAAGCAATGGATGTACCATATTGGTAGGGAGAAGGGTGTTGCAATTGGTCGCTTTCTGGAGGATAGTTTGAAGAGGGGCGATTGGGTTAATAAGGTGCGTATAATGTCTGTATCATATGCATAACCTATGTCATGTATTGTAACACTCATGTAAACTTCCTTTTGACATACTTTTCTCAACCACAATGCATATAGAAATTCACTTGTGTAGATTTAGGCACATACTGTGGCTACTCAGCGCTTGTTCTAGCACAAACGCTTTGTCGTTTTCAACAAGAACAGAAACAAAAAGGCAATACCTTTGAATTCCACATTTACACCACTGAAGTGTCAACCAAGCTTATCAATGTTGCAAACTCAATGTTCCGTCTTGCTAAAATGGAATCATATATTACTCCCATATTTATGAAGGCTGAAGATTCATTGTCGCAAACCTTGCAAGAGAATGGGGTGACTGATCAAATTGACTTTCTCCTACTTGATCATGACAAGCCTCGGTATCTATCTGATATCAAAGATTTGGAACAGTCTACGTATCTAAAGTCAGGAAGTTACGTCAGTGCCGACAATGTTGTATTCAATCGACTTGATGAATACCGACAACACATGCGTTCCTTAGCCTTGAAGGGAATAGTTGAGACGAGGCTTGATGAGATGTGTTTAGAGTATTCTAACAACTTGAAGGATGGTATTGAGATGACTGTTTACTTGAAAGATCCACTTATTGGCGCATAAGTCATCTGCTACTGCTAGTATATTGAATGGTTAGACTACCTAACCAAAACTAAATTGTACAATAGACATAATTTGTATTCTTACTAACGAGAAGAGATTAGGTTTACTTTTTCTTCTTAGGGTCCTTCTGTTTCTTCCTTGCCCTTGCGGCCCTTTCACGTACTCCTGAATCCAACTCTAGCTTTCTCAGACGAACACTCAATGGTGTAACCTCGATAACTTCATCATCTGACATGTATCCTATCAACTCTTCAACACTCATACGTTTCGGTGGAGCGAGGTATAGCTTCTCTTCCTTATTCTGAGTCCTCGTGTTATTCAACGACTTTGCTCGAACGGGGTTCACTTCCAAGTCACCCGACTTGGCATTCTCGCCAATAACCATGCCAGGATACACCTTATCGCCAGGTTCTACAAACAAGATGCCACGAGCCGAGAGTGATTCCAAAGCAAAGAGAGTTGCCTTGCCATTTTCATTACTGACTAGCTTTCCTTTATCAGATCCTGACGTTATGGTACCAGCATACTCACGATCTTCGAGGTAACAATGGTGCATCACTGCCGTTCCTCGTGTGGCAGTTGCAATCTCAGGACCGAAGCCCAGAAGACCCCGACTTGGTATCTCAAACTTCATACTTGTCTTTCCCTTATTGTCGTCGCTCATCTCTACGAGTGCACCTTTTCTTGCTCCAGTCAAACGATCCATGACTGTGCCGCTGTACTCTGCATCTACGTCAACTACGACCTCTTCATACGGTTCAAGGTTCACTCCAGTATCTGGACAGGTTGTTGTTAATATCTGTGGCGGCGTAATGATCATCTCGAACCCTTCTCTCCTCATCTGTTCCACTAAGATACCAATTTGTAGTTCACCTCGACCCAGTACTACAGTCTTTTCGGCATCGGACTCACATTTCTCCACAGTTAAGGTAACATTGTTATCAGTCTCACTAACCAACCGTGCTCGGACTTTACTGCTCGAAATATGTGTACCTTCGAGACCGCTCAATGGGCCATTGTTCGCGCCGAAGAGGCAAGACAATGTAGGTGGTGCCAAGGGAGGGGTGTCAATAGCATGTGCTACTTGATTGTCAGTACTTGTTAATGTATCGCCAACCTTCATCGATTCGGGCACTCCCGATAATGTCACAATATCTCCGGCCACTGCAAAGGGAGGATCTAGCGGTACACGTTTTACGCCGATGTTGGCAAACACACCTGATACTTCAGTCGATGGACCACTGCTCTTTGAGGTATCTTCGTCATCATCATCACTTTGACGACACAACAAAGTAATATTATCACCCCCAGCAATCTGTCCCGAGTATATCCGTCCAGTACATGTCCTGCCTAGATAATTATCGTACCCGACATTCGTGGCCGCCATGCTGAATGGCTCGTCAACAAAATCATTCGTATCTTTTGAAACAACTTCTGTACTCTCACCATACCAATGAACAGAAGGGGCGGGAATATTCTCAACAATCGAATCTAATAATCCTCTCATGGACATGACACCTTCCTTCTTCTTCTCCTCGCCATCACCATTCTGTGCAACATCTAATGCAACATCAACATCATTTGTTATCCATCCACCTCTAGCGCTACCAAACAGTGTCTTATATTCCATCTGTTCATCCGTGGCACCCAAGGCCTCGAATAAGTCCATTAAGTCTAATTCGGTTTCACCACTTTCTAACCTACCCAAGCTTTCCATCCGATCGGCTTTGTTCAATACAACAATTGGTACCAAGCCTAGAGATAGCGCACGAGATAAGACATACTTTGTTTGACTTTTGGGCCCTTCACCTGCATCAACGACCAACACTATACCATCAACTGTACTCAATATACGATCAACCTCACCCGCAAAGTCTGCATGTCCTGGCGTATCAACTACATTAATAACATATGACTCTTCTTCACTATTATCACTGGAAGATAAAGTTGAAGTATTGTAATTAAGACGAGTTACCTTGGATGTAATAGTTATACCACGTTCCTTTTCTAAATCACCGGAATCCATTAACCTATCCAAGTTTTCTGATTCTCCTTCCTGTACATTATTATCACCATCGTTAGTTCCATTTGTGTTGTTCTCACTAGAGTCGCCACTCCCATTTGCAGTGGCACTGGATTCAGCAGCAGATACTGAAGAGGCAGCAACTTTTAGTAACTCATCTACCAATGTAGTCTTGCCATGATCTACATGTGCTACTATTGCAACATTTCGTATACCCCGTCGACGTTGGAGGGTGTATGTCGGTCTCTCTTCATCACTATCTGAATCAGACTCATCAATTATTGTAGCCGCTGATGAAAATGAGGCGACTGATGAAGAATAGTTATTGAGCAGACTATTTTGATTCGTTGCAAATGATGATGATGATATATTGTTTGATGAGTATAGAGAAGATATGAACGAAGTTGAAGTATAACTTCTATTGCAGTTCATGGTATTATTAACATCTACTGTGTTAATGGTAATAATGCTGGTAGAGTTGCCACATATTCTTGCATAAGATGTGCACTTTATCTTATTATTTTGCCGCTGAGCGATTGCACGAGATAATGCCCTCTGATATATTCTCATCTTGGATGTTTGCAATGTCTATATATTATATACCTACTACTTCTGATATCTCCCTCTCAATAGCCTATACTCTACTATGTATTTCATAGACAATGTTTTTTTCTTTTTTTGTGGTGTGTCATTTATTTTTACTCCCCACTTACCATACTCCCCTCCGTCCCGCGCCCCCTCTTTGCAACATAACAGCAGGGTATGGTACCTATATATATGAATATCTATTCTCTACAATATATGTTGCAGCGGCATCAGAGTGTAGCGGGAGATTAGCTGTCCAAACTTGTGGCATAGTGCAGGAGATTGTTCTGAGTTGGTATAGAAGGATACTCATTACTCCAGTAGTAGTAGTGAGTTTGTTGTTGATAGAAGTAAAGTACACATCGAATAATGTTATAGAAGGAAAGTACACATCGAATAATAAGTCAAAAGTAAAACAGTACAACTCATTATGTGAATGATAATCGATAGTAATATGCAACAACATAAACCAAGTAGACGTATTCCTGTCTGTATGATTGTATTACTGATGATAATGTTTAGTATATTTACATTACATTTTATGCTAAAGTTAGGTACCATAATAAGCCAGCATACCTTCATAACACAAAGTGAAAGATCACCTGGAGATATTGAGGTCATGCTAAGAAACTTTGTTAATGATAATGTCGAGAGTGGAAAAGAAAGAACAATAAGAAAAGAGAATAATAATATGCATATCAACAATACAACATCAGATAGTATCAATTATCTCATTGATAGATCACATAGAGTAGAAAAACTTGACAAAGATAGAAGACTAGCATTCGTTCATATTGGCAAGTCAGGCGGAAGCACCATATCTCTTCTATTGCAAAATGGTTGTATGACAGCAGCAGATATAACAAACAGCTGTGAGGAAGAGAGATGGAAGAGTATACCTGGTCAAATTGAAGAGACTATTCTCTCGAAACGGATACAATTTTATCTGCATACACCGCATGTGGAGAGTGGTCGGATGGCAGAGTATTACAGCCTTATAACATCTGTGGTAGTTGTTGCAAGACATCCACTAGAACGCTTCATATCAGCATTTCTATCCAGACATCCGAAGAACATCGATCATACTCGACATCGTAACCATGTGATAAGAGATAGAGCTACAAAAGCTGGCGTCGAAGCTCCAATATGGAGCAAAGCAATATTTGGATCCGGTGATAGACTTGCTGATCAGTACCACAGAAGTGCATTCAAAGGTTGCTATCCAAATCTGGAAGAGTTTGCTCAGTGTGCAAAACCTGGTGAAGTATCAGAAGAGATTGCTAACAAGGTATTCAATACAACAATATACTGGAAGCAGAGAGGTAATCAAGAACGGAATATTTCCTTACATTGTAGAGAGATTTGTCGGGGTATAGTTACTGGTACGAATGAGTATATACAACACATACATCTAAACTATGAAGCGTTTCTAAAGGACCTATCTTCTGACAAAGAAGTGTTTGTTATTAGAACCAAACACTTATGGGAAGATTGGACTGAGATTAATAAGATGCTTGGAGAAAAGAGATACATCGAAATTCCTGACCGAGGCACGGAAGCTGAACGCATTAATGCTCGAGGTAGGCTTCCGGTTAAGAGCAACCTCAGCAAAGAAGGACAAAAGATTATATATCAGTTCTTAAAGACAGATATCAAAGTCTATACTGCCTTGTTGAATAGAGCTGTTAATCTCTCTGATGATGATGTTCGAGAAGTACTTGAAGAATTACAGAATAGCTGTCCTTTGTTGGTAGCAGAAGATGATAAAGACATATGATATGTGCTTTCTTGAATACATCTTATTACTCATTACAACCACTACCCTAATATTCACATCTAACAAAACACTAAATTGTAATACTTGCCTGACATTCAAACAAGGATATATATGAAAGAGGAAAGTTATCATCCCCCCTTTTCTACCCATTGCTTGGTCAAAACATTACCGATATCATACATTAGCATAAGCATAATCTCTCATCTTTCTTTGCCTGCGTCAATCTCTTTCTCAGCAAGCAAATCGCTTATCCTCTCTCCACAAGTTGGCCATACTCATACCAACTTCATCATGTGCCTGTTTCAACTCCTCTTTCATCTGAGCTTCTCGTTTCACTCGTCGTTCTTCCTCTAATCGTTTAATAGCCTTCTTCTTTGCCACAACTCGTTCTTCCTCACTCATGAAGAAGGTATTTGATATCTTTCTTAAGGTTGGACCACGCTTCATAATGGAGGATATGACACGTCCAGTATCTACAATTGACTCAAAGAATTTATCTGACGCGTCTTCGATGCCTTCACCGCATGCTACTAATGCTCTTTGCTTATACTTTCTACCTCTTCTACTACTACGTCGTGTGGACACACTCTTGAGACTATTACTGCTATAACTATCATCATCATCGTCGGTAGTATATGTTGCATCATCATCTTTATTATTGTAGGTTGTGTAGCTCTTATTTTGATCATCATCTTCATCAAATGATATGGTTTGTGTTAATGATAGCATTGACTCCATCTCGTCTAAATCGTTCAAAACAGATTGTGCCGAAGATGATGATGCTTTTGTAGCGCTGACTGAAGCATTAGCACTTCCTTCTGTCTCCTCCTCCATATCAGTATTATGATTAACAACTATTGAGATTCTTTGTGATATTGGTTTCCTAGTATTCATCTTCTATTGACATACGATAGACGATAGAGTATTAACTTTTTACTTTCTTATCTCTTATGATTGATATATTGCAACTAGTTGGGGAAGGAGTAGTACAAAATCACTCAATAAAATCACTTTGATTGAAACCATAGGGTACAACAACACATCAACATTAGAGAGGGCGGCGTAATTCTTAACGTCTCGTACTAGAGGCTCTTTTGCAGCATCGATAAAGGAGAGTGAACGGCGATAGATTGAGATTGAGAGGTCTTGACAAATGTCGTAGGTATCCTATTTAGCAATCCGTCGGCCCAATCAAACCAATCATCTTCATCCATTTGAAGAATAAATGATTGACGATACATTATAGTAAACCTTCCTTCTTCACAGAGATATTATATTGTTTTATATTGGAAAGATCTCGGAAGCTATGATTCCGTGTACGATGGTGTAGATATTATGTGAGGTATCCTACTCATATTGCAATTGCAAAACATTACCAACAAAGAATATTAATAATCTATCAAAACATCATGGCACCAATAGTTGATACAGATAATCAACTAAATCGCAATCATAAAAAGACAAAGTCAGGCCGAGGAGGGCGTGAGAAGAAGAAGGAGAAACGTGCAGCAGCATCGGGTAATCAGAAGGAACGGCATAATCCTCGAGCCTTCTCGGCTACCAACATTGTTAGGACACAACGTAATATACAACGTAACTTGGATAGGGCACAGAAGAAGGAATATGTACCATTAAGTGATAGACGTGCGGCACGAGTTGAGGCTGGTCCTCCTCCGCTTGTTGCAGTTGTTGGTCCTCCGGGGTAAGTTGTAGTTGCAAGAAGGTATCCTACACTATTTTCTCACATCATGTGCTCAACTTTATCCTTTGTGTTCAGAGTTGGTAAATCAACATTAATACGATCATTAGTAAAAATGTATACAAATCACAACCTATCAAACCCCACAGGACCGATAACAGTATGCACATCAAAGACACGTCGGATAACATTATTAGAATGTCCAAACACACCAACTGCAATGCTAGATGTTGCCAAAATTGCCGACCTAGTATTACTATGCGTGGATGCCAAGTATGGATTTGAAATGGAATCATTTGAATTCTTAAATATGATGCAAACGCATGGTTTTCCAAAGGTTATGGGTGTGTTTACACACTTGGATCAATTCCGTACAATGAAGAACTTACGTAAAACGAAGAAGTTATTAAAACATCGATTTTGGACTGAAATTTATGATGGAGCAAAGATGTTTTACTTTGGTGGAGTTGTTAATGGAAAGTATTTGAAGCATGAAGTGAAACAATTAACATTATTATTGGGTAGAGTCAAGTATAGACCATTAGTATGGAGAAATACTCATCCGTATATTGCTGTTGATAGACATGAAGATATTACACACCCCTCAAAGATTGAAGAGGATGAGAAGTGTCAAAGGAGTGTGGCATTTTATGGATATGTTCGGGGTACGAATTTAAAGGAGGGGATGAAGGTACATTTAATTGGTGTTGGTGATTATGGTATGGTGGAGATTAATGCTTTAGATGATCCATGTCCGGTGTTTGATAAAGAGAAGGATGGTCAGGTAAGTTCATATGATATTTTTGTTTTTATTTAGAAGCAATCTCAGTTTGTTGTCTGACGCATATCTCATTTATCTCCTCCAATCTGCATCTTCTACAGACTTTGAACAAGAAGGATACCAAGTTATATGCACCTCTATCCAATGTGGGAGCTGTATCATTCGATAAAGATGCAGTCTACATTGATATTGGACGTGCAAATTATACCAAGAAGGAGAATTTAGACTTACCACGGAGTGAGAATGCAGATGATGATGAAGATAAAGAGGATGACGACAAATCTACATCATCGGAAGAGAAGGAGGAGTATGATTCAGATGCACCTGCTGGTTTATTGAAAAGCTTGCAAGATGTTAAGGAGGGTGTAGATCAAAAGATGAAGTATTCATCATTGAGATTATTCAAGGGAAGCAAAGCTGTCAAGGCTGGTCATAAAGGCATTGATGACGAGGAAGAGGCACTTGCCGCTGCTATGAAGAAACAAAGGAGACCTGCCCAGGATGTGTATGAACTAGCCGACTCATTTCGAAGGAGGTTTGATGAGGAGGAGGAAGGATCTGGTAGTGACGGAAGTGGCAGTGATAGCGAGAGCTCTAGTAGCAATTCGGATGATTCTGATAGTGAGGAAGGTGAGGATATGAACAATAAGAATGAAGATGAGGAGGAGGATGAATCTCAAAGTGGGTCAGACAATGATAGTAACGGGTCATCATCGTCAGAAGAAGAACACAAGGAAGATAATGCAAACAAGGCATGGAAGACAAACATTGCACAAGAAGCTGCCATGAACTATCTCCGCCGTGAAAGGTCATTTACCAATTTACAGCAATTAGTATATGGAACGCCCGTCAATTCTAACTTGATTAGTGATGAGGAGAAGGCTCAAGACGAATCGGATAATGAAGGCAGTGATGGAGACAGTAGTGATTCAGATGATGACTTTTTCAAACTTCGTAATAAGAGTAAGAAGTCTTCCTCTTCAAAGGCGGCTGGCAGTGAAGGACTGGGTGCGTCCTCAACGCCGCTGAGTACTATCCAATTGGGTGAGAATGACTCCTCTCGAATGATTCCGAATGGTCAGTCGGACATGGCATATGATATGAATGCTTGGCTGGAGGAAGGCGAAGGTTGTTTGATTGAAAGTATTCGCAACAAGTTCGTTACTGGAAATTGGGATAGTGGAGAGGGAGGTAAGGAAGAGTTTGACGACTTTGAGGATTTGGAAGCAGGTGAGCGATACGGCCCTAATGGAGAAGTGATCGAGAGTGACAGTGATGACGATGACGATGAGGCGCCAGAGGGTATGACTGATGCCGAACTACGAGAGTTCAACGCCAAGAAGAAGGCGTCCAAGAAGTCTGAGTTTGATGACGATTATGATGAAAGTAAAAAGGGCAATGTAGGAAAAGCCGGCGATGAACAGGCTGAGGGAGAGTATGTCGAGGCACTCAAACGTGAGAAGGAAGCAAGATTGAAGCGCAACCAAGAGGAATTCGGTATTGATGGTGAAACAAGCCGTCTTCGATATGAAGGCTTTCGTCAAGGAATTTATTGTCGTGTTCGAATTGACGGTATACCACCTGAGTTCGTTGAATCATTCGACCCTACCATGCCTCTAGTAATAGGAGGCTTGACTCCGCAAGAAACAGAGCGTGGGTTAATCCGCTGCCGCTTCAAGAAGCATCGCTGGCATCGGAAGATACTCAAGTGTAACGACCCTCTCGTCTTCTCGATCGGCTGGAGACGCTTTCAGAGTATCCCTGTGTTCTCCACTGAAGATCAGAATGGTCGGTATCGTTATCTAAAATATACACCGGAGCACATGCATTGTCAGGCTACCTTCTACGGACCCCAGGTACCGCCCAACACTGGTATTCTAGCCATTCAACGACTGACGGGAAACATCCCAGGATTTCGCATCTCTGCAACTGGTGTTGTCCTCGAGCTTGATAACTCATCAAAGGTTGTGAAGAAGTTGAAACTGGTTGGCACACCCACAAAGATATTCAAGAATACTGCCTTCATCTCTGGAATGTTTAACAGTGACCTTGAAGTTAGCCGCTTTGAGGGTGCCAATATTCGTACGGTCAGTGGCCTTCGAGGTCAGGTGAAGAAGTCCATTCGAGAGGGACAACCAGGATCCTTCCGAGCTACGTTTGAAGACAAGATACTGCTTAGTGATATTGTCTTTTGTAGAACGTGGGTACCTGTTGAAATCCAGAAGTATTACAACCCCGTGACATCCCTCTTGTGCAAATCTGGTTCCGAGGGGTGGAGGGCAATGAAGCCCAAAGCACAGCTTCATGTTGAAACAGAAACACCTATCGAGGTTAACCCCGACTCTATTTACAAGCCTATCGAGCGGAAGGAGAGGACTTTCAATAAACTGCGTGTTCCTAAATCAGTAGAGGCTAATCTCCCATTCTCAAGCAAACACAAGGATGAAACTAAGAGGAAGAAGAAGAGCTATGTGTCCAAACGTGCCGTAAGTCATATATTGATTGTGTCTGGGTATTTTTATATCATCTGTTTTACAAATCACTCATCTCTACTTGATGTCATCTCTAATATCCTTTCAACCCCTACAACAGGTGGTTATGGATCGGGATGAGAAGAAAAAGTATACCTTTGTACAAGCTGTCAATACTATTCGTAATGAAAAGCGTACCAAGCGGAAGGAGAAGAATGCCGAGCGTCGACTTGAGAAGGCAAAGGAGTTGGCCAAAATGGAGGAGAAGCTCGATGGTGCAAGGAAGGCAAGAAAAAGAGCACATCATCGTGCCGAGGGTAAGCTTGATGCGGCAAGAGAGCGGAAGCGTCTTCGTGGTTAAATGAATCAGTAAGTACTTGGGCTTGTGAATGAGAGGATGATATCACAGTTGTTATTAACCATGAGACAAAAATAAAATAGAGATGAGTAGGTAATAGAGTATGATGCTTGATCTTTCAATCCACCAACAAGATAGAATCAATTGCTGATAACATTTAGTTGTTATCCATCACAATTCTACAAAGTTTCGAGAGTATTTACCCCTTGCACTTCTCAAACAACTCCATTGTCCCAATCATTTATTTCTCCATTGATTCAACAAGCTTCATAATATTCTCTTCACTCTCTAAGAAAGCACCGAATTCTTCCGAATCAATATCAGGGATGGCACCCGCACTAGTTGAAACAGCTGCAACAGGGGCAGCAGCGACTTCCTCCACTGGACTTCCACCTGAGATTGCACCCTTGATTTTAATCAGAATAAATAATCCAAAGTATCCTCCAAGAATGGCAGCCGCAACTAAATTGGTTTTAATATGTTTGTATTGTTGTTTGTTTAGTGTTTAGTGATTAATGATAGGAATTGTTGAGATATAAAGGAATTGTGTGAGAGATAATGAACCAACATCACTCAACTCCAACAAAACACCAAAAGTCCAAATGCATAAAATAACATAAAGTCTATCCAATAATAACATCCCTATCGGCAAATAATATGTATCAGTCTACATTATGGTACCTTTGCAAAATTATTCCAAATATATAAACTCAAAGTCCTCATCCTAATCAAAATATAAATATAAACTATACTCCTTTACATAAATGTATATCAACACTCTATAACACCTATTTTTAACAATATAACAAACATCTAGATTGCAAAAGGAGAAATATCCATCCAACCAACCACACATACAAAAAATAAATAACTTACGCTGATCATCTTGTGGGAAGTATCCTCTAACAACTTTATCAATTCCAGTCCATTCCGGTGCGGCGGCGGCACCTCCCATTCTACGTTTAGTGGCCTGTTGGGTCTGAGCCGCTCGCCTTGAGGCGAGTAGGGCCGTTCTTCTTCCTAAGGCGGCAAACATAACAATTTTATTTGGGGTGTTAGTGTTGTTTCACTGGGCGGTATCCTACGCTCTTGCTAAAATCAGAATGACGTAGAAAGCCAAAGTGACATATTGAATACCGCTTATAATTCATAATTGAATACTCCGATTATGGATTCAATGACGCCATTTTTATTAGCACCTCATCATGACGGTGCACCCCTATATAGGATACCGCCGCCGTATCATATAACAATCATTATATTTTATGTACCACAATATATCATTCTATATATATAGTATTGTTGCATCAGAATCCGTTGACCGGTACAATAAATATTGATAATGGATGTCGATAAAGCCCGATTACTACTAAAGGACTTGTTGGTGCACCATCTACCAAAGGACACATGGTTGCTCCTTCTACAAAAGGAGGCAGATGATATTAGTATTGCAAAGGCATTAGGCCGATCATGTGGGGATATAGATGCACTACTTATTAATACTGGCATATGTAAAGAGACTAAAGTCAGGATAGGATTTACAGATAATTGGCAAACAATATTATCCGACATCGTTGAGGGTATAAACATTGGTAACATTAGATTTAGACATTGGTACATTAAAATAGGAGACGGAGGGGTGGGGTGTCCTGCTAAACAGAAGGATCGCGTTGTTCTAACTCATCGGTCTCTAAGTCATGATATTACACGAAGAATACGATCATCAAATGAATATTATGTTACTAATAAAAAGAAGGTGGAAGACGAACAAAAGAAGAAAGCGGCAGCTAAACAACCAAAGAAGAAAGTTGCCGTGGCCAAGAAGAAGACTAATAACACGGATAATTATCCTTTGCTATCGAGGATAGTCGGAATAACAAAAGAGATTAGTCTAAAAGATGAGGAGATAGAACAATTATCAAAGTCTGTTCTAACAGAGATAGTAAAGTTATACGAGACACAACAGAAGCCGCTATCTTTTACACTACCAGATGGAAAAGATATGATATTGGAAAGATTAGATTCATCTCCCAAGAAACGTAGTCGAGATGATAACGTTGTATCTCCCCAGCCAGAAGAAGAGGTAAGTTTTTAATGTGTGCATAAGATATGTTCTATTTTCAAATCTTACATTCTATCTTATTCTATAGCCATTAGTGAAAGAGAAGAAGCAAAAGACTATTGCAACATCAAAGTCACCTGTTGAGCATTTGAAATGGAAGGATGGATCTAAACAGGTTGGAAATTCTACCCTCAAGAAAGGTACCAAGGATTTAGATAATGCATTAAAGACAATTGCAAAATGCGACACTGATCGTGCTGGTGCTGTCATATCAAGGTTGCTGAATCGTACTGAAAATGAATCCGTCAAGGATATAGTATCGCAATCTATCATTAACGATCTAAACTCCATCGTCGTTAGAGGCATCAAAGACAGGATACGATGTGTTCCTAAACTGTTTAGGTCCTAAGCAAGAGGGCGGCATTGAGGTGACAGAAGACGCAAGATGGAAGAAGTATGAGGCTGAACAGAATGAAAAACTTAAGGACAAAGGCAGGTTTGGAATGAACACACGTCTAGCGTACTTTGTAGCGGAAACTCAAGAAGAGTTTGATAGGCTTGCTTCCCTACATCCTGGACGTATCTTGTTGTGTGATCGAACCTTCATCCTTGATACACATATGAAGAAGAGCATCAAGCATACGTCAGATCTGCATGAAGTATGCTCTATTGCAACAGAGGTACCAGTCGAGCATCCTCGGAAGTGGCCAGTTCGTGTGGCAGATCTCCCATGTCACTGCAAGTATTGTATTGTGAATCCAGGCGACGAGCAATGCCGGTACAAAGTTTGGTGTAACAGACGCGTTGTGGATATGCAAGTTGATTGTTTGAAACCAGCAGAAGCGGAGGGATGGGTAGGTGGAAAGGTTAGCTGGCAAGTTAATAAAGATCTGCTTGTCAATCTCACAATACAAAAGTTCTTACCAGAGAGTAGGGAGTGGATCGTTGAGTATGACGGCAGCGACGACAACGGCAGTGGTGTTGTTCTTCATCCTCCATACATGTATTCTCATAAATGGAACTATCTTAAGATGTGCTCAGCTAAGAAGTTATTTGAGAAGTCTCAGTCAAACTCTACATCCAGCATGGACGTCGTCAACACTGCTGATCAAGAGTCGGTAGTAGAAGACAATAGAGTTGAGGATTGGGAAATTAACAAAGTATACGAACCAATAGAAATAACTTGCTCACCTGTAATGTGTGACGGGTGCAACAAATTACCATCTTGTTGTATGTGGCACAAGTTGCCAATGAAAGAAGAAGTGTGGAATACATGTTTAGACTGCCAAGCAAAGCCATCAAATAGTGGAGTTGGCTGTGGAGGTTGGCCGGATAACATAGACGACATCCCTTTGAAGACAATGAGTCAAACTTGGCGTATGGTAATGGCCACTGAGTGTTCAACTACTACTGATTGGACAAAACACAGCTTCCCCAATCTGCTATTTGTTGATAGGCCGAGAAGGACACGAACATAATGTTAGATGGAGGCATAATATTATAACATTATTTTATGAACAAATAAACTTACTAAAACGAACCAACTTCACCCAAACTAATACACCCCATATGTCTTGTTTATTTGGTGTAGATAATAGTTACATACCAATTCGAATCATACAACAATTTATCTCTCAACCTAGAACAATCTAACATTGATTGTAATCCCCTCCCAAACTTATAGTAAAACGAGCACATCTTGTGTGTGCAATGTTTAGTTGGATAGAAATGGTAGTACATCATGCCCTACACTCACAAAAATCAATTCATTATCATCAGTTTCGATATCTACTAAAATCAGTATATGCCAATTGCGTAGTATATCCTCCATTAAACTTGTAATTGATATTGTCTACTCGTCACTCAACTAAAATTTTAGAATATGGACGAAGTCTACTTTTAACTTCAGCTGATTGATGGCAGCGTCTCTATACCTTGATTTAGTAATGGAACAATACCAAGTAATATTAGATATCGTCAATATAGTAATATCCCCTATCCAACCCTCGTATACATATATATTTATGCTCATCAATAATATAATGATAGGATTTTCAGCAGTAAAAAATGCAATGGATGGTATGTGTAAATATGGCCCATTAAATAGTAGAGGTATTGTTTTGTTGATCATATATCGTTAGTAGGGTATATATAGTATATGTTTAGGGCGGTGGTATACTAGTAGCCGTATAGGCAGTGTGATATAGAGGTCGTATTGAGGGCCAATTATTCTCATGGTGATTGTGTTTGATTTGTGAGGAGGATACCCCATAAGTATCCAAAATATATCCAGCTTTACTGAAGTATCCGAATTCCCCACCTTAGCTAGTAAAAAAAATTCTGATTAAGAGCGCCTATCCTTTTTCACGGGCCCCCAAGCAGCCCCAGTCTCATTATTGTGTATTAGTAAGGTATTATCGTATTGCGTTGATATTAATAGTTATAATCATGTCAGATACTCTGTCCCAATTAGAGGAGATTGATGCCTTGATAGCTGCTAGTCCAGATGATCCTGCTCTGCAACAATTACGTGATGACTTGCTCCAGTTGATTGCACTTGAAGAGCAAGAAGCCTCTACTGAACAACAGGTGGTAGTAGAGCAGCCATCATTAGAGGCTAATGCAGTTGATAATGTACAAACACAAACATCATCTCAACAACAAGAAGAAGACTCCTCGTCGGTAGACTATGCAGTACAAGGAACATTTAAAGAACAACAACAAACTATTGCTGATGCACCTAATTTGGGATCATTTCAACCAGTACATTCATCAACATCTGCAGGAGCAACAAAAGCAGATGGTAATGAAAAGAGTAGTGATGTAGCAAATTTGAAAGATGATACAACAACAGACACCACTGCAACAAATACATCACCAGAGAAGAGAAAGAAAAAGAAGAAGAAAAGTAAGGATGACGCAGTCCTCGATGCCAAGTTTGAATTACCTTCTCATTTAGTACCATTAGATTCTGATACTGAAGCACAAAGACAGAAGAAGGCACGAACTGCAAAAGCATTGAAATCAAAGTTCCGAAATAAACAAAAGGAGGCACAACATGCCAAAAAGCAAAATGACTGGCAATCTTTCGCCAAGAGTAGTAAAAGGAAGAAGGGTGGTATGGGTGGTAGTAGTATATTCTCAATAGATGAGGGAGTTAATGGAAGAGTTGGAGTTGTTAGTGGTGGTAGTGGAGGGAGGAAGATGAGTGCGTCAGTTAAGAGGCATAAATTTACTTGAGCGAGAGATTGTGATTTATATATTATAATATGAAATATTACAACAATAGCTGTATTAATCTTTCACTAGTGGGTTTTCCTTCCTTGCTGAATCAACTTTTGGATCAACCTTTATATGTTCTTCGGGGTTTGTTATTACTTGAAGTAGATTAGATAGCTTACCGCTGCTTGGGCAAACTTGTGATTGGACTTGACCATTATCGTCGATATATTTCAACCAGACTCCAGGTACTTTTGTATCTCCTTCTTCCACTGAGCCACTTTCACCAGGTATTGACAGGACTTTGAAATTATCGCCGTCGACTTGTAACGCAGCATGATGATCTATGCCAAGCCCCAATTCATACGGGTGACGCTTCAACATTGCTTCAAAGTCAACCATACGTTTTACTCCATTTGATTGTGTTCTGTCATAATGCGGACACACCAGGCCCGGAAGAATCCCTAGACCTTCAACTCTGATGTAGTCCCAGCTAGCTTTGGCATCATTATTCACTTCATCTGATGCAGGGTTAGACTTTGTTGGTTCACCATCATTCAGCATGAAATTTCGATAAGTTTCTGGATCATCAGAGTCAGAATGGCCACTGGAAGATGAAGATGTTAGAGAAGACAATCCAATAAAAAAAATCTCATGTAAAACAAACTTTCCTATCAAACCAACAGATTGCACCAGCAGATCCACCGCAGACTACCTTTCCTTGCTCGGCAGCTTCTATTAGCATTTCGTTTAACCCCAAGTAGTTCCATCTGTCTACTGCATACAATGTGTTTCCACCACTAACTAATATAATATCTGATTTATCTACTTTTTCTTCCATTTCTTTGGGCATAGATGTATTTGCAATATCTAATGAATCAACTTGTACTCCGAGATTTTCAAACACGTTTGTCTGCTTCTCTCGATATTTATCAATATCATATGTTGCGGTACCGATATAAAGGAGAGATATATCCTGCGGTTGTCGCTTCGTTAGGTCAACTACTGCTTGACATATAAAATTAGTATTCATTGCCGCCGATCCTGAGCCTGCAAATAAGCCCTTCAACTGGGGATTGGGGGAAAATGGTCGACGGTAAGATGGACATGGTATTATCTGCATTATGTATGGATAGACCAGCAATATTACGGCAGTAAGGGGAAGGTTACCTTTTTTATTGCAATACCTAAATGGCGATGAAACGACCTTTTGACTTGACTCATTATCTCTCATTATCATCGTCTATGTAGATTATTTTAATTAATGCAATGGTAATATTCATATGCAACACAATCCTGTTTCAACATGAAGATAATGAATAGTAGTAGATTGGTATTATCTTTTTATTTAGCGGCAGTGTCCAGCTGTGTAGCATTCATAATACCTCAGCAAAGAACAACATCTAGTATACGATTGTTTGGAAGACGAGGCGGTGGTGGAGGCGGAAAGAAGGATAAGAAGAAGACATATACTAAATCTAACCTGCCAGAAAAGACATGTGTGGTTTGTGGAAGACCATTTCAATGGCGTAAAAAGTGAGTAATTTCGAGTATTTGTCTTGTGCACATCTTATGCACAAGAGATGATATATCGGTATACTTATCTTAACTCACATCTTATGTCTCCCTTTACCCCTTGATATAATAGGTGGGAGAGATGTTGGGATGAAGTGACTACTTGCAGTAAGGCTTGTAATGCACAAAGAAGAGCGGGTTTGAACAATGAGTAAAGCAAATACTTGCAAAGACATTTGCTCAGTGATGCATATGATATGTTCATTAAACATATGATGTGAACATATGATGCTCTATGATATGCCCTATATGCATAAGCAGACTGCATGCAACTGGAGGGCAACAACAGTAAACAGAATGGTTGTTGGTAGACTGGTAGACAGACAACTAGAGTGTGGAAACAGTGGAGATTACACTTAAAGAAGTTAGCACAATATAGCTTCACCCTAATAACCAACTTACCCCTACACGAACATATCTTCATTCAAACGTTCAACTGTTGATTATTCTCGTACCTATTCAAAGGGAAGTTTGGGATACTTGTCTTTCAATCCGGGTAGAGAATCTCGCAATGCAATCATATTCTTCTGCAATGGAAGGACGACCTTCATTCCTCCCTGACCAGTCCTTTCAGTGCGAGCATCATTCTCTGGCTCACCTGCTGTCCATATCCTTCCTCCTCCAATGGGAGATTTCTTTGAGTTCCTCAAGGCAGCTAAAAACTGTCCAGCATTCTTTTTGAATGTGTCCACGGGGCAGATCTTTTCAATATCAATTGCAAGGAAGAAATGACCAAGTGGCATAGGTTTGGGTTTTCCAGTAGCACGATCGACGCCACAGATCTCGTCTCCCCAAGGTCCAGATTGAAGTGCTGTGCAAAGAATCTCAACAGTTGCAGCCCAGCCATATCCTTTGTATCCTCCCATAGCATCGCCAGCACCTCCCAATGGAGTTAATGCACACTTTCCCAACACCATATCCCTCAAAATACCTTCAGTATCCGTCCTTTCCACACCCTGATCGTCAATGACAGCTCCTCTCGGTGTTGGGTTTCCTTCACGAGCATATTTCTCGATTTTACCACGCTGATTAACTGAGGTTGCACAATCAATAACAAATGGGAACTCATCAGATGTTGGCAAGCCCCAAGTAAGTGGATTGGTACCCATCATCGGTTCGACTCCAAAAGTAGGTGCAATTGATGGTCTGGCATTGGTACCAGTGAGGCCGATACTGCAAATAATAGACAAGGTGGTACCATGAGATGATGAGAAATCTGACACAATAGTAATATACTTCAATCAATAATATTTACTCACCATCCCTGATCAGTAGCCATCGTTGCATAGTAACCCGCAATACCATAATGAGTTGAATTACGACAGGCAACAAATCCTACACCATGCTTCTTAGCTTTATCAATGGCCATTTGCATACAATGAGGTCCGATATACAACCCTAAACCAAGATTACCATCAACCAAGGCAGTAGTTTCACTCTCAGAAATGATATCAATTGGTTTCGATGCAAATAAAATACCATTGTCCATTCTATCACAGTATATAGGCTTCAAACGACCTAATCCATGTGAATCAATACCTGAAAGGGGGAAACGAGATGAATGCCAAGTGAGATTACATGATATACATACATAATTAGTACAGTGCTTCATCAACTCTTACCGCGTTTATCCGCTTCAATTAGTACATCTGAACAAGTCTCAGCGCGTTCGGGTGGTACACCATATGTAATGAATACTTCCTTCATAAATTCCTTCATGTAATCAAAGTCAACAATTGGTAGATCGGGTTGTTTAGGTGTATCATTGGTCTTCGCTTTCTTGGCAGCTGGAGATTCTAATTCTACACCAAATACTGATTTGCCTATTGCAAAAAGAACATCCGATTGATCAGTACCCTCCGCTTTACTATAATCATTTAGCTTTGTAGCAAATGCGGCACGGCTTTTGAAAAGAGAGCAATATAGATACATAAGATGTTAGGGGTACTGACACAATGAGTAGTAAACACATATATTATATTATAAAGGATATCTTACTTACACAGTTTCATCCTTATTGCCACCGGGATTCTCGCCAATGAGTTTCAGTAGATCACTACGGATATCGCTTGCACTCGACATGATATAATATATTTGGTGGAGATAATAAGGCTATGGCTAGGTACATATACCTATTGTAGTGGAAGGTTGTCAATTGCTAGATAGTCCGACCTCGGGAAAAGTCAAGAGTGTCTCTAGGTCAAAACCTTTTTTTACTAACACAACAAAAGAAAGCAAATCATGAATCTCATTTGCATCTCTATCAGTTAGATAGCAGCATGTGAATCTCAATAAAGAACATACCATGCGTCAGTTAATCATTAATAAACCTTTATTAAATTATAATCTATAATTTGCAATAATCAGCTTACATCATGTATATAACTTTACATCATCATCTAAATTAGACGGCGTATTATGATTATGAATATTCTATCAAGTTACATCGTTATCATATTATTGGCCATCTTGGCCATGGTCACCCCTACTGAGGCAGCTCGTCAGTTTGGTATTAGACGGAGCAACAACAAGATTCAACCAGCCTTTGTATCGTCAGGAGTAAGCATTGACAGCAGTGTACAGGATACCATCACATCACAATCACAAGATATTATGCTCAAGCCAAGATATTCTTCCTCATCTCCTCCAAAACGGCCTCGACAAGTATTGTCGGCAGCAATGGTTGCATGTATCAGTGGCGTTGTAATCGGTGGAGTTAGGCAGTTGTGTGAAGTTGCTGGGGTCGTAATATAAATGTGACGTCAAGATGTAGATGACAAGATACTCGAGGATTAGGATTGACGAGGATACCTAAAGATGATATGTTTGGATTGCATTACCTGAAGCATGTGTAGTGTAAGTGTACTGATAATATGTAAAGAATGAATATTGAGATAAATTATACTATGTGAAAAAGAATGAAATCTCCAACTACCTCAGTCTAGTCTGTGATTGATGAATTAACAACCCCTGGATATCTCGATTCTTATCATGGCTTCTCACCCACCTACGAATCATTTGCCAATCCATTTGTTGAATCAATCTGCTACATAGAAGAGCATGTATGCTTGACAACTCTTCACATCATCCCAAGTTAGACTTTTAATACTTTCATCGGATATTAGAACCCAATCATTCAGATTTGGATCAACACGACGATATGTTTGATAATGGCCCCCATACGCGTTTCCTTTATGCTCAATTATACTCATTAGTTTGTATGACTTTCTTGGTTTCAGTAGAGAACTTGGTGTTGCTAATATGTTTTGTTTTTCGAATGATGAATCCTCCCCATTTGTCGTACAATAGGGTGCGAGATCTAACTCTTCTTCGAACTGTACATGGCGTGAGACTTTCATCATTCCGCTGCCGTCGAAATGCCTTCTTTGAATATGAATACATAATACTGTTGGTGGTTGTATTAACAGTGACGCCTTGTAGGCATCGACACGATGTGGAATTACTTGAAGTGATGAGTTGTTGATACCTAGATGGTCCATCTCTATCTCGTCATCATCCGTGCATTCTAATGTATTTTTATCTGCATCGAGATCAAGTGTTTTCAACATTGCCACTTTTCGTTTTAGTTGCTGTGACTCTTCAATCAATCCGGTAGTATCATCTGTTGATTTTGCATTCCCATTCATCTTCTTGCGTCTTTCAAGACTAGATATCGCTCCAGTAAGTAATAGATCTTCTTCTTCTAACTTAGCAATCATTTGACTAATGGCACAAGAAAAGCACTTCACATCCTCAACTTTTTCAGCGGTAGTAAACCCACCATATTCGGTAGCTAGAAAGTCTTCTAGAAACTCTGAATGAATATTAGTAATGGGTGGAGAAAGAGCTATGAAAGCACTTTTTCGTACTGGACGAGTATATTTGCAAGCCGCACATTTGATTGTCGATCCTATCAAACCATCGAAAGGATTTGCAATATCAATATTTGCAGTAAGTTGTGTTTGTGAATCATTGATAACTTGGTCTGAGAGCGTATCTTCGACTGTAATACTATTGCTGCGTGTGCTTTTATCGTCATCGTCACTTCCAGATGAAGTGGTTTCTTCTTTTGACAGTACATCCATCAAAGCAGAAAGTAATTCATGTGAATCTTGCTGTTCCGATGTATTTGCAAAACTACTATATGATGATCTAAACTGCTTATAATGTTTGGAAACTATATTCATTATTCGTTGTGGATCACCAAGTTGTTGAAATGTTGAGAATAAAGTAGTAATAATTGATGATATGAATGAACGTCGTTTTCTTTTTGGTTTCTTCTGTTGTATCACTTCATGTCCATTGACATATTGTATTGTTTGTAATAAAGCTAGGGCAATATTTTCTTCTTGTTGTACATTTGTACCATCATTATTGTTGTGATCATCAGTGCTTTCACTTTGTTGTTGTTGTCGTTGCAATGAATTCAAATACGTATATAGTGGCTCAAGAGCAGCTAATGCCTGCATCAAGGAATTTACATAGCATGTAGCTCCTCTATTTTTCACCCCTCTTATCTTGATAATGAATTGTTGCTCGTTTTCTTCTATTTGTGAATCCTGATCATCACTTGATATTGATGTAAATTGTCTTTCTTCTGATACTTCCAATTGTTGTGGTATATAATCTAAATCTATACCAGTCATAAACTCAATCAAAGGCACATGTGATCTCAGCCAAGATCTTACTGTAGATCTAATACCTTAGTGAAAGTTGAGTGTATGAGAGTTAATAGAGTAGAGACAATAGAAGTGTCATAATATAACATTATTATGAGAGTATAAATAGAATAACTTACCTACTCCTACAATCAAATCAGATATAAGGAGGCATAGTAAAGAAATCATTGTATGATGATTGTCACCACTGCTATTCTTTGTGGTGTTGGAGGATGAGTAGCTACTACCAGACCCCATCATTATCGAAGAGATAATTTGTTGTGATGTGATGATACTGACATTCTTCTTGACAGCCACAAAATATCAATATCATCAAAACAAAAAGTGCATTCGTTAGTTTGCTTCCTCCAATTCCAATCAATCAATAAACCACATTGCATACGAGTTTGAGAGTTATCACCACGATACTGAGGGCGCCATAACTTGTAGCATATTGTTGATGTGAGGTAAGAGGTATCCTTTTATGAGAGTACTCTAGGCTCTAAATTTTCTGTAATAACGTGCACTGTCATGCGTGCAATGCAGGAGAGCTTAGCGTGCATGAAATTTGCACTCGCTGAAAGCTCGCTGCACTGCCCGAGCGATAGCGAGTGTGGGGCAGCGGGCTTTCACACGTGTATATTTCATGCACAACTAGAGCTCGAATGCATTGTACGCATACAGTGCTCGTTAAGTGAAACCTCTCAAGTAGCATGGACTCGAGCACATCATGCAAAAAACGAGCGCTGTGCAATTGCAATCAGTTTTATTATGATAATAGTGACCTAACTGTGTTTCTATTCTGCACAAGAGTACACTATGATGAAAGCGGGCATATACCATGCCTCTATTTTTTAGCGATTTGGACTCTGACTGAATGCAATTGCACAGTGCAAGTTTTTTTGCATGGTGTGCAAGAGTTCATGCACGTGTGCGGTTTCAGTATTCACTTGAAACAAAGTCAATCTTCATTGGCACACTCTAATACCAAATAATAGACAAGCATGATATTCATCTCAACAATATTAATATCATGCATAATCATTGCATTAAATAATAATATATCAACAACAGTACATGCAGTAGTTGAAAACAGTAATATTATAAAATCAATAACCAATGATAATAGTATGCGACATAATAATGTTAGGGGCCCATCTAATAATAACAACAAACGAATGAATAATATAAGGAGAAGACTACAAGATAAACCAGATGATGATCAGGTCGCGGTAGAAGAGATATTAGATGAGGTGTCGACGTTAGAAGAGGAGAAGAAAGAGGTAAGCTTTTTTTTATGTGCATATTATGTGTATTGCAAATTTATAAATATGTACATGAACTCTAATACTATTTATATTATATTATATACAATGACCAAATGATAATAATATAATTAGATGGATGAGAATTATGAAGAACAAAAGGAGGAAACAGATGCGGCTATATTAGAGGCTGAACAGGAGTTATTGCAAGAGGGTAGTAGTGTTATTAACCCGACTACGACTACTGCGGTGCTCGAGGTTGTTGAGGAGGAGAATATTGACCCGGTTGAGGATGAAAATAATCCTTCTGAAGAAGAAGAGGAGCCAGAGGTATTAGAGGATGTTGATCCGGTAGAGGATGAATCAAAAACGTTTAATGAGGATCCAGTGGAGGATGAGCCTGAAACGTTTGGTGAAGACAATGTAGAAGACGAGCCGCCTGGATCTACTATTGTTGAGGAAGAAGTAGAGGAAGAGAATGTTACTCCCAGTCCATCTGGCGCTAGTTCATCTAATGCATTAAGTAACGAAGAGGATGAGGGACCGCCAAAGATTGTGAATGAAAGTACGCCTTCTCCTACACCAGACTCGACTAAAGAGGAGGAAAAGGAATCATGGTATGATGAAGAGAATGAAAACAATAGCCCTCCTACACCTGACCCTAATGAAGATAGTATTTGGGGTAAGGGCGAAGATGATGAGTTTAACGATGACGATGAGTTTGATGATGAGTTCGGGAATGATTTTGGGAATGATGAACCTGAATGGAATGAGTGGAATATGGGTCCGACGGACAAGCCAACACCTAGACCAACATCATTATATATCTCAGCACAGGATGATCCATTGGGGAATGAGGTAGAACCAGATACTAAAGATTTCAATGATGATGTATTATATCATGGACTCGGGGGTAAAGTTGGAGATTATCTTGATCAAGTTGAAAGTCCACAGGAAATGGAAAAGGACAAGAATGTACAAGTTATTGCAGGTATATTTGGAAGTTTGTTATTGATCTTATTATTAGTTACAGCTCATTTAGTAATGAATCATCCGGATGGACTATGTGCTGGGTGCTGTAGACTTACTCTCAAGGAAAGTCCGCGTAGTTTTGATGTGTGAACTTGTGTGTTTATATGAAGTTTTGATGATTTGAGTGCTTCATTTGGCCTTCATGTATCTTTACTTGATCGTCTTTGCAAGTTGTATACACTAACATGAGTTGCCACCATCTCTCTTCATCTTCATAAATTGTGAAACGCGCACCTTCAAGGTCATCTGCTGCTTAACTCGGACAATTTGTTTACCATGCCGAGCTCTATGCTGTAAAAGTTCAGAACAGAGTCAAAATAGAAGAAGCCATCAGCCAATGCGGACTCCATTTCCGAGTGATCTTGAACTGTCTTAATTGAGTGAGATATTTGACTTGAATCTGGCTAACGAGGTCGACTTTGGGATCTATAAGAGTGTGTGTGCATAAATGGTCGGTTTAACATCATCACAGTAGTTAATAAAGTAACTGCTGCCAACCAGTAATCCCTTCATAATACTAATTAGCTTTTATCATACATAGTTAGAAGATATAGTGTTTTCAAGAGTCTAATTTAACATATAACTTGGTTCACATTGGTCTCAGATCTCACACACAACACAACCTGTACATCATTCAAAACCTACTTCCAGATCTTCTATATCACACACATTATGCTCTCAGCTTAGATGTCATCTCTGCTATCAACATTGTCGTTCCTGCAACCCTGACAAGATTTTTGGTTAACCTTGAGAATACCCTTCAACTTTTTCTCCGATGTGAACATCTCGCCACAACTCTCACATTGAGTCTCGCCTATGCGCTTCTTCAACATATAACGGTCCTCTTCATCAATCTGCTCTTGAAGTTCATCAATCTCAGATTGGATGTTGGCAGCCTGGATCATGTCAAGGCTCCTCATTGCCTCCTCCTTGTGTGTCTGGAGGACTTGGATCATCTCCCGCAAGTCGTCAGCCGTGGGTAGAATCAATCGTAGAGGTAGAAGCCTGCGCACTTCATCGTCAGCCAACGCTGCACATGCCAAGGTCTCTTTATCAACGTCAAAACCAGACTTAACAGCCCTCTCAACTTCCTCTTGACGCTCACGAATACATACCTCTAATGCCTCGCGTGTTGGAAATTTCTTTCGTGCGTCAGCAATGAGATTAGCATGAAGTCTGCGAATCTCAAGATCTTCCAACGACGCAGATTGCTCAACTACCATATCTTCAACAACGGGTTCATCTTTTGCTTCGGTATCTTCAGACTCTGCCAAACCATTCTTGGGACGTGATGGTGCCCGTTCAGTCTTGATACTGTAGATAGTTTGATCGTCACCAGGAGAAGCCTCCAAGTCCTCAGCAATGGTCATTAATGAGCTCTCGGACGGAGGTGTGATAGATCGTACCTTCTTCTTCTTACTGCTGATGTTTGCAGATCTCTTCTTCTTCTTGTTATTCTTGCCCTTCTTCGTTGATCGACCTCTCTTGGTTTCTGCCTTGAGGAACTTGTTGTCGATATTATCGGCATGATTAATCAACCGTTGGATTTCACGACTTAGCATGAGGGGTAATAATCTATCAAGTGTCTGCCCGTCCAATCGTCGTAGCGCCTCGACGTCTGTAACCCATTCATCTTCGAGTAGATCAACAAACTTAGTCACATCCATACCACCTCGGCCGGCGTTCTCTACAGCCTTCTCGAGGAGGGCACGTAATCCTTCATTTGCTTTGATCTTCGTATTGCCAGTAACAGTTGTATCAACACTAGATGCAATTGTTGATTCGTCACTGTTATCCTCCGTCTGAATTTGTGGTGGTTCATCAGATATAGTAACCGACTTGGTATTCTGCTGCTGCTGTTGTTCATCCTTATTGGAGAATGAAGCACTAGCAGCCAAACTTGTCAACGCATCCGAGACAGAACCAGCCATACTTGCCACGGCAGTTGAAACGTCATCGCCCATGGAGAATGACATGGGTAATGGAATACTCTGAGGAGAAATAGTGTCTTGTGGAGCATCCTCGGGTGTTTGATACTCCTTGGATATGATTGCCTTCTTCGCGGTCTTGACAATCTCATCATATGTCTGTTCGTCCTCCTGAGTAGTTTTTCCATCTTCTTGCGCTTCTTGACGTTCACGTTCCTCTTGAGGTTTAGATGTCTTGAGGAAGGCAAATCCAGGTCCTAACGATTCAGCAATGGATGCATCATCGGCAATTACTGACTCATCATCATCATCATCATCGTCTGCACCCATACTCTTGGCAGATGTCAACCCTAGTGGTTGAGAAGACGTATTCTTCTTGCCCTTCTTCTTTTTCTTCTTACGACGGCCTCGAACATCGGCGGTATCAGTCGACTTGGATCCTTTTAATAATGCAGCAAATCGACCAGAGATGCTTGATTTGACGGATACATCGTCATCGTCAACATCTCCACCTTCACCACCCTGGATGTTCTCCTCTTCATCGTACTTAACCTCTTGCTTACGATTTTCCTCAATCTCCTTACGACTTCTTGCCAACTTGGCAAGTTCGGGTGGTGTACGTCCCTTCCGATCTTGTACATCAATAGAATCGGGATATACACCAAACAATTGAAGTACTACCTTCTCACCTTCGGGATCAACATCTAATCGTGATGCAGCCAAGTGTACCGGTAATGATCCACGTTCATCTGTCTCGCGTGCCGCGTTTGGATAGGATGATATAATGGCTTGGATAATTTCGGTAGGTGCACCCAAGACGATGGCGGCATGTAGTGGTAGTAATCTCCAACGATATTTAGGTGTTACTACTGCATCTTCTTCTTCTTGGGGTACCACAACAAGTGCAGTACTACTATTGACAACGTTGGCATCATCATCAGTAGAAGGAGTAGGAGTCTTGACCTTGCGATAAACCCACATACTACTCTCATTCTGATTCGATTGCAAATGATGTAATGCCTTTGCCCACGCACGTTGTTGTAGGTACATGAATAACTTTGTCGGGTTGACATCATAATCACATTCCTTTGCTTCATCAGTGATGATACCCTCGGTTGTTTCACCAATGGTATCAAGGTGCTGCTTGTCTGCCTGCTGTTGTTCAAGAGTATTAGTGGTAGTGTCTGTAGCGCCACCCACAACTGTTAAAGCATCATTAACAGCATTCGCCAAGCTAGTCGTTGGGTCACTAAATTGGAATGATGTTTTATATCCCCCAATTGATAATGATACCTTCTTTACCCATTTTTCCTCCTGTCCTTCTTTGTTCTTTGATGATGGGGCTTCTTCTGGTGCTGCTGCTGCTTCATTTTCTTGAGAAGAGGAGGTGTTAGCTGCTTGGCCAACATCTTCTTGAGACTTGCTACTCTTGACTTGTTTCGAAGAAGAAGACTTCTTGGAACTTGCAGTACTCTTGGTAGACTTGTTGGAACGTGAGGAACGCACGGACCCTGATTCATCTACGGTAGCAGACTTGGTAGATTTGACAGACTTGGTAGAAACATTCGATGGCGATTTATCAATCTGTAATGACTTTACACTACCACTATCATCTTCAACTTCCTTTGTGACGGCGGCAGTGGTGTTGTTATCAACGGCGCTGGCTTGCTGCTGCTGTTCACCATTGGTATCAACTGTATCCAACGTATTAGGACTCTCTCTAGCGTTGATTGAAGATGATGATGCCGTGTTATTATCAGCAACCTCGTCCCCTCGCTGTTCTTCAGTAACTAGCGGTGTCTTTAACGACGAGTTGGAAATCTTTTTGGTAACATTTGAATCCGACTTTTTAATAGTAGTATTAGTATTACTATTACTACTACTGCTGCTATCCTTCTTCTTATTCTTCTTCGAAGTACGAGATTTAGAACGACGCCATCGATTTAGGATACCCTTTTTTAATGACCGTCCTCTGCTCATACTACGACGACTCTTTGTTTTAGTAACAACTTCTTCTTCTTCTTCTGATTGTTTTGTATTATTGGTAGTAGATCCCTTGACTGCAGTTGTACTAGTACTTAGCTGTTGTGGTTGTTCAGGTGAATCAGAACGTGGTACAAAGTCTGCTGGTAAGACTGTTTCTACTTCCTCGTATCCCATTGTTGTTGTTACTTTATTGCAATTATATGTTCTGTGGTTGTTGTTAGTTATTGTCACTCCGTTCTTTTTGCAACCCTTGACCCTCTCTATTTTCAATAGTAGACTGCCATCAAAGTGTAGCTGCTTCACGTTGAAATGTGGCGGCAATGTTCCAATATAGTTTATGCGTTGAGACCGCTTTCGATGCCTGACAGGAAATAAGCGAGGAGGTCAATACATAGAGTCATAGAGTATTTTTTGGTATCCTAAGATCTCGCCTCTCCTCATAATTAGAACTAAAACAACAAAACTACAAGAGGTCAAAACAACATGAAATCAGTAGTAGTGGCCGCCGCCTTATGCGCAATATCCAGTGTGGATGCATTCGGTATAACGTCAAGAGGGTATGTTATTTATTAATGTATCTTTTTTGTGGGTTTAATATTAAAAACATAGCAGAGCGAGGTATCCTTAGCTGAAGTACAAGATAGATGATGTGATGACCGTTTGCAATTTATGATGGTATGATGACATCAATTAAGTGCAATAATATGAGATTTCGCTGGTAGCCTTTGCTATCGATATACGTTGATATATAGTTCGTTTTTCTTGGGCGTTAATATTATCATTTGTATATTTATATACTTACTAACAAAGATTATACATACTCCACTAACAATTGTACACATCATCAAATAATATTATAGCCTACAAACACGTCTTGTTGGTCCATCATTTCAATCGTCTACGGTAGTATTAAAGAGTAGTACACCAGATTTAAGTTTTGAGAATGCGATCAATTTCAATGAAGAAATGGCACGAACACCAGATAGTGAAAAGAATAATAACACATTGAAATCAGTTGCCAAGTATGCTTTGACATTTGTTGCTATTGCATCTGCCATCACGGTACTTTCACCACCGACACCTGCACATGCTGCTGCCAAGGCTGCCGCTGATACTGTTGAACATTTACATACCGGACAGAAGGTTGCAAATTTCTTCCGATCATTTGGTATTCCAGACTTGGCTGTATTGGCAATTATATCCGCAATGCCTGTTGTTGAGTTACGAGGTGCTGTGCCAGTGGGTGTGTGGATGGGATTACCTATTACAACAATCTTACCGGTTTGTGTATTGGGAAATATGACACCAATTGTTCCATTAATGTTTCTACTGAGAAATGACAAGTTGAAGAAGTTAATGTCTCCAATTCTATCGAGGGCTGAGAAGAAGTCGGCAAGTCTTGGTGTCGGAAGCCTTGAGAAGCAATGGGCATCACTAGCAGCTTTTGTGGGTATTCCTTTACCGGGTACAGGAGCATGGACGGGTGCTATGGGAGCATTCTTGTTAGGTATGCCAACAGCAGTTGCATTGTCATCTATATTCACCGGTGTAGTATCCGCTGGTGTTATCATGTCAGCAATCACGTTGGCGGGGAAGAAAGGCGGAATAGCAGCCTTGGCTGCTCTTGCATTGATTACAGGCAAAGAGTTTTTGTCTAATGATGAGGAGAAAGAAGAAGAGTCGTCGACCGAGGAATAAACAAATATCTAATCGAATTGATCAATCATACTTAGTTGAGGGCTGACATTCAGTACCTTGCTTTTTGAAAGTGTGTTTTGTGTATACAAGAATAATGAAGTTACAGAGGGTTATAACCTAAATGAGATTTTATAACTCAATTGTACTTCTTTATCTTTATCCCAAGGCAGGAAAGTCTTCCGGTTTATAAACAGCTTCTTCTTTTTCTTTCTTTATTTTCGGCACCGCTGCGGCTTTTTGTGACGCTCTTGTTGCTTTTGATGGTTCTGTACGTTGTTCTTTTGCCGCTGCTGACACTGACGCTCCAGGTCCCCAAATAACTTGTGGTTTATTAGCCTGATTCTTCTTTGTGGGTGAAACGGGTGGATAATTGGTATCATCATTACTTGGTGGACCATCTTGTCTTTGTTGTTGCTGCTGCTGAGGTTGAGGAGGAGCTTGAGGCTGCACATTTTGGAGAGCTTGAGGAGGTTGTGCAGTAGTAGTGGGTTGCCTCCTATCATTGACTGATTTATTGCCGTTTGACGATGTTTGACTTGAATTCCGTCTTTCTTGTTGTATCTGATGTTGCTGCTCTCGAACATTTTGTTGATGAGGAGGTAATACCTGGATGTTAACTGGCCCGTTTCCACCATTACTAGTTGGAGGGGGATAATTTCCACGAGAAGGAGGAACAAACGGTGGAGGCTGCTGCTGCACTTGATTATTATTGTTTCCCATGTTATTGGTATTATTATTATACCTACCATGCTGATCTTGAGGGGGCGGCATGATGGATTGCTGCTGCTGCTGCTGCTGCTGCTGTTGATGATGATAATGTTGGCCTCCTTGATAGAAATGAGAAGGAGGTGGACCACCGCCATTATGTTGATTTCTCATTTGTGCCTGCTGCTGTTGCTGACGTTGTGCAATCGCCTGTTGCAACGCTGCCTGCTGTTGCAATTGCATCTGTTGATGCTGAGCAATCATTTGGGGGGTTGGCTCCTGGTGTGGATGTTGATGATGACTCCCCATCAATTGTACCTGTGGCATGTTGTGATGATGATGTCCCCCTCCGAAGGGATTATGATTATTAGAAGATGTCATCATTTGTACTTGTGACATCCCTCCTCCTCCTGGAGGACCACTAACGGTGGCATAGGGATTGGCGGCAGGTACATACGGTGCCACGGGAACATATGCCGGCCGGACATCACTTCGACGTTTAAAGTCGGGATCATTCTCCTCTTGTTGACGATTACGATAGACTGCCTTTTGTCTTGCACCCTCGGTAACAGCTGCGGGTGCTGAGGATGATGAAGAGGATTGTTGTCTTGAGGGATCAATGGCAGTGGTATCTTGAGCTTCTTCTCCTTCGGGAGGAGATGGATTTGATGTCTCTGTTGGTACTTCTTCATTGACATTCTGTTCTTCTTGAGGTGATGGAGGACTTGATACTTGATCTGACGGGAAGGAAGCAGCCGACGATACAAGCTGTGCTGGGATAACTTCCGATACTGCCGAAGTAGCACTTGTAGGAGGACTACTGGCGGTGGCACCCCCACCACTATTGACAGCATCACTATTCACTGAGAATGATGAATGATTCGATGCAGCACTTAATGGCACTACATTCTCTTCTTGTTGTTGTTGTTGTTGATATTCTTGCATGGATGACATGGAACTTTCACCCCTTTCCAAATTAGCAGCACCACTGGCACCGCCATCTCCGCCGCCTTCACCCTTCTTGCCAAATATACGTGCCCGTGCCTCCTCATATGCCTTTTCACGATCTTCCAACTTTTTTCGATTCTTTTTACCCTTGGATTTACCACCCTTACTGCTGCTGCCCGAAGTACCATTTGCAGAAGTAGTATCATTCCCATTCGATGAATTACGTTTCATAACAACCATCTTCTTCATCTTCTTCTTCTTTTCTTTCACAATTGGCTGCTGTTGCTGCTCACGATCCTCATTATCATAATATCCATAACCCGATGACGACGACTGCTGTTGTCCTCCACCATACCTATCATACCCATAACCACCCATCTGTTGTTGCTGCTGCTGCCGTTGCTGATTGGGTAGAATATTTTGTTCATAATTCTTGGCATTGGGATTCTTATAATTAATTAATAATGATAAGTCAACATCCTTCAACAAATTGTTGGGTATAGTAGAGTTCGTGGCTTTCACTAATCGGATTAAGGATGGTCCACCACACGGTCCACCGCCATTGGGATAATGTGTACATTGCTCTCTGACGATATTAAACCGATCAGCTAATCTGTGTAGTATCAATCGTTGGAATGATGTTTGTGGTCTTGGACATGTAGAGTTTTGTTGTATTAATGCTTGATGACCGATTGATGACATTACAATTATTGGTTGTCCATATTGCTGTTCATTATTAGCATTATTGTTGTTATTATTATTTAATGTCATTTCTTCCAACTTACGCTGTATCTCCTCACTACTTTCAACATCTTCTTTCGTATGTTCTAATACTATAGCATTAAAACTCCCACCAACTTCTAATACTTGAATAGTATCATTATTAATAAAATTAATTAATTCTTGTTCTAATTTGAACATTGCCTTGCGTTCTCGATTGTCTAGTAAAGCCGAGAGGAGTGCGGAGTCTACTTGTTCTAGTGGATTCCAATATTTTGATGATGATGATGTTTGATTGTTATTATTATTGAATTTATCTTGTGGTTGCAACTCGCTATGCCAACCATCTTCTTCGTCAACTTTCTCTGCTTGCGCATTTGATATGTTCTTTTGTTGAGCTGATATTTCAGGCTGGCTTAGTGTGGTATCCGGACTAGTATTATTTGTAGTATTAGTATTCTCTTCTTTTGGTGTAGTGGTAGGTATAAACGATGGTGTAAAGGTAGCAGCACTAACCTTCAATTGTGTTGTTGCAATGTTAGTATTGTTGTTGTGGAGTGGAACTTCTTTCTTTGTGGTTGTGGTATCTTCTTGTGCTTCGGCCGTGGCGGATGAGGAACTACGCCGCATGATTTTAGGAGCAGTAGACATTGCTGCTGCCGTATATGTTGCTTATAGTAATGAATAGGTAGGTTGTAGAGTATAATATAGTAACACCTTGTTCAGAGGAAGTGCGTGTTATGAGGAGTTGTGAATTTTATGAGAGTTGATAAGGATACCGTAAAGTAGAAGTCTAATACGAAGTCAGAAGTTAGTGGTATCGTAGATAGCCAACCAAGCACGCAAGTTGGCAAAGGTTATGATTGCTGTGGAATTAATATTGATATAGTAGGGAGGGTGGGACATCTGATAAAGAATGATTGCACTTTTAAGAAGGTATTGAGAAAGCATACAACTTCTTGTGGCGGCGGCGGCAGTGGGTTATTCAAAGATGAAGGATACAAAAACATCATCATCCAACACTACTTCTAATGATTGTCCTCCTGATTGTCCTCTTTTTATGGATGGGTTAGGAGGCACGAACTTTGCAAATAATACCGGCCTAGCTGCATTGGCGTCGTTACTTAATGATGATGTAGAAGAAGAAGTTGTTGAGGGTAGTGAGAAAAGTAGTAGTAATAACAAAAAGAAAGCACAATCTCAACCAAAATTAAAGTCTGGTGGTGGCAAAGTTAAGAAGACGGGTAAACGCAATAATAACCACAGTCCGTATAGTAAAGAAAAGACTAAAGATGATAAGAAGAAGAAGAGTGCATCTCTTGGAGAAGCTCAACTATTTATGAACATGTGGAAGATATAACCTATGCCAAAGTGTTTATGATCTTTGACCTATGCAATGAGGTGTTGATTTACAAACATATAGGTAAGTATTAAAGGCGGAGATCTATTCCTCTCTTGGAAGATGTATTCTGTATTGACTGTTGCATAGTAACTAATAACAAGAACTATAATTACATATATTCAAACTTCCCTGTGTAATGCATCGGTACGTAACTCTTAGGGTATAGAGGGAAGTCTAACGAGTACTATACAAACTAATTAATGTTACAAAGACATATTGACTGTACATATATCTAAGTTTTATCCTAAAAGGTATTCTTCTAGCTTACTGATAGTGTGGATAATATAAATTGTTACACCCACTATCAAGGTACCAAAAATACAGTGAACTTTCCCACACAACACAGAAATCCATTTATTGTACAAAAAACATATAGCCGGCGTATGCAGAGTTAAACGCCGGTAAGACCATCTTCTCTATGAGGTCTAACACACACTCTATGCAAAGACACCATCATCTACTGCCTTACTATTTCTCTTGTCACTCTCCCGTTCTGATCTTGGTTTTCTTGATGAGGACTTGGAACGGGAACCTGACTTGCTCTTACTTCTAGATCGACTGGCAGAATCTTCTCTTTTACTGCTACTTGCTGTTCTACTTCTACTCTTTGATCGGCTACTCGATGACTTATGTCTTGACGATGACCGTTTCTTGGACCCGCTACGCTTGGAGCGACTTGCTCTCATTTTACGTTGCATCATGGCACGTCTCTTACGACGATTGGTAAAGAGAATTCCCAGGAACATAAATAGACTGCCTATGAGGCATAATGTTCCGAGGGCATACTTGGCTTTATTCGCGACGTTGAAATTAATAATGGACCGACCAGCTGCTGTTACTGAACTCATTTTACCACCCGTGGCACCCGAGATTGCATCGGTACTTGTGCACACTGAACTATCCAAATTACTGCATGATTGACTAGCAGAGGTTAAGGCACCGGCAGTGGAATATTCAATTGATTCATCAGTATTCTGGGAATATATAGTGTAACAGCTCAAAGACTTTCGCATTAGGGAACTGATATCACTTAGGGAGGAATATGTCCCAACCGGCTCGGAATTGCAATATTGATCATCAAATTCATCAATTGTAAAAGACCCATCTGATGCACAACCCACTGAGAGGTAGTATCCATTATTTCCCTGTTCACACATGGGTAGATCGCCAACCGTATCCTCTGAAATTGGTGAATAACCATCATATGTTCCCATTAAAGTGGCAAATTCTGATAATCCATCTTGTGTTACATACTGTTAGTAATAAAAAGAGAGGGGGCATACATGGGGTGAGAAGAATTTTAAGGACATATAAATAATTTCCCACAGCTTAATCCCCTTCAACCAACCACCTAAATACCACCAACACAACACACCAAACTAATAACAAACTCACCGTTCCCTTAAAATGTGCCGAACTACAAGAGGCACTACCCGAATTAGTAGCATAAACAGAATAAGCCACCTGAGCTCGTCTACAACCAGCCATTTGATACCAATATGTCGTACCATCTCCACTCTCATCTTCCATACAACCCAAATCTTCATTATCATCTGTAGCGGCTATGACACATCCCTCAACCTTCATTGCAATATTAGAGGAAGAAGATACCCATTCGTTCTGACCATGTTGATAAAATATTGCCTCTGTTTCAGTTTGTTGGTTGGATGTTCCCCATGCTGTTATTAACGCCAGATTAGACGCTGCTATTGTACCCGCTAAGCGGATACGTCTTCCTACTACCATTCTATGTATGTATATATTAATTTACTATTGTTAATGAGGATATAACCTACATACACTCTCCCACCAATAACAACCACTGCGTTGAACTATCAACTGTATCGTAGAGGGCAACATTTTGTCAGAATGGTTTCTAGCAAGGATACCGAAATCAGCGACGACAAATATGATGGTGGCTACATAGTAACTCATGGACTACGGATGCGCCCTGAAATCCACTGACCTCACTCTTCAACACAAAGTGCACTTTCCCCACAACAAACTTACCATGGTGGCTACTACTACCCAAATAGCAGCGGCAATTGCATGCTTGACAGCCAGCTCTAATGCTTTTTCACCCAGTGTAGGAAGGGCGGTAGTTAATAAGAACGACTCAATCCGCAATCAGCCACTCTTTGCAGAAGCACCCGATGGACCAAAAGACGGTACAACAATTACAAGTGCACGTAAGGAGATTGGATATGATGCCGCCTCTGGACGGTTCTTTGAAACTGACTTAGAAGATTGTTCACCCGATGAGAATGAATATTGCGTAGTTGATAAGGAAACTGGACAGCTTGTTAGTTTAACCTTGGAGGAGAAGGAGAGGATTTTCCTTGATTCACTTCAGGTGAGTTTAATCTCTATGCAGTATTGGGGATTTTCTCTCTGCATAGTATCTATTATTTGCAATTTATACAACCTATACATCATAAGGCTCATCATTTATATCGTCATACATATCATGTGCACAGTCTTTCTATTATAGTGGAAGGCAGCTCCTTGATGATTCAGAGTTTGATCTATTGAAAGAGGATCTTGCATGGAATGGATCGACCATGGTTAATATGAATCGTCAAGAGACGAAATACTTGGCAGCCATGGAGGCATATTCAAAGGGAAAACCAATGTTATCAGATGAAGAGTTTGATACGTTAAAGAAGGAGCTTAAGGAAGAGGGTTCTCCATTCGCCTCATCAAAGGAGCCCAAGTGTTATATTGGTGAGTTGTGGTGTTCTCATTCTCGTGTATAATAATAATATATACATGTTTGTGTAATGTTCATATTGAATCCATATATACATTTTGTTTCTCATACAACTTGTTATACAACACTCTTTTCTGCTTATTAGATACTGGTATCTGTACTGTGACCTACCAACCTGATCAATTCCGTAACAACCTCTTATACCTTCCTGTCGGGGCCATATTAAGTATTGCCTGGCTTGCTGTTGGATTTGAGATTATTGAGCCATTCATTCGTATTAACCCTATCATTCTGGCTGCACTTGGTGCTCCACTAATCTACAATGGATCAATCAGTCTCACCGATCAGTTTATATTCCCAAACAACAAAATTGTCTATGGTCCTTGTCCGGTATGTGAAACAGAAACGAGAGTCTACTTTGGTGATGTCCTTGGGGTAGAAGGATTTGGAGATGTTGCCTCAGTAAAATGTACAAAATGCAAGTCTCAAATTAATGTTCAGAAGAAGACGCTTCGTGCATCCACTCTTCCAAAAGATGAATAGACAATATTATGTGTGGTAGATGAATTGAATTGCAACAAACCTTAGGCAAGAAGTTATTGATGTTTTGAGTGTGAGATCAATGCATAGACAGAAAAAATAAAGATTTGACCCCCGCTAATGAAATAGATATCAAACGGATACAACAAGTTATCTTAGCATTAATTTGCAATTGTTGTGTTCATCCAACATTAGACCCCTGTTCAATTCTTGGGCAGAGTGCTAGCTCTCAATGAACGCCTTTGAACGATAATCTCTTCCTTGCAGTTAGTACACTTTATTTTCCCTGTATTGTCAAAGCCCTCAACACCTAATACATTGCCAAAGTAGATACGATTCTTAGTCTCGCACGACGGGCAAGCTCCACTCGCAACAAGGTTGTTTGAGAATATCAAATTGTCTGTAAGAGCTTTGGCCGCAGATCCGACCACTGGAGTTCCCAGCGCAGCCAAGACAATAGGATTTATCCTGCCTCCAATAATCTCAAAGCCAACACCTAGCCATAGTAGTCCAAGAATTGCCAAGGCTGGCAAATACAATAAGTTATTCCGAAAGTTGTCTTTTGTGAACGTTGCTGTACATATACCAGTTTCAATATAACACTTTGGTTCTTTTGATACTGCAATACTACTCTTTTCCTCTTTTAAATCCTCCCTCAATTGATCAAACTCTTCGTCACTCATTATAGGTTTTCCTTTTGTGTAAGATTGCATAGCCTCCAAGTACATTATTTCTTTCTTATTCAATTTGACTAACGAACTACCATTCCATGATAAATCTTCCTTTAAACTATCAAACTCATTATCAGGCATTACTTGTCGTCCACTTACATAATATGATTGCAAGGCATCTAGAAACATTCTTTCCTTCTCCTCGATGGTTAACCGGATGGTATCTCCCGTTTTGGGGTCAGTTGCACAATACTCTTCATCTGGAATACAATCCTCGGCATCAAGATCTGTTTCAAAGAACTATATATAGGTTGTGCGTTATTGTGGTTGTGCATAGATAGCACCATAATATGATAGTTGGTTAGCAACAAAGAGAACATAATATGATTTTTAGTTACTAGTGAATGTATGGTATCAAAGAAGAATACGCCGTGCATATCACGGAACATACAACCATCTACTGACATTACAGCAAATGAGCAATATAAAAAGCAACTTACCCGAGCTGAGGCGGCATCATATCCAATCTCTTTCCGTGCACTTGTAATTGTTGTACCATCTTTTGGTCCATCAGGTGCTTCTGCAAAGAGTGGTTGATTATTGTTATGAATCGAGTTTTTATTAACGACCGCCCTTCCTACACTAGGTGAAAAAGCATTGGAGCTAGATGCCAAGCATGCAATTGCCGCTGCCGCTGATAGAACAGATGTACTAATCATCACCAATGTTGTTAGTTGATGGAACGGAAGGAGTTGGAGAGTAGTTACAAAAATAAAAGGATACCACTTCAACAACATCATTTTTTTTAGGTTTCAACTTCAAAGAACAATCAACTTTAAGTGCTATAATGGTATGTAGTGATGATAGAACGCATCCTATAGCACAAGGAAACGCTAATGATGGTGTATATAATACTGGTGTAGAAGATATACGATCGCCGCCGTCTAGAGATTGTCGAAAATGCCAAACTTATCTAAGTAAGTTTTCTTTGGAGTTTGACACCTTGTACTTTTGTACGTCGAGTATACTGTATATATATCTCTAACAATAATATCATTATTATGATTCACCTTTATCACATCTCACTATCTACTAATATTACTAGCACGAGCGTTAGATAAAGTTGGCTCGCGTCCACAGTCTCTTCTACGAGCACTTGGTGTGATATCACATGATGTGTATAATAAGAACAGCACTCATGGAAGCAAGTTGTATGAAACTACAAATGGTGGTAGAGGAGTATTGATTAGTTTAGAAAAAGAAAATAAAGAGGAGACTCGTCATACTATAACGGAGAAGTATGAGACTCCTCTTTCTATGCCAATTGATAATACAACAACAATACAAGAAGAAAAGTCAAATGATACAAATGAAAAGAAGAAAGGAAATGATATGTATGAAAAGAAGAATATAACTCTCGCAAAGAGATTTACAAAAGTTGCAGAATATATGCTAAAAGAAAGTGGTAGTAGTGGAGGTGTCTTAACCACTTCTCCAGCTGTAGATCATCATCAACAAGTTGCATTTGACGATGATATTCAAGCTGCTAAGAAGAAGAATATAACAACAATTGAAATAGAATGTATGAAATGTGGATCGGATACCAGAGCTGAAGGAGGTGCAAGAGCATTTGTGAGAGGACCAGAGCCTTTGAGTATTGTGTTGTGCTCGAATAGATTGAGCAGTCAACGTGAAGTTGATGAAGTGTTGGTACATGAGCTTGTGCATATTTATGATGTTCATTCCCGAAAGATGGATTTGCGAGATTGCAAACAGCTTGCATACTCAGAAGTTAGAGCGGCTAGAGAAGCTGAATGCTTCAATAGTCTTACCGCATTTACTGCAAACATCTGCGCAAAGGATAAGGCAGTAACTGCAACTCGAAATATGTTTCCAGAGTCGGGTCGGAAGTGTGTTTGTGATATCTTTGATGAGGCTATCAAAGACCATGCTCCATTTGAAAAGAGTATAGAAGGAAAAGACTTCAATCAACATCACATGTCGTCGGATCGTTAAGAGAATGCTGAATATCTTTCGATCTTTGCTGCTAGCTATCAGTATAAGTATACAATGATTTTAAGAAGTATATTTAAACAAACAGAAACATTGTCTTCTTTCTAATGTTGTCTTAGCGATTATCTCTATCAATTGATTTAAGTCAAAAGCAAAACTGGGGAACAACACCGTGCAACAATTTTCAGATCATACTCAGATAGTTGATGGCAAGGTGTTGTCAGTCTATATGAAATGTGAATGCCAGTGTTTCAAACACTGCAATCAAATCATGAAATGCGTGAGACAAATCTCACAGAGTGTCGTCGTTTATCGGTTTCTACGACGTTGGGCTTGTCGAACGTGTTTTACATCAGGATTCTCGAGAAAAGAAACCTGGAGATACTTTCGTGACTCATACTTCCTCTTGACTGCAACTAGCTGCCTCCTCGAAGCAGTCTCCACAGGTGCGGAAACCTTTTCTGCTACGAGAAACATGCAATCATACAACTTGGCTTCGTCAAATTCTGTATACTCCATCAAAACCTTTGACAGTCCGGGAAGTTCACGATCGTAGTCTTCCTCGTTGAGACGAATAGCAGGGTTGTTGAGGGCGAGGATTACTGACGCAGCAACCACCATGGAAGGGCGGAAAACAAGCATATCATGTTCTTGTAATGTCCTTTCCATATAGTATGTAGCTGCATGTCTCGTCATGGGAGATGCTTTTGTCAAGCTAAGGAATCTATCAAGGAAGGGAAAAGCTGTAGGAAGAGAGATCTTCCACTCTAACACCCGCAGAATCGACTGCTCCATATCTAGCACCTCCTGTCGGTCGTATGCTCTATCAGTAATGTACACACAATCACGAACCTCGGGTGGGTAGATCTCCTCGTGCTTACATGCCAATAGGAGTGCGGTAACACCAACCAGCTGCAACTTGATCCGTGAAACGTCGGCTAGGCTGCAATATCTATCAATAATGTGAACACAAAGATGGAGAGTTTCGGGCACTAATCTGAACTTCAAGTGTACATCAACAAGCCAGTCAATCAAGATTGCCCTCATCTTTTCATTAACATCCTCCTGATCATCCATGTATGGCTCTGTACGGTAATTGGTCTTTGGTAGATTGTAGAGAGAGAGATAAGTTAGAAAAGACGGTGTACAAGTTTGCGAAAAGGGCCACACGCATGATAATAACGACTATATAACCTCACCTCTGCACGATAGAGTTGCTGGAACATATCAGTAACATATCCCTTGCACAGTAAAGAGTTGTCCCGCTGATCGGCATCGTAGTGTGCAATACCATATGTGAAATTCTCCCCATTGAATGACTCACGTTTCAACCCAAAGTCATGAGGAATGATCCGATTATCAGTTGCGGGTATAATATCGACCACGACGGGTCTCATTGGCTTCTTCTTGTTACTACTACTCTTACTACCTCCCCTGCGTGATGAAGAAGAGCCCGAACGTGAACGTGATCGGGTAGTACGTGGTGCAGTAACAATAGCTGTGGGAATTGACTCCTTCTTTACACGTTTGGTAGAGGGTGCCGTGATTGTTGTGGTGGTTGTTGCTGTATTGTTGTTTGATCCATCACTACTACTGCTACTATTTGATCGTTTTACTCCACCTTTCTTCTTCTTTGATTCCTTCTTGACTACTGCTGATGCTGCTGTACTGCTCTCCTTCTTAACAACCTCCTTCTTAACAACCTCCTTCTTAACAACAAATGATCTTTTCTTACGAGGAATGGGTGCTGTTGTTGTGGAGTCCTTCTCCTTCTTGACTTTGGCTACCTCCTTCATTGATGATACTGCTGGTTCCTTCTTAACTTTAGCTGCACCCTTCTTCTTTGTTGTTGCCTTTGTTTCCTCAACATCCTCCTCCTCCTTCACAACAGCAGCTCTACGCGATGACGTACGACGTTTGGCAGCTGGTTTGATATCATCCTTCTCATCTTTCACAGCAGCTTTTGCGGAGGTACGGCTCCTTCCCCTCCTACTAGCAGCACCAGCTACGTTTGTTTTCTTTGGTTTTGTTGTTGTTGTTGTTTCATTCACGTCATCATCTTGATTGACAGGAATATCACCCTGGTGTGAATTGTTGATAGTTTGATAAATGTAGAAACAATGGTATTGGTTAATTAGTAATTGTCATGTTATATTAATAAGTACACAGGTTGGTCAAGAATTAAATCACACACGGTATTATATTAACAACAATAAATAAAAACGTACCAAGGCTGTTCGACTGGCTGCAACCTCATCTTTTACTTTCTTATTATTATTATCTCCACCGTCATTAATATCACCACCTTTTGGTCGTAGCCTTAATGAATAGCGTGTATTTTTAGTACTCATTGTTGTTTGTTTATAATTATATTAGTATTAGAAAGGCTGTTATCAACCAAAGGAATAGTAGTGTGAATTGTGATGTTGGTGCACCGTTCAATTATTATTTATACTATACAACGCGCGGCAAGCCGTGGATAATATAATTATTTTTTATGAATTATATTTCCTCTGCGGTGGATCAGGTATATCATACAAATAATGATGATGGTAGAGTTCAGTAGGAGAAGGTGGAATAGTGTTGTTGTGTGTTTAATGACGAACTCTGTGAGGTTGTGTGGATAAAAAATTATACTGTACTCGACTCACACAAAGAAATAATATAAACTCACCTCCAACACACCTCAATGAATATATACCAGTATCAACGATTAGTCCTAATAGAGAGATGGTGAGCAGTACATGCACCATCAACACATAGAAAAGGCCGGTGTTCAAATTATTTGATTATGAGAGTTCAACGACTTTACGAAAATAAATACGGTACAACCGGTCTAATGTTACAACCATTAACCATACACGTCTGTCCGTCCCTTATTACCTACCTGCTTGGTTATACTTCAAACCATATTTATTCTAAAATGCCTCTTACTGTGTGACAAATCAAGTGAGAAAAGTGACACTATTCATATCCTTTCTTATTTACATTTACTGCCATGCAGTCAATATATCTATCTTTTTGGGCACATATCGGGATGTTATAGTATAGTATAGTGAAGGTGGATATGAATGAATATATGACAAAGACTAGCTATATCTCATCAACATTTTCAACATATGGTTGTTCTTCTTATGACTCTAGCTTATTTGTTACTTTAAGAGTCCTTCTCATACATTGCCAACTTGGCAGTCAACTCCTTGTTCTTTGCTTGCGCAATCTTCTGCTCAAACTCTAATCGTTCATTTAATCTATTGATTTCAGCTTCAGCGGTTGTTCGTAGAGCAATCTCATTGCCCAGTTGTTTGCACAAGTTTAACATCTCTTCATCAGTATTACCCCCTGTCTTAACCGCTTGAGGTTGTTGTTTACCTTTACTCTTTCTCAATTGCTCTTGCATGACACGGTTATCATTAATGATGGAGGTTGTAGCTAAACTAGCAAGTGCTTCATCCCTCTCCAATACAGCTTTTGAATATCCTTCCATTATCACATTAAGCAAAGATTCGTTACGGCCAGATTGTGCAGTATCAAAGGATCCCGAGCTGGTATGTATTGACTGCTTATCAAGTGACGAGCTGGCGGAAGTCACGATATCAAGGTTATCATAGGACTGCCCATTATTCGTCAAGTATGCCATACTTCCATTGTCATTAGACTCTGGAAGTGATGATTGCTGAGAAATGTCAAGAAAGACCTTGGTAGCAGTAATGGCTTGCTTTGGCAAGTGACATTCGAGCAGTGTTGATACAAACATCTTGATCAAATCACATTGGTTGTCTCGTATTGAAGAATTACTACTGCTATCAGAGATGTCGTTTAACTTCAACACTCTATGGAGTAACTTCCCAGTAACTCGTAACCGATCTAATGGTGATAACTTCTCAAAGATAAAACTATTAATACTCTGGGATGTGAATTCTGACATTGAAGGCAAGTTACTTGCAATAATCTCTGATATTTGTGTGTGAAAAGATAATAACTCGGTAAGGCTTCTCTCAACTGATGCTGTTATTCGATCATCAGTTGATCCCGTACTCATGTCTGACATGACAATTGTGAACTTCCACTTGTTATCTGGAGGTAAGATCGCGTTATCAGGCACCTCGTTAACTGCATTCTCTAGCTTGGTATCAATTACTACTTTGATCATGTGAACAGTCACTGTCCAGTTGCCTTGTATTCGGTGTAAAGATTTAACTTCTTCAGAAAGACGTTCAACTAGCAAGTCATCGCCATATGATGGGGTAGCCTTGACTCTCAAAGGAAAGTCAGATGAAGCAGAGAATGTTTCTCTGGCATCAAACTTTATGGGTTTGAGAGCCTTGTTTTCATCTCCAATACCAAGTCGCTGTCTTGCATGATCGTCACCCCGATGTATTGTTCGACGGCTTACACTACTACTGATTTGCTTCACCATTGAATCATTCTTCACAGCGGTGCTCAGTTGTGTCACCTTCTCGTCAATCTTTAGACGTCTCACAGTGTTGGACATGGATTGATCGAGATTCACCAGCTTCTTACGAATTAGATCCTGTTTACTAGATTTGTTTGTGCTAGACGTCACCTCATCTTGAGACGAACTCAAGGACAATCCTGGAGTACGAATTGAAGCCATGCCCGCCAACTTTGAATTAGCATTCTTCTTGAGTAAAGAAATCTTCTCCCCAACGGCAACAAGCTTTCGATCTGGAGAAGTGCTCGAAGGCAACGACACATCTGTTGTACTATCATCATTTTCAGCATCTACTTGATTTTGCAAGGAAGCCTTTGCAGCAGATAACTTTGTATTCGCGTTGCGTTTGAGCATGCTCATCTTTTGTCCAACAGCAATAGATCTTTCAGATTGACGTATTTCACTACCAGCTGAAACTAAGCCGCCCTTTGCTGACTTCATTGCAGAACCAAGCTTGGATGTGGCAAGTTTAGATTTGCCTTTAGCCAGGGCAAGACGCTCACGCATCGGAAGAGACTGTGTATTAATCTGAGGTTCTTCAACGGGAGTGTGTTGTACAGGAGATGTAGGGGTTTGCTCCGGCTCGGCTCGCTCTGGTTGTGGAATGCTTCCATTTGTATTGTCGAGAGATATTTCCTCCATCATATCTACATCCTCCATCATGTCTACATCTTCCATCATAACTTCAGAAGAGTCCAGTGGAGACTCAGTTGGATCAGCTGGTGAAGGTTCTTGAACAGTCACATTGGGCGTTGGCTCAGTGGTGGTCTCTTGACCTTCAAGGGCTGCAGGGGCGGCAATGGGAGCAGTGGACTGAACTTCCAACTCAATAATGTCGAGATCAGACGGTGTAGGTGTACCAGCATCAACGAGTCCAAAATCACTACTGTTGCTCTGATTGATACCGTCGTTTACAATAAGTGAATCATTCATTAGAAGTTGTTCACTGTGTGGCGTGCCATCAGTGTCATCCTTCTTTTTGAGGAGTGCAGTCGAGATTGCGTTTACCCACATGTTATAATCTACTTCATTGGATGTGACAAAGAACAGTCCAGTCCCACTCTCGGCTGAATCAATAACTGCAAATCCTTTCTGTTGTACATGATTACCAACAATGCTATTTGCCTTGCTGGATGATGATGATGACATTTCTATACTTCGAAGCTGTGAAGATTTCCGTAGATGAATAACAAAAGATGGTATTGATGAGCCAGGTTCCTTGTAAAGAATGAGGAAGTCCTTGTCTAGCACCATCCAGTACCTCCAGAACGTTGCGCTTGAGAAGAGCCGATGGGAAAAGGATAGGTCTTCGCCGACACGAACATATCCGCATGCAGATGAAGAGGCCAAGGCCAAAGCGCCGATACGTTCGTTCTCTTTTAACCATACTACTCTTCTCAGCCTGTCGACTTCTGCATTGATTTGGCCGATAACGAGGGATATTCTATTGTGGTAATGGCCCATATCATCGTGCAAACGAGCTGCAGCGATACTGAACTCTGACTGTGCTGATTCATTCTGTGGAGTTAGCTTGTACAGCTTGAAATATAAAGAAGATAACGGCATACCCATTGCCATAAATGCCATGCTTAAGTCTTTGATTGCAAACACATCAAATGGAGGAGAAATGGATACACCATTGATTATTCCTTCTGGTAATGACCAGTTGATACTTGATGCTGGGAACATAGTTTCAAACTCAAGAGTGTGGTCTGAACCTTTAGCAATTGAACGAAATAAGCTATGTCTTGACTTCAATGCATAGAAATCTGATACCCCTTCGCTATTCAACAGGCCGTATGCCTCAAGCCAAGTCCGATTCTCATGACAACAAGACTTCTCAATAACTGTTCGATATGACGCTATATCAGTCGCCCCTGATGTCCCAGTCGCAATCTCAACATCATTAAAGGAGAGCCCAAAGGCATGATCTCCAGCAGAAGGGATTAGTACAAGTAGTTGCTGAAGAGACATTCGAAAGAGTGCAATGTCTTTATTGACAGTTGTTTCTTCTGCTAACTCTTCATGTTGGTCTGGCGGAGAACTACTAAAAAGGTAATACAGTTTTGCAACGATTGCCCATAAAGCACTGCCCAACATCCTTTGCCCTATTACTTGACCCCTTGAAATGAAGACTGGAGACAAAAGGCCCTCTAGGACTAGATTAAGAGCAGTCTCAATAGCTTTGATGTTAACATCGAGGGACATAGGGGAGCTGATTTCAACAGAACTTGCCGAAGTTGATACTGTACTTCCAGAAGATACTTCACTTTCTGATCTCAACACGAAGCCAGTTCTCTTATCTTTGTTGTCAACATCACCCTCAACGCAAAATGCACAAGCTTTCTCGACCAATTGTGAGCCATGAGATACATTGCCGAATGAGAAGATCTCTACCATTTTATGCTCTCCCAATTGAGAACATAACTCTAGTAAGACAGAGCTAATGGCACACTTGAAGACAGAGTTTGTGTTACTTTCCGTCTGGTACATAATCTTTCTTTCCATGCCAAACTCAAACTGGGTAGCCTTTACTCGAACAAGAAGTGTATGAGGAGTAGTCTCGGTTGTTTCGACATTGATTGGTTGCTCTCCCCATAGATTAATCTCAACCTCGGGCACATGCATACAAAGTATTGTGGATGAGGTACTCGCGTCATTATCAGCTGAAGACTTGTCATTAATCTTGTTGCCTGACGAACAACACTTCATTATACTCTCAGCATGATGAGTAAACGTCTCCAAAGCCCCATAGAGTGATCGCAACTCAACATTCGACTGTACCGTTTGTACGAGAAGAGAGATGATCTTTGATGACTGACTTTCATCTACATTGCTTGTTGATTGCTCTCCTAAGTCCTTATGTTCGAGACTCAACATCATCGTCACATTTGTAGGTGATATCAGGTTACTGATTTGACTCAATGAGTATACTTGGACTGGCACGACTTTCAAAGAACATCCCAAAAGACTGAGTTGCATTCTAAACTGTGTCGTCTCCTCTTGTGCATTTGTATCTTGAACAGCGCAAGTAATATCTGAAGCATCGTGAGGGAAAGTGTGTGTAGTATTTTCCGAGGTAATCTTGCCGGCGAGGAATGATGATGGTAAGTGTTTATTGACGATAATGGTAGCTTCTGATATGTGAAAGATGACATCGGCCATGCGGAAAGATGAGATGTGCTGTTTGGGATTTGGTAGACATACAGTGACCGAGTCAAAATGAGCTGTAATGCTTCGTAATTCTGAGCTTAGAGCAGATTGTTTGCCTCCTTTTGATGGGTATAACGATGGTAGCGGTTGAATATAATCCTTGAGATGAAAGTTTGTATTGCCTGATGCAATCATATTCGTGGAGATTTCATCTTGCCATTCACCAGTGAGCCATCTCCCATCAAACCATATATTGCCTTGGTCAGTTGGATCAGAGAATAGCGTTACCAATCTCTCAACGGGTGAAGAGTTTAGGATGATTTCTAGCTCACCGGCAGAAGCTTCATGTTGCACCGATGTTTTACTCCATTGAGTGAGCTTCTCATCGAAAAATGAAATAGTTGACTTGAACGCTAGTGCTTGCGGACCTTGCAGCCGTCTGTCCCATGTCCAAGTGGTTCCTCTATCTTCCATCTGTACAAATGATTCGCCTTGTTTAATATCCTGAGAACTAGTCAATTGCGATGATAGTGAGAACGAGTCATGACCCTCAAATAGACGCCTTCCAACTCTAAATAATGGAAACAGTTTGACAACATTCCAAGGCATGGGCCCAAAAGTACCGCTCTTTGATCCCCATTCTTTTTGAAACACTGATTCTAAGATGTGCATGTACTTGATTGATCCCTGAACGTGACCACCCATTTCACCAGAGGATTTTGGCCAAATACACTCAGCGAGCAATCCTTCCAGCAATAACTCTAAGCAGTGGTGATGATTATTTGTCTCATCTTTATCAGCTATATTTGGATCCGCGGTATCGGGATCTTTGCCGCTTTCGGAAGGTATACATAACTTCATATTGATGCGTGGAATAGATAATGAAAAGGAAAGCTTTTCAAACTGCTGAGCCCCAGAGGCTATGACAATCACAGCCTTCCGCTTTCTCTTGTACGATTTATCCGTTGTTTCTTTCTTCTCTTTCTTCGCTTTCTTCTCTTCCTTGAAAGCTTCAATACTGCCCGATGTTGGTTGCTCAGTTACTTGAGTACCATCTGTTGGGGTTTCACTTGATACAGCTTCAATTTGTTCAGCATTCTCGCCTTCTTTTTGCCCTTCCTGACTTCGTTTCCAAGCTAAGTATGCCTCGTCATGTTCACCAGTTTTGTCTTGATCTTCTTCGTCGTCGTAATCACTCTCAGATTCTGAATCTTCTTCATCCATTCTAATAGTTGGCAGAAAGTCATCCGGTCCAACCTCATCATCAACCTCAGTACTATGTGTAGCCGTATCTTGTTGTGAAAATCCTATCAATAAGCCACTATCATCACTCTCATTACTTGGGGCCAATACTCCATTGGCAAGTAAAGGATCAACAAACGATCTATCCTTGTAGTAACAATGTAGAAGACCAATCAACATGTGAAAAAAGTCACCAACATCACACCCCGTTGGTATTGAACCTTTCGTTTTACTGTATGCAGCCACGTCTAAATCAATATTAACACCATAAACTTGTACATCTAAATCAGCAGCTGCTACTCCTGCGTCGCGTAATCGTCGAGTGTAGGCGACGTGCAAATCTACTCTTGTATCTGATATCAAATTTGATATTGAATGCTGCTCTTTGGATGTAGTACCCTTTTTGATGGATGATGAATCGCTACCAACTCCACTCAATAGTTTAACAGAGCACATCATACTCAATCGTTTATATATAACATATGATCGATGACGATGTTGATGTTGTTGATTGCTATTCTTATACCTCGATTGCTGTGCACTCAACTCATTATGTGCCCACACCGCATCGGGAGTACCATGATGACCTGATTCAGTTACAGATATCCATTCAACATTATCAAAACATACCTGTAGTGTTGGTGGTGTCCATATGCCTTGTCTGCGAGTTTTAAACTTACCAAGTGATGAGAATGATAAATGTATACGCTTAATCTTCACACTTAGATTGTCTAATATACGATGTAACAGCCCATATTGCTGAGGAGGTGATGATTTAGTTACAGCAGTAGCAGCATCAGCATCTGACTTCTTCTTATGTGCAAGATTAAGAGCTGGATCTACATGATATTCCAATGGCTCTCTTGCCTTTGCATGTATCTCCTCGATGACTAATACTATCGGTGCCTTTTTCAGATTGGTATAACTTGTCACCTCAACTCGTAACTCGGTTAGTGTAATTTCAGTAAATTCAAGGAATGGTACTGTACCATGTGGTGGTTTGTTTAAGAAGTCATTGATGAGGTCTGTGTTCAATTTCACATTTCTTATTGATCCTTTACCAGAGAGAAAGTTTGCATTGATTTGACTCGATGAGAAGTCTTTGATGATCCTTGATAGTTGATCACTGAATAGATTTAATACGAAGTTTTCCATTTTGTTGTTGATGTATCAGATCGATATATATCGCAATAGCAGCCATGTAAATCTAAAGTACGTAGGTTCACCAAGAGATTTGAGTATAACTTTGTCAAAGATGATTATGGATAATCATACGCTGCTTCCTGTATCTACAATTATGATGTGCGCTCCGTATAAATATACTAGCCCTTTATTGTGCTCTCCTTTGAAATGCCTTCGTTGCATACCATCCTTCCATCAACCATAAAGCATTCAACATCATATCCACTCATCACTCATCACTCATTCTACTCTACTCTCATAAAAAGATACCGCTTGCAAATCTGCCTTGCACTATATGTTGTTATTTGTTATATGAATTAGAATCCATATTTGGTATCAATTAAAGCTTGCGGGAGCACAGACAACATACCACATCACTTGTGTAGTATTAATCAGATTGCATGCACATCAACATCATATTTGTTATCTTCTTGAGCACCAATAATACTTCATTAGCCTTTACCCATCATACACCTTCCTTACAAAATAGAAACATAAACAATACTAACAGTATGAGTTGTACTCCCGGTGGCAAATGTGTTCCTTGTGAGTCTCTTGATAAGTCTCATCTATTATCTGCTGATCAAATAGAAAAAGATATATCAACAATGCCCTTGTGGAGTTTGAATAACAATGGCAAACTTACCCGGAAGTATACTGCAAAAAACTTCCAATGTGCAATGGATAGTCTGAATGAAATTGGAAAGATTGCAGAACGAGAGAATCACCATCCAGACTTGCATTTGACTAGTTATAGAGACGTAGAGATTATTTTGTATACTCACTCTTTAGGTGGACTAACTCAAAATGATATTGCTGTGGCAAGGATGATTGATTCAGAAGTAGACATTGTATACTCTCCTAAATGGTTAAAGTCAAATCCAGAGGCGAAGAAAGAATGAATGAGATGCTATGCTTAAATGTCGAAATGTATAATTATCCAAGCAAACATAACAGATAGAGCACATGAAACATATCTCATCTGCTAGATTACAATCCTATTCTTTAGCTTTACTGCCACATCTTAATGACACCATCCCATCCACACGAGAACATTGTTGATGGTTCCACTGGATGCCAAACACAACCAATTGACGGCCCACGATCATGTGAACGATACTGCTGCAACTTCCTCGTTCGTTTAAAGTCCCAAAAGAAGAGCTTGCCATTACTATCTCCACTGCAGACGAATCTTCCATCTGGACTAACGGCAATATCACATGCATACCCGGCAACATTGTGTCCCTCAAACTTTTTCTTACGTTGGGGTGCATATCGCTCACCTGGAAGATGCGCGTTTCACGGTTTATGAAGTTGAGAGAGATGATTGTAATATATGTTAGTACACGTGGGTTACAAAGGCAATCAAATACAAGCAAGTTCAGATCAAATAGAGTAGTCTAATTGCCGAGACCTCGTATTGAACACACGAATTCATGTAATAAAACAATACAAACTCGGACTTTCCTGCTTGATAAACAACAATCTTATTATCAAGACTTTGACCCAACAAGAACTTTTCACTCGGATGCATTGTAATAACGGGTAATGAATGCATTGTAGGGTCAGAAATATACTTGATGGGTACTCCAATATCCCACTCCCATACTAACACTTTCTTATCATCACTGGATGTTACCATTTTCATACCATTATCTTCCACAAATGTAATAGTATTGACGGGAGCCAAATGGTGATCATATTCTTGTGTAATTTCACCCGATGTTGAATCATATGCAACAATTTTATTATCAGAACAACCCACAACGAAGATATTGTCATCATTTGGGTAGAATTTCACAACATATGGTACACGACGATTACTATACGTGCCCAAAACTTTACCAGAGTCTGTATCCCATAACCTAAGATAGCGATCGAATGATGCCGAAACGAACCTACTCCCATCGTTATTAAATTGTACATCCCGTACCGCGGCACTATGACCAAGATATGTCCTCATACATTTCCGTTGCGCGACACTCCATACCTTACATGCCCCGTCCAATCCTGCACTTAGTAACAAGTGTCCAGTACTTGGAAATAATCGGATACGATGCACACCCTTCTCATGTCCAGTAAATCGAAAGACACATTTTTTGGGAACATAACATGCATGATCTTCCATATCAAATTGTTCCACGCCCTTAACACCCGCGGGGGGTGTTGTCCATGACCTACCCCGATAATCCACCTCCTCATCACCATGGAATGTCGTCGTAGCCTCAATTGCCTCTGCATCCTCGGTAAGACGGGGTGGTAATAAATGTGACATTTTACGTTCCACCATACGATCGAACTTTTCTTTTTCATTATCTTCATTTTGTAATATACCACGCTGTCTATCCCTTTCGGCTAATCTAGCACGTTCCTTAACTATCCTTGGATCTAATTCAACTCCTGATTCAATAGCCGGTAGTGCATCATCCTTAAGTGCACGTTCGGTCGTTGATGGTGGTGCCCATATACCATGTGATAATTCATCATCAAGTGAATTAACAAGTGGACCTTCCGCTTCCTTATCACTCTTGAGACGTGCACGACGACTTTGATGTGTATTTTGTAAATGTGGATTAATTAATGCGCGTTTCTTACTTGTAATTGCGGCCTGTTCATCTAATTCCTTTTGAGCCTCAACTGTATCAGCTTTGCTGTGATTAGTTGCATAATTATGACGTGCATATCCATAATCATTCCGTTGAATTGCCAACATTGATTCACCTGGTGCCAGTGCCACTTCATTATTGTTATTGTTATTTTGTTTAGCACCCCTTTGGAAGGCGTTACGGTTTTTAGAAAAGGCATAGTCATCAACAGCAGCATTCGCTTCAATAACTGATGTAGATCCCGTCTTACTATCAATTGATCGTACAAAGCTTGTTACTTTGTCATTCGGATCATGCGTTGCTGCAACTCCTTGTATTGCAGATGACGTAGTAGATAATGCTAAATTATTACTAATGTTATTAGCTGCAACAATAGAGGTACTATTACTGCCTTTGATCACACCCTGACTACGCAATACTGCCAATGGTACTGATGGTAATGGGGCTGAATTGAGTGGCCTTTTCAATGAAATGGTTGGTTGTGTATGAGTTACAAGTTCTGGCGTACTACTCTGCCCAACTACTGCTGCTGTATTGTTGTTGTTGCCCTTTTCATCATCATTATCTGAATTACTTGAAGAGGAGTTATATCCGCTAAGGAGATCCATTTTATTAATTATTATGATAATAAATATCAACTACGCAACTTGATTTTAATCGACATAAAAAAAAAGTTGTACTGAGTTGGTATCCTTATATTTTATCACCTTTTGCATCTGATTGGAAATGTCATTATATCGAATATGGGCACGTACACAGTATAGAACAATATACAAGGTTTCTAACGCTCTATCGATCAATGTTAGTTTGGATTCGGTAGTATCAATATTTATTCTTATTACTACATAAATAGGTAAACAAAATTTTTAATCTGACTGAAGAGCGTCTACACTACAGGCATATAATATTCGTACCAGAATTGATTTAACAACATTATATTAAGAATGAGTGATAATAGTGCCGATTACGAAAGAGGAGAAGGAGAAACACAGACACAGTATATTACAGAAGTATTATATGAGTTGTGCAAATCAGATGAACTTTCCATCAAATCACTACAAGAAACAATTAATAATCCTTTGATACGTACAGACTATAATTATGATAAACAAAGCTTACGTTATGTCTTCCATCAAGCTTGTGACAATGAGAATGTTACGTTGGAGATTATCGAATTACTATTACATTATATTAACAACGTTAGAGGTTTCCCTAACGTGGCACAAGTAGTAAGTAATGAATTTGCTGCACTAGTTGATGGAGACACTGATTCAATGAACGAGGCATATCCATTGCATGTGGCATGTTGTAATGAGAATTGTCCCAACGATGTAATTAGATTACTAATTGAGCAGTATCCCCTGGCACTAAAACATCTATCGAATATTAACGAAGGGATATATGCTGACAATGAGATTGCAGGATTACCACTTCATTACTATTTGGCACAAAATAAGAATGTTGATATTGATATAATTAAGATGATGGTTAAGGCATATCCTGAATCTTTGGTCGTTGCTAGAGGGGTGGCGTGCTCCCCTATCCATTCTCTTCTTTATAATGAAAGTACGAGCAATCTGCAAGATATTCTAGCATGTGTGATTGAGTTAGAAGGGATTGATGTATACACGTTGGATGATAATGACAGAACAATGCTTCATCTAGCTTGTGGTCATAAGAATGTGACGTTCGAGTTGTTCAAGTTTATATTCAACATATGGCCAGAGGGAATTCGATTGAGAGATACCAGCGGTAAGACTCCTCTTCATTATCTCTGTTCGAAAGATGATCCAAATCACACTACTTCCCTTGATATTCTACAATACATGGTTAGTATTGATCCAACATTAGTGAGGGAAAGTTCTGGACACGGTTATTTGCCAATTCATTGTGCTGTTGAGGGTAAATCAACTGAATTCTGTAAAGTTCTAATCGATTTATATCCAGAATCAGTGAGAATTGCATCAAACAACGGTGATTTGCCAATTCATGACGCATGCTGGAGCAATAATGTCGACAAAATTCAATACATGTTAGATCTATATCCAGAAAGTACCAATGTAAGGAATTCAGACGGGAAATTGCCTATTCACCATGCAGCTACGAATGGAAGTGCTAAAACGATTGAGTTACTGCTGAAGCATGATCCTGACATGGCATCAAAGAAGACCACTGATAATAATCGTCAATTATCATTACATATAGCTTGTCAATATTGCAAACGTCCTAAGGCGATTCAAGTGTTATACGATGTCTTTCCAGAGGCTTCTTTGGTTCTTGATGCAGATGGAAAGCCCCCGACTCAACTTGTAAAGAAGGGCAGGAAAAAAGTGTTCAAGTTCTTTCGTGATCAATATGAATATGTTAAGAAATTGAAAGACGTGGGTATCATGCATTCACCAGACAAGAATGGCTGGTTGCCACTTCATCATGCACTGAAGGATAATGTATCTCTTGGAACTATAAAGCTGATTGTAAAGAATTGCCCGGCCGCAGTACGGATGGCTGATGATAAACTGGCATTTCCAATACATATCGCTTGTGAGTTTACTTCGGTTAAGGTTGTCAAGTATTTAGTAGAGTATGATAGTATCCCAATGGGTCAATTGGATACAAACAAAGATTCTATACTACACTATGCATGCCGAGGGGGGAACTTGGATGTAGTGAAGTACCTGCTAGATAATTCTTTTGTGTCGTCAGCAGAGATGAATGGCCATGGTGAGCTACCAACTCACTTGCTGTGTGAGGCTGGTGAAGATAAAGTCGATGTTGATAGTGCAGAGTACGTCGAGACTATATGGCTAATGCTACTGGCTAATCCGGAAGCCGTCAGGACTTGCAAGTAAAGATGAAGACGACAGTCTAAGACCCTGGTGGAATAGATATCAAAGTCCTAACCTAAGATATTTATTAGAGCTCATCTTGAGTTTGACACCGTTGGTATGGACTAATCTCCAGTAACATCTTTTGCCATTCATCATCATCACTGTCTTGACAATCAGTAGTTGACTGTGAGGTAAAAAAGGATACCTGAGCACAGTACGGTTAGGTTGCAATCGCACTCGCCAGAATTGCAATGAATTGATATGAGCTCCTATAGTTTATATCGTCTACTCTTACTCAAGCTATTGCTATTATTATCATGCTCTCCAGTAGTGATTTGTGTTAGTAGGATGTCCAGCTTTGAAGTGTATTTATCTTTTGTTGGAAGAAAAATGACAAACTCGAAACTGAGATTGATCTCTTCCTCTTCAATTGTAAAGTTTGCTAACAACATGGATGATACTACTAATGTATATAATAATTGTCCAACTATACTTACTCTACTACAGAGAGCTAGAAAAGTTAGGCAAAGCATAGATGATGATGATACTTGTATACAAGATTCGTCAAAATTGCGTTATCCATCCTCCGCATACAACATGAAAGTTGTTGAAGGTAGTAACAAGGATAAGACAGTACAGCGTGGATTTTGCAACTGGTTAATACCGCAAGCCATAATGATCGGTCAATACCCCGGTATGACGCCAGAATCATATGGCCCTACATTGAAAGAGAGTCAACTACATATCCAAAACATGATTACAGATTCAAACATATCATTATTCTGTTGTTTACAAACAGAAGTACCTGCACAAGATGATGATATTACATGGAATGAGAATGGAGGAGAGATATACTTGGAACCTGAATACTTGAGAAGAGAATTCCCAAGACCATTCACTCGATATGCTCCAATTGCAGAATCATTTGCATCAAATAATCAACAACAATTAACATTCATTCACAATCCAATCGAGGATCTGGATGTCCCAACAAACGATGATCTATTATCACTACTTTCACAACTATTCTACCATTTAGAAGATAATGGTATCATATATCTACATTGCTGGGGAGGTAGAGGACGTGCTGGGTTAGTAGGTGCTTGTCTCGCCTCACTAATCTTTCCCGAAATGTCTTCAATAGATATATTAGATATTGGGTACAACGCGGTTATGATACAAGATTAGGAGCAGAGTATATGAGTACAGGTCTAAAGAGGTCGCCACAGACTCAACAACAGCGACAATTCGTAACAGAGTTTGTTGATAATGTACATCTGAGATGAAAGGGATATAGAGGGTAGATCTACACACACTCAAGAGTAATTGGGAAGGTAGTACAGTTGGTAGAGAAAATGAACATCAATCAATCGGGTGTTATATTACAACTTTACCACCAACGGATGTGTGACTATACACACGACATTATTACTTCAAAACTCCATCCTTACTCCTCTTCCTCGTCATCCGAAATATAAACTCAACATTTGATTCCTCAAGAATGCATTCATTCTGAAGTAGTTGAGTTGTATTCTTTACCTTAAGCTCCATATCTTTAACCAAGTTGGAAGTCCACGAATCGAATACCTCCGAAGCACGTATCATCTTGTTATCTCTAGTCCATGTCACTGCTTTAACAAAGAAAATCGGCATAACCTGCAAAAGATAATATCCACAAACTCAACAACAAGCCTATTCGTTACAGAGTTTGTGAATAATGTACATCCGAACGAGATGAAGTGAAGTAGACCCGTATAGACTGACTCTCAAACAGAACTACATGCTACAAGTTATCATCACATGCAAGACAGGACTAGTTTACAGATTACGTAGAGACAACTCAACTACCTACAGTACAAGTATTCTAAGTTGCATACGGCAAGGGCCTACTCTCCCTTCAGATTCATTCCAATTTCCACCACTGCTGTTCAAGACAAGTCTGTAGTAATTGAGATGAGACATCTTCTACCTTTTGCTCCAAAACCTTTGTTAAGTCGGTTGTCCATGAATCAAAGACTTCTGATACTGAACGTACCAACTCGTTGTTGGTACATGTTACTGCTTTATCGAAAAACATTGTAATAACCTGCAAATGAAAGATGTTATCTTTCAAATCCCGTAGATCGTCCACACAAGGTTTGACGGGTCGAAAGAACTCATCATGCGAATAGCCACCTTTCCAGTCACGATCATGATGTTCATGCCAAGTAATTTCAAGAGACTCGGGGTATTCTCTTAACATTGCGACAAGAGCTTTGGGGTGTTCATAAAGACTCTCTAACAAGAAATAGATTGGGAAATGTCCTTGACTGTTGGGTCTTCTGATGGATCCAGGACATGCGTTTATTATGACCTTCAATATATTCTCATCTGTATCATTATCATCGAATCCCTGACTCTCTAAGGTTGCACAAGCATTATGGAGTGGAGTCATTCCATATTGGGTTATCTTGAGTAAACTGCTTGGATTTGCTTCACACATCCACTGAATAAAACCCGCATCCTGTTGAATTCTTAGTACATGCGGTTCAAGCGCTTTGTGGAGGGGAGTACTGCCGTCCTCGTCAACTTGGTAATGTGATTGGGGGTGTGCCTCGAGGAATTCTTTGACGACTGCACAAGTACCTTTTTCAAACAAAGCAAAAATTGGTGGTTGTTCAAGGCATACTTCATCATCTAGAATTGATGGGAAGTTGGTAGCTATCCACGGCATTAGCTTACAGAGCTCGCGATGGGCGGCAATCTCATGAATTATGTTCTTTTCATAAGGCCACGGCCTAACAAGAGGAGCTGGTTTTGCTAATGATGTGTACAAAAGAGCTGAGGGATAGGCTTCAACCAAAACCTTGATGGTGGATACATACAGTTCAGCCATCTGTGAAGACTGACTTGCCGCGTCTAGTGCATAATGAAGTAGGGACCATTGCCCAACATACAGCTCACAAGCAAGGCTGGGGTTGGCTGATACCTCTTCACGAATACGCGTATTCAATACCACAACCTCCTCTTCATTGTTCTTATCCAAATCTCGGATAGTCTTTATCAAGCCCTCCATTGTCTCGCTTAATATGTAGGCTGGAGATAGAGAATGTGTATTTATGCCTCAATAAATCAGCTCCAGGAGAGTAAGAGAAGAAGTGAAGGTGAAGAGAAGACCTTTCCTCCTCCTTTTTTTTTTCGGCACCAAAAATCAGTCGCACTTTTAATTTAAGGTCGCCTCCTCCCGTGTTGCTAGATAGTGTTGCTGAACAATTCATCATGTCTTCCCTTTCCATCGCCTCTAATCGTAATCGAAAGATCGAATTACTCACAGCTGAGTATAATTTGGCCGAAAATGAACACAAGATCGCCCAAGCCAAGCACAATGAAACAGGTAAGAATCTTGCGGAAGCTCAAGCTCGTAAAGAGGAAGCAAGTAAGAAGCTTGTGGAAGAACTCAAGGGGCTTGTGGCAGATTTACTCCCCATTCAGCCATGTCCACAGTGTGGTATGACTAACGATGAGGCAAGAGAAGTGGGTATGGATGATGCAGGATTTGAAAAACACAAGGAGAAGTGCAAGTTTCGTGAACGTAAAGCAGATTACGAAAAGTGGAGGGGGGAGGGGGAGAATCTTACAGCTAAAGAGATTAAGCCCACCAAGAAGCCAAAGTTGAACAAAAAGGCGTATGAATTTGTTTGCAACTGCAAACAAATTAAACATCAACTAACTGGAGCCAGGCTAGAAGAGTGCCAAAGATTATTTGAGGGTACTATCTACTTAGATTGGATCTCTCAGTCTGAGGAAGGAGAAGGAACTGAAGAAGAAGACTTAACCGCGTCTGTTTAGATTGGGTGAATATTCTTTACAAGGGGTGGATCAAGGGCGAATAAAAAAGAGCCCATTGCCGAGCAGATTATGGAGTTGTGGTTTTGTGGTTCACATGGCATTAGTTTAGTGGTGATCTAGACTATAAAACAGGAGGTGTAAAACTCTTATAATGGTGTAACTTATATCATGCATCACTTGTCTTATTTATTTCATTTAGACTTCTTAATAGACAGATCTTCTTAATAATCATAGGAATTGCTTGCTCCAAGATTGCATCAAGTCGAGATTAACCCCACTACCTCCACATACTTCAACAACAATTGCACTAGTTGTATCACCTTGAAGCTCCTCTAGTAACTTTGGCCTTAATCTATCTGAATACAAAGGTGCAAGAGCAGCACCACAGGCAGGTTCAACCAGCATTCTATGTTCACTAGCAAATTTAATACAAGCGTCGACTGCTTCGCTATCGGTGCAAACATATGACTTGACATCATCACCACTACCACTCTCTCCCCTTTCCTGATGTCTATGAGCTCGTTGAATAACAGCTGGAGTTACTTCTAACGCTCCAAGTGATGTGGCCACCGATGTGATACCTTCTAATCGTACCATTGACAGTTCCTTCTTATCTGATGATGATGACGCGTTAAATGATGCTGCAAATGAAGATGCACCTTCAGTTTCACAGGCAATCACTTTACATCCCTGAACAGTACTTGCTCTACTCGTATCACCTCCAAAATAGTTTCGTTCAATGCCCTCAAAGATGCCACAGAGTAAGCCACCTCCTCCGACACTGGCAAGTAAAGCACCAATTTTCAACTTTTGTTCTGTTGAATCATTTAATTGTGTAATAATTTCATCAACAACTGTTGAATGACCTGTCCATAGTAATGGATTATCATACGGTGAAACATATACTGCTGATCCTCCTTCTCCATTTTCATTGGCCTCATCTACCCACTTTCGTGCTAATTCATCAGCTGCATTCCAATTACTACCATGAATTGTAACCTCTGCACCTAATGATTGAAGCTTATCAACAACTAATGGCTTTGTAGTTTCGGGTACTACAACTGATACATCCATCTCTGGGATATTCCGAGCTACGGTTGTTACAGCCAATCCTGCATTACCTCCACTTGATGAAATAACTTTCATTCTTTGATTTGTATTATCATCTCCTTCTGATCCTAGTTTCTGTTTACGATTTGCATTATACACCTTTTGCACGGTTGCACATAAATGTGCCACTTGAAGTAGAAGCAAATAACGTTGTTAATGATAGAGCATGGATGAGCATAATATAATAGTATAATATAATATATTATGAAATACATCAAGACATAATAAAGAGTGCAACTCACTACCGCGGTCTTTGAAACTCCCACTTGGTTGCAACAAGTCAAGCTTAAGATATACTGGATGAGGATGACACAACTTTGATAGAGTTATAGAATGTATAAGAGGTGTAGTAGAGAATAGGTTGAGTGATCTTGCCTCCTGTGCTACACAAGATACAGCTGTAGTAGTAGTTTTCATGTTTTTTGAGTTTAATGTTGATATCGATGGTGTTGTGAAACTGTTTGCAAATAGACTCAGTAATGAAAGAATGATCGATAAGAGGAAGAATTTTGCCATATCAGTAGGTCTCCGGTTTATTAATTAAGTACATATATTAGAGGAGTTGGTTGAGAGTTGAGAGAGATCATAGAAAGTGATAGCCCGATCTAAAAGATACCAAGCTGTCATTTTTCTTCTCAGTCAATGTGGGCGAAGAGTTATTATTGTGGGACATATAAGTCGATACATCAAGTCTATATACTTGGGACATATAATAATATAGATGATTAACATGTTAGGTGTATTATTAATAATTGCGATTGCTATCCTTCGTCTAGGCTCGACCTTTGCTTTCTCTCCACCACCACCACATACACATCATCAATCATTGCAATGTCAGCCACACATCATCTGTAGAATAACCACATCACATTTATTTGCTTGTGGTGGATTCGGAATTAATAGCAAGTCTATGTCATCCAATAAAAAGAAGAAGAAGAAACCAAAGTCTAAATCAGGTGGATTATTAAGTGAATTAGAGCAAGTAACAACTTCTATTGATAATAAACAAACCTCTGATGACTCAAATTCAAACCCCAAACTCGATAGATTTGGTTTGCCTGTGATAACTGAAGATGATATATTTCCACCATTAACTGATGATATGATTCGAGTTCCAGTAGATGCATCAGGAGAATCGTACAATCGACAGCAAGTTGAAGATGCAATGAAAGATCATTTGGGTATTAATTTGGACTTATTCGATGAAGATGGTCAGAGTTTACATTCGAGTACTACTACAAGATGGAAGCTAAAGATGCTTCACAAATCTCCACCAGTATTCCAAATTGATAACTTCTTTACAGAAGGGGAGTGTAATTTATACAAGTCAATGGTGGAGAATGATAATAACAAAGAAGAGCAAAAAGTATTTCAACTCAGCTCTCCTACATTTAGCTCACATTCAATATCTCGAAGAACGTCTACTACATGGTTTTGTAGATATGATGCGGTACCTACACTATTGGCTAAAGCGCAGCAATTACTCAGCAGTGTAAACATATGTCAATTTGAAGAGCCTCAAATTGTAAGGTAAGTTTACAAACAAGTGTGATAAGATGTGTACAAAACTGTTTACCAATCGACCTGATATTCTCTTCTTTACCCACACTATTAAAGGTATTTCAATGGACAAGAATTCAGGTAAGCTTACGATGATTCGCGGGTTAAATATGGCTAATTGAATTTGTGCATAAAATATGCTTACAAGTTGGCTTACAATCATCCCTTTAACTTCCCCCTCAGCTGGCACTACGATGAGATACCAACAAATCAACTTCAAAATGGAGGACAAAGACTTGCTACTCTTCTTGTGTATTTGAATGACTTGGAAGAGGGATGTGGTGGTGGCACGGTATTTCGAGATTTAAAAGCAGCAACTAGTAGTGACAGAAAAGGTACACAACAACTTACTGTTCGACCACAGGCTGGATCTGCCCTACTATTCTTTCCGTCTTATAGAGATGGTACTCCTGACATAAGGACTCTACATAAAGGTGAGGTTGCACTGGATACAAAAATGATTGCACAGTTGTGGATTCACGAACGAGAATATCAAGCTGGAGTTCCAGAAAACAACTTACAATCAAAAGCTTTAGATGGGGTTGAAGAAGAGAAAAGAAGACTTGGTCTAAGTAGTAGATAAAAATGACTGTTCAACATTCTGCAGTCTCTCAACCCATTATAAGTATCAACTCATCATATCGACATATAAGGACTCTACAACTAACTTTTGTTTGACCCTATTTCATACTATTCACTATTCACATGAGAAAGGCTATCAAAATAACGCCTCATTATGAAAAACAAACTAACCACTATTGTAGCACCTATATACTACATACCCCCGCTGTGACAAGATTCAGATGTTTGGGGGCCAACCGCTACCTTGTTGTGCTCTATTTTCCTGCCAGTGCTTGTCAAAGCCATCCCATGTATAGATAAGGACTTGGGAATGTCTACTGAAGCATATGCATCACTCATGGTGGAGTTATACAAGGACGGCTACACATCAAAGACGGATTCAGAGAATCCCGACTTTTTGAGGGAAATCCAGCTGAGCAATTCGGATGTTTGGGTGCCAACAACTACCTTGTTGTGCTCTATTTTCCTGTCAGTGCTTGTCAAAGCCATCCCATGTATAGGTAAGGACTTGGGAATGTCTACTGAAGCATATGCATCACTCTCATGGTGGAGTTATACAAGGACGGCTACACCTCGAAGACAAGCGAATCCCAAATTTTTGAGGGAAACCAAGCCATTCGATTCGTATGTTTGGGTGTCAGCCACTACCTTGTTGTGCTCTATTTTCCTGCCAGTGCTTGTCAAAGCCATCCTATGTATAGATAAGGACTTGGGAATGTCTACTGAAGCATATGCATCACTCATGGTGGAGTTACAACAAGACGGCTACACCTCGAAGACAAGCGAATCCTAAATTTTTGAGGGAAACCAAGCCATTCAATTCGTATGTTTGTGTGTCAGCCACTACCTTGTTGTGCTCTATTTTCCTGCCAGTGCTTGTCAAAGCCATCCCATGTATAGGTAAGGACTTGGGAATGTCTACTGAAGCATATGCATCACTCATGGTGGAGTTACAACAAGACGGCTACACCTCGAAGACAAGCAAATCCTAAATTTTTGAGGGAAACCAAGCCATTCAATTCGTATGTTTGGGTGTCAGCCACTACCTTGTTGTGCTCTATTTTCCTGCCATTGCTTGTCAAAGCCATCCCATGTATAGGTAAGGACTTGGGAATGTCTACTGAAGCATATGCATCACTCATGGTGGAGTTACAACAAGACGGCTACACCTCGAAGACAAGCGAATCCTAAATTTTTGAGGGTAACCAAGCCATTCAATTCGTATGTTTGGGTGTCAGCCACTACCTTGTTGTGCTCTATTTTCCTGCCAGTGCTTGTCAAAGCCATCCTATGTATAGGTAAGGACTTGGGAATGTCTACTGAAGCATATGCATCACTCATGGTGGAGTTACAACAAGACGGCTACACCTCGAAGACAAGCGAATCCTAAATTTTTGAGGGAAACCAAGCCATTCAATTCGTATGTTTGTGTGTCAGCCACTACCTTGTTGTGCTCTATTTTCCTGCCAGTGCTTGTCAAAGCCATCCCATGTATAGGTAAGGACTTGGGAATGTCTACTGAAGCATATGCATCACTCATGGTGGAGTTACAACAAGACGGCTACACCTCGAAGACAAGCAAATCCTAAATTTTTGAGGGTAACCAAGCCATTCAATTCGTATGTTTGGGTGTCAGCCACTACCTTGTTGTGCTCTAATTTCCTGCCAGTGCTTGTCAAAGCCATCCCATGTATGTATAGGTAAGGACTTGGGAATGTCTACTGAAGCATATGCATCACTCATGGTGGAGTTACAACAAGACGGCTACACCTCGAAGACAAGCAAATCCCAAATTTTTGAGGGAAACCAAGCCATTCGATTCGTATGTTTGGGTGTCAGCCACTACCTTGTTGTGCTCTAATTTCCTGCCAGTGCTTGTCAAAGCCATCCCATGTATAGGTAAGGACTTGGGAATGTCTACTGAAGCATATGCATCACTCATGGTGGAGTTACAACAAGACGGCTACACCTCGAAGACAAGCGAATCCTAAATTTTTGAGGGTAACCAAGCCATTCAATTCGTATGTTTGGGTGTCAGCCACTACCTTGTTGGCTAATGCCACACTAATGATATCAAAACTTCTAAACCACGCTAATTCTGCGCTAATGCTGAGCTAATGCTGAGCTTATGCTGAGCCAATGCCACACTGATACTCTCACAATTTCTGATGCCACGCTAATGCTGAGCCAATGCCACACTGATACTCTAACAATTTCTAATGCTGAGCTAATGCTGAGCCAATGCCACACTATTACTCTCACAATTTCTAATGCCACGCTAATGCTGCGCTAATGCCACACTGATGATCTCACAATTTCTAATGCTAATTAGGATACATCAAACAACCATGTACCCTTTCTTCTCTTCAAGGGAAGTAAAGGCAAAGTTCGCCTCTCATCCACAAACAAACAACAATCCCACCACAACTAAAGTTTACCTGTACCGCTACTGATTCACTCTGCGAGTATCTACCATTAGCGTATGCATGAATGTGGAGAGTCTAAGTAGAGCCAGGAGATCAAACTTAGATCTACTTTAGTATCAGCAGTTGAAAAGGAGGGAATGCCTTATGATTTAGTATGACTTTGACTACGCGAGCATACTGGAGATAGAAGCTGCGACTTCTAATCATTTCATTGCCATGATTAGAAGGGTTCCATCATTACTCACTTACCTAATACTTGGAACGGTGAAGGATCCCTAAGTGATATGATACAGGCAAGGAACAACCCGTTGCAAGACAGCCATACCGCTGGGGACTGTCTCTTTGATATAGGTCGCTTATAACCTGACTGAACAAGCGTCGGCACCTAAGAGATAGGAGAGAGTTGGGGATTGCAATCGCTTCGCCTTCCCCTGGGTAACCTCTCTCGTTTAAGAAGGTCTCAACTGATCGCGATATCTCCCTAGTATACAATTCAACGGCCTCTATCGAGCTCTAGTTCATTAACATTGAGCCAAGCTTCGTGGAACTATCTCATGAGACTGTACAACACTGAATAAGACACTAGTAAGAGCTATCACTCGTTTAATGAGAAATCAACGACAGGTCAGTATTCGTCTATGATTTAGAAGTAACTTATATTCGTCTGTGCTGAGAATAGCAAGGAATGCGCATCCAGAGGTGGATAACCAAGTCGTCACCTGAAATCTACTAAACTAAACTAAACTAAACTAACTAAACTATGCTAATGCTGAGCTAATGCCACACTGATACTCTCACAATTTCTAAGGCCATACTAATGCTGTGCTAATGCCACACTGATACTCTCACAATTTCTAATGCCACGCTAATGCTGCACTAATGCCACACTGATGATCTCACAATTTCTAATGCCATGCTAATGCTGTGCTAATGCCACACTGATACTCTCACAATTTCTAATGCCACGCTAATGCTGAGCTAATCCTGAGCTAATGCTGCACTAATGCCACACTAATGATCTCACAATTTCTAATGTTACGCTAATGCTGAGCCAATGCCACACTGATACTCTCACAATTTCTAAGGCCATGCTAATGCTGAGCTAATGCCACACTGATGATCTCACAATTTCTAATGCTATGCTAATGCTGAGCTAATGCCACACTGATTATCTCACAATTTCTAATGTTACGCTAATGCTGTGCTAATGCCACACTGATACTCTCACAATTTCTAATACTGAGCTAATGCTGAGCTAATGCCAAACTGATACTCTCACAATTTCTAATGCCACGCTAATGCTGAGCTAATGCTAAGACAATGCCACACTGATACTCCCACAATTTCTAATGCCAAACTAATGCTGTGCTAATCCTGAGCTAATGCTGCACTAATGCCACACTGATACTCTCACAATTTCTAATGCCATGCTAATGCTGAATCCTGAGCTAATCCTGAGCTAATGCTGAGCTAAAGCCACACTGATTATCTCACAATTTCTAATGTTACGCTAATGCTGTGCTAATGCCACACTGATACTCTCACAATTTTTAATGCCATGCTAATACTGTGCTAATGCCACACTGATGATCTCACAATTTCTAATGCCAAACTAATGCTGTGCTAATGCCACACTGATGATCTCACAATTTCTAATGCCCCACTGATGCTTTGCTAATGCCACACTGATAATCTCTCAATTTCTAATGCCACGCTAATGCTGTGCTAATGCCACACTAAGGATCTCACAATTTCTAATGCCATGCTAATGTTGAGCTAATCCTGAGGATTGCATTAGCTCAGCATTAGCGTGGCATTAGAAATTGTGAGATCATCAGTGTGGCATTAGCGCATCATTAGCTCAGGATTAGCTCAGCATTAGCGTGGCATTAGAAATTCATAGAGTATCAGTGTGGAATCCGGTTAGCATTAGCTCAGCATTAGCGTGGCATTAGAAATTGTGAGATCATCAGAGTGTGGCATTAGCACAGCATTAGCGTGGCATTACAAATTGTGAGATCATCAGTGTGGCATTAGCACAGCATTAGCGTGGCATTAGAAATTGTGAGATCATTAGTGTGGCATTAGCAGCATTAGCGTAACATTAGAAATTGTGAGATAATCAGTGTGGCTTTAGCTCAGCATTAGCTCAGGATTAGCTCAGGATTATTTCAGCATTAGCATGGCATTAGAAATTGTGAGAGTATCAGTGTGGCATTGGGTTAGCATTAGCTCAGCATTAGTGTGGCATTAGAAATTGTGAGATCATCAGTGTGGCATTAGCACAGCATTTTCGTGGCATTTGAAATTGTGAGATCATCAGTGTGGCATTAGCACAGCATTAGAGTGGCATTAGAAATTGTGAGATCATCAGTGTGGCATTGGCTCAGCATTAGCTCAGCATTAGAAATTGTGAGAGTACCAGTGTGGCATTGGCTCAGCATTAGCTCAGCATGAGCGTGGCATTAGAAATTGTGAGATCATCAGTGTGGCATTAGCACAGCATTAGCGTGGCATTAGAAATTGTGAGATCATCAGTGTAGGCATTAGCAGCATTAGCGTAACATTAGAAATTGTGAGATAATCAGTGTGGCTTTAGCTCAGCATTAGCTCAGGATTAGCTCAGGATTATTTCAGCATTAGCATGGCATTAGAAATTGTGAGAGTATCAGTGTGGCATTGGGTTAGCATTAGCTCAGCATAAGTGTGGCATTAGAAATTGTGAGATCATCAGTGTGGCATTAGCACAGCATTAGCGTGGCATTAGAAATTGTGAGATCATCAGTGTGGCATTAGCACAGCATTAGAGTGGCATTAGAAATTGTGAGATCATCAGTGTGGCATTAGCACAGCATTAGCATGGCATTGGAAATTGTAAGAGTATAAGTGTGGCATTAGCGTGGCATTAGAAATTGTGAGATCATCAGTGTGGCATTGGCTCAGCATTAGCTCAGCATTAGAAATTGTGAGATCATCAGTGTGGCATTAGCTCAGCATTAGCTCAGGATTAGCTTAGCATTAGCATGGCATTAGAAATTGTGAGAGTACCAGTGTGGCATTGGCTCAGCATTAGCTCAGCATTAGCGTGGCATTAGAAATTGTGAGATCATCAGTGTGGCATTAGCACAGCATTAGCGTGGCATTAGAAATTGTGAGATCATCAGTGTGGCATTAGCACAGCATTAGCATGGCATTAGAAATTGTGAGAGTATCAGTGTGGCATTAGCACAGCATTAGCATGGCATTAGAAATTGTGAGATCATCAGTGTGGCATTAGCTCAGCATTAGCGTGGCATTGGAAATTGTGAGGTCATCAGTGTGCCATTAGCTAGGGAAGTTCTGTTATAGGCATTTGAATTTGTGAGATTGTCACTGATTGACGCATTTATTGTCTCTTGTGTTGATGGTAAAATACATGTTGTTTCTTTTGATCATTATTCTTAATAGTTATAGAGGACAAACCTGACATTTGAGAGAGTACTGGGTCTCAACTTTTCTCAAGGGAGAGATCTTTAGGTGGATTCATTGGCAGTGGGGCTAGCAAATGTGTCAGGTTGTCTGGTTGGAAAAGTAGCGTCGTCAGCTTATGCTGGGTTCACTATCTCACTTCAAGCATTGTTCTTTACAGTCACTTGGCAATTCTATGACTGTGTAGAACTTTGATATTGGGTGCGCAAAGGTAGCTCTGGTTGACAAGCCAGTGGCAAGTCTGCCTCACATAAAGTATAAACAACACTTTGCCCATAACTATGTTATACTAAGATTTCATGTGAGAAAGACGACAAAGTGAGGAGGTGATAAGAGAATATTGTTAAGTTTAGGCCATTGAGTCCTTTGTACTGAATGGCTTAAGCACTGAAAGGGAAGTCAAACAGCATTAAAGAAGAAGGGAGTGATAGAGAGTATAGCCTAGTTTAGGTCATCATATCCTTATGCATTGCTTTCCACAGCCTGCTATTCAGACCTTAGATCAGAGAAAGAGGCAAACAACACCGATCAAAGAGACATCATCATTCCCTCTAGAATCTACCTTCGTCGATTGACTGGCCGCAGTGGCTTGCGGACTTCACGCTTTTTACTAAGGAGTGCTCTCAACTTGTCTTCTTTCTTAATGTAAGCAGTCCTTTGGCTGAAGTGGCATTTTGCACGAGCTTCTGAAACCTTCTTTAACTCAGCCTGTATCTCTTCATAAGTCATATTATCACGAGGCTTTGGCTTGCTGCTGGCGCTGGCATGAGCTGCTGTAGTAGTTGGACGATTCTCATCACTTACCAACGGGTACTTCTTGTCATCAAGTGGTACTCCAGTTCCATACGATCGAAGGTCAGTGGCGGTAGATTCACTATCAGAAGAAAAACGTCGTTGTTGACTAAAGAGGTGATATCAATCCATGATATTCGTAATCTACAGGTTATCGATATTATGAGGTTGCTACCTAATCTCCTCTCTCAACACCTCAGAAAGAGTGTCGCTCGGTCTAACGGTCGACTCTAGTCGTGCCGTGTGTCCACTGTCCTCAGCTGGATCATCACACCCTCGCCGAGTGTCTACTCGTCTGACTATGCTGCTGCTGCTGCTGCTTGTTTTTGTTTCATTCTTAACATCTCTACAACTATGTGTGGTGTTAAGTATTCACTTCTAATATTCTTGTGGTGTTTTGCAGCATGATGCTTTGTCCAATAATCGGCATAATTCAACTTGCCAGGTCTCCAATATATTCGGAATTGTTGTTGACATTCTCTATCACGTAGCCAATGTAATCTCATATCCATTGCTTTTGTTCGTTTGGGCTGAATCTTACCGTTGACTACTGCATCGGCCATTGCGTTGTCTGTTTGTAATGGTGTTGGCGGTTGCTTGTGTCCTAATTCTTCTAATATTATTCTAATGTATACCGCTTCTCTGGCCATGATGTATAGCGCTGCAAGCTCTGCTTCCGTTGCTGATGTCATAACATGTTTGATTATATGTGCTATATTGAGTATTGCTCCATTGTTTGTGGGAATGTTGCTGTTGTTGGATAGGAAGAAATGACCGCCCGCTCTACTTCGTGCTTTTGGTTCTGATAAATAACTCGCGTCACTGTGTACCCCTAATACCATATCACTACTGTTGTACGTTATTACTGCATCTTCTTGACTTGCTAAGTAATCTAGTAATTGCTTTGCTTGTTTCATTGTATCTTCTGTTGGTTTTGATGATTGTGATGCTATAGCACTAATTGGGCATAATAACGTACTATCTACCGCTCGTCCAAGGTATAGAAATTTTCCGCATACTTGTTGAATGAACTTCTTGCCTTGTTTATCTAATTCCGGTGCAGTTGACTCTTCTGTTGCATATTGTTTCTTTGCTCCATACTTGATTGGTGCACTTGGAAATGTTGTTTCTTACCATTCCATACATGACCAAACTGTTTCAGTTGAAAAGTTGCGGTTGTTGTTGACGAAGAGGTTGTAAAATATCATCATCACCAGACTCAGATAAGTCAGATTCACTCTCAGCATCTTCTTCTTCTCCACGTCCTGCATAATCAGCAACACCAGAAGCTGCTACTGTCGAGAACGACCCTCCACTTGATGAGGAAGTTGCCTTACCAGAAGCAGAACTTCGTTCAGATGTGCTGTTAGTCAAAAGAGCTGTGTTTGTTGTGGCACGAGAAGAGTCAGACGCCATCTTGGCAGACTCAGGCTGCATATTGCTATCAGTACAACCCCCTCCGAGTACAGAGACAGTGTCTGCATCATGAGCTACGTCAATTGTTTCAAGCTTGGGCTTGGGTTGTGACAAGTCAATCAAAGCAGTCATGTCTTCAAGTGACAGCTGTGTACCCATTAATCCATTGTAATAGACAAGCTTTTGTTGGCAAGACAGATCGTCCTGACTTGCCTTGCGAGCACGTGTAAAGATACTCAAGAAGAAGTTGGCTGCGAGTGGGAGGAAAGAGACGGCAATAAAGGTTAGACAATCCATAAATGCAAGTAGAAATAGTATCAGCTGAAAACTCACCAATCTCTTGACAAGTCATCTTGATAGAATGCTCTTTCTCAATCCGGGTTGAGAGCGTCTTGTTGTCATTCGAATCAAGTTTCAATCGCTCCATGACAAGGAATGTCCTCAATTCAATACTCAAATCTCTATGCCTTGTCGTTTCAGAGGTTAACAACAGGGCATGCTTCCTGATTTGTTCAGATGATAGATGCACAGGAGTTTCTCCTACTCGCATGAATATCCTAATCTTGTCCCAATCCGGAGTTTCTTTCCCATCTACCAAACGCAATAATTTCTTATCCTTTTGGTGTAAACAGAGGTGAAAGTGTTTAGAAGGAAGTGAGCGAGGCAGGGAGAAAGAGTAAAGAGCCACTATATTTCATTAATTCTCACCTCTTCTGTTTTCCATTTATGCCTCTTTCCAACTTCTTGCTCAAGTCTTTGAATATCTGAAGTGTTGTTCTTTGTTTCTAGAGTAATAGTATGGACCTCACGCATCAATCAAGCCACACTCAGACTTTACGAACTTTGTCCTAACATCACATGTACCATTAGTCATACCTGAGAATGGAAATAACAAATGTAGATTATCAGTGGGTGATGAAACTCGACAATGGATAGAAGGAAAGGTGATATTGTTCGATACATCCATCTATCATGATGCCATTAATGAATCAGATTAAATGATAAGTCCATATAAGACAACTAAATACATATAAGACAACTAAATACCAATACTTCACTAATACGTTCACTAATACCCCAAGTCAACCATTTGATTTGCGCTTATGTCTACTCTTCTCCTATCTACATTGCACACATCTCTTTCATATTTTAGCTAAAGCTTTTGCTCCTGTGTTTCTTCTCCGTTACTTCGAGACCATTCTCATCAAGCACAACACTTGCTTCGTGTCCCGGTTCAAGTTGTAATCCCGAAAGGATGAATGGAAGTTGATATGTAACTGGGCCCCTACCTTCTCTTTTTTTTCTACCAGTTGTACTTTCCTTGACACTGAGCCACACCAACATCGACTTCTTCCCATTAATGCTCGCCTTGGCTTTATCTACTTTATCCCATTTGCTGGAAGCACTAGAGCATTTATCTCCAAACTTGAGTCCTATCTTCTCTAAGTTCTTATTTAGTTTGTTCAGTGTGCAATCAGACATTTTGATCCCGGACTTTTCGATCACGTCTTTTTCTTCATTTTTGATTTGATTAAGTGAAGTAATTGGCTCATCAAACCAATTGGCAACCATATTAGTATCTGGTTTAACCTTGTGTAGAATAAGCTCAGCATTTGTCGTCATCTTGTCTTTCCACTCCTTGAACTTAGGGCATGCTAAATGCCTATCCAATTTCTGGGGTCCAGGTTTCATCATATCCCTGAGCTTGGCAGCCTTTACACTATTCGAGACATACATCTCAATAGTCAACTCCAACTTTACAACTTCATAACCTTGGCCATTCTCTAACTCTTTTTGGGTTGGAATGCTGCCCTCAATAAATGTAGCACCCTCTTTTCGAAGCATTGCCTTCAATTCCCCTACGCCATCTGGTGAGTAGAAAATGATCTTCTTGTTGTATATAGCAACATACGCATTTGTATCACGGCTAGATATCCTGTCTCCAGTGTATCCTTGACGCTTTTCTGAACAGTTATACCATAGATCATAATCAGACTTATGCACATGATCCTGTGGTCCAGTGTCGAGAGAGGAAACCACAGGATCATCGAAGGGATAAATCTCAAGTTTAAGACCGGCATGCTCGGTGGCTTTACCGTTCTCCATGTTGCTTAGGATAGTTACTTGATTTGGAAACTTGTGAGTAGTAGCTTCTTCATCAATCAATAGTTGTTCAAATGAAACGCATCCACTCCCAACGAGAATAATCTTTTCGTTGTACCACCCGACATATACATACTTATCATCCCCCCTTGAATTGATCTTTCTTCCGCAAATTTTCCTGACAAGCTCTTCTGTAATAGTAGGAGGAGTCTTTAAACCAACCAACTTGGACTGGATGTCGACGATGGCATTAACTAATGTAAAAGCCTGTCGTCGTGTAATACCAATGATTCGGCTCATCATACAAGTGTGGACGAGTGAACGATTCTGAAGGACCTTGATGCGGGGTGGGAACTTGCTCATGTGTTTTTGGTAGAATTTCCAAGCCGCATTACTGCAGATAATCATATACTTGACATTACGAAGTTGATCGATATTCTTAAGAATGAACTTCAGATTGAGCAGCTCAGTCTCCTCAATCATTGTATCAAACTTGGCACTCTTCTCTGAATTTGTAGCCTCGTCTTTGTCACCGTCAAGACTGGACATATTACCCCAAGCTACTTGGTTCATGGTTAATGCATCTGCATCATCCATATTTAGGCCGAAAACATAAGACCATGTCCTAGCCCATATCTCACAGAAAGGTCCCGCGGTTGGATTATTTGGAGTAACATTCATATCACCCGAGTAGAGAGAGCCAGTCTTGTGAAGGTCTTTACCATTTGGAGTAAAGTGAAACAAGGCAAGTACTTCTGCCATATCCAAATCGTTTCCCTTATAGTCCCAAGCACAAAAGTTTCTTATAAACTTCACTGCAGCTGCTTTCAATGGTCCAGCAGAGTCGAGTTCGGATGATGCTTTATGTAATAGCTTATTATCACACCACTTGCGCATGTCGGATGGAAACGGCGGTGGCGCTATAGCTGTATCACTAACAACACCAGCCTTGATATGACTCATTATAGCCTTGCACTTCGTCAAAGAGGTTGCGTTGGGATGATTAACAGCACGCTTGAAATCTTCTACTGCCTCATCAATATTCCCATTGTCAAGATGAATCTTGCCTCGTTCGTGAATACATGCAGCGATCTTTTCATTCAACATTGTAATCTCCTCTGGCGATTGTGATGAAGCGAGGGCTTGTCGGAACTCATTAATCTGAGAACATGAGATAAAAGGAGAAGATGATTCAACAAAGGTTAGAAACCAACAATATGTATGAGTAAAGACAAACACCAAATGTGTTAAGACATACCTTCTCTTCCAAATCGGACTCATTGGGTGTCTTTTCTAGCTGAGGACTTGATCCTTCTGACTCATCCAATTCCACCCGTTTCTCCTGGTTGGGTGTTGGTTCGGCAGGACTGTGCTTTCCTTTTGTTTCGGAACGCTCACCAGCTGATGAAGTACCATCACCTTCTGAGAGTGACTCAGATCGTGACTTTGATCGGCGGGTCGTCATGTGGTGAGTATTCACATCCTTCATCTCGGCATCAGGCACGGCAGGCTCATTCACCTCCTTCATCTCGACATCGGACACGGCACGCGTTCCCTTTGATTCAGCTGGTGCCTTTTCTTCCTCGACTGCCATCTTATCATCACCATTCTCATCTTCTTCCATATGAAGCGGAGCAACAGCCGCTTTATCCTTCTCAACTGACAATGTAGCAACCTAAAAGTATGCATAGAGAAACAAATGGATGGTAAGGTAAAGTATTAACACATAAGACATTACGACTAAAGGTAAAGTGTTAACACACATGATAACATCATGACACAAACACATACCATAGCCTCAAGTTCAGCAATCGTGCTTGCCGACTCCACACGTTCCTTGTCCATGATGGCATCTTCCTTCTTACGTGCATCACGCTCCTTCTCCAACTGGACCTGGGCTTCTGTCCTCTGGGTTACTTGATCAATGACACCTTCAATGCCACCTTTTAATTCTGCATCCTTGACTTTTAATTCCTCCTCCAAATTAACACATAATTCCTTCATGAGGCCAACCTGTCTCTGAAGCTCAGTAATATGACTATCACGCTCACGTAATGCATTATCACGCTCACGTAATGCATTTGCTTTGGCGTTTGATGGCATTTCAAATAGTTCTATTAGACTAGCCACACTGCCTTGATTGTTTTCAATTGTGTTGTGCAACCGAGTAATAACATCTTCAGACTGCTCTAGTTGCTGCCGAGCATGATCTAATAGAACACTTGTAGTATATTCCAGATCCCTAGCCGATTTAAGTTGATTTTTAGTAGTTGATAAATCAATTTGTGATGATGAGTTGATGTGGTTTAACTTTTCAATTTGATCTAAAAGATCCTTATTCTCTTGTTTGATAACTTCCAAAGATGACATTTGTGCTAGTACAGTCCTTCTCTTATTTACCGATCTATCTGATACACCAACCTTCCTATCCCCCAATGATGGTATTTTGTAATTAGACTTAGATTTGTAATTAGACTTAGATGTGTATTGAAGTATTGTAGGTTTTAAAACAGAGGTTGGTGTTGTTGTAGATGTTGATGTAGGCATAACAGTAACAGCTGCAGGAGTTCCAACTGGTGTACTAGTCATGTTAGCAGTATTAGATGAATTGTTATTTTTATCTGCATTGATATTGTTTGATGTGTTGTTATTGTTTGGTTGGAGTGTGAATGGCTGAGGTGAATCATTGTCATTGGTATTATTATTTGTGGTGGCAGGGGCTGGTACCGTGGTGGTATTATCTACACCCGTCGGGGTGGTATTATTGTTAGTACGACATTTTGGTGATATATTAGATTGTGTAGATGTATTATCTTCTACACCCGGCGTGGCAGTATTGGTGTTATTGTTGTCTGCCGCCATACTTTTGAGGTCGATCAACTAATAAAATTTTGAGTGTTGTGTTAATTATTTTTGCTTTATTTTTTTAGAGGATTGAGATTAATATAGATGTTAGAATATTCTAACTATTGGAGCAGCTTAAATATGGAGTAGTGTGGGAGATGAATACATACACGTGCCTGCCTATTGTCTTTTAGGTGATATCTTGAGTTGTTTATTCTTTCTTAGTCATCCTTCTCGGTATCCACTGACTCTAGATTAGATCGAGTATCAGCCTCTTCTGCTATTTGAACTCAGAGGTTAATATAAGAGAGGTGTACAAGCTTGCTTTATGGGATTTAATTTTGGAATCCATGTCGAACGATCGATTTCTTTTTTTTTCACTAACAAAATGGCTATCTCAACCTCGACCCTTGACGGTCGACATGTTCGAGGCGTTGTTTGATCTTTCCACGCCATCTATAGGCTAGATTAGCTCGTTAGAAGCATATTGTGCCTTTGTTTTGTCTCAAACGATACGATATTGGCTGAGAACGAGACGTTTAAAGTGAGCCTAGATCGTGCTAAATTCTCTATAATTGATGATATATTAACATTCGTAGTAGATAGATTGTATACCACATATTAACCTCTGATGTTTAGTTGTTAACATGTAGAAACCAAGTCGAATCATAGTGTCATTGGTTCTTCTTCGTCTGCATAACTGTCGGTGCTTACAGTTGTAGCGGAGGTTGTTGTTGTTCTCCTCAACTTCTCTTGTAGAACGATTTGTTGTCTAACTTATCCATTGCATGTAATTCTTCCAAGTAATCCGTCCAAGTAGTACTCGTTGTTGACGATCTAGATTGATAACTACCGCTTATTGCTCGCTGGCCGAGGTAAACTTTCCACCACTCGCGCTAGCTCCTGCAAGAAAGTAGTCTAATGATACAAATAGCAGTCCTCCATTCTCACCTCGATTTAAACTGAGAATACGAATAGTAGACGGTACAGCTGCTTCATTTATTCATTTGCCAGCCAATGTTGTCGTTGAAGAAGCGGCTACAGCAGACGAACAGTCCTCCTAAATTGGCATTTTAGCAGATAAGTCTTCATTGTCAACAATGTCAAGCCATTCCTCAATGACTAATGACTAACACCAAACTAATGCATCTAACAACCAACTAATACCAATATATAATGTAACAATACTATAATCTCTAATACTCCAACTACCATGATTCATGATAATTGTCAATAGAGATTGCATCAGCCCATTATTACATTGGTATTATCACATGATATGATAGACGTCGACCGATATCCTGCGTTGTATTATCAAGTAATTCACATGTCCGACTAATAATATACATAACAGATGTATTGGCATAGTTATTAATACATGGTGGAGGTGTATATTGTTGATTTTGTTAATTTATACATCATTATCAACCATCAACTTGAGATGTTGATTGCAACAATATAATCGTATCTTTAGAAAGAAAACAACGACTCATGTTGTTATTTAGGTGTTGAAGAGTCGTTAGATGGTACGGATGGCATACTAGGACATTGGAACATTGTTATCGATGGTCGTCAAGTTGGTGCATCATCACAAAAAATCACAAATGTGCTATCTTTAGGCACCCTAACTAAGCGAATACTGGACGAAAATCGACCAGACTCGCCGTTATATTGTAGTTTATAATCTCGTCTAGACGATCCGACCATTGGAATTATAATTACAATACATTAACGATATCATCTGCAAGACTTTGTAGGCATCAATTTTGGTCAATTTGAGGTCGAATTTTTCTACCGTCACGGGTTTTCACAAATCGATCGTTCAACATGGATTCCAAAATTAAATCCCATAAAGCAAGCTTGTACACCTCTCTTATATTAACCTCTGTTTGAACTACTACTCTATCTAATGCGGTATATTCTAATGCTACGAGTATGGCATCCTGATTTATCGAATGATGAAAGAGAGGCATTACAATTCATTTATGATTGTTTAGAAATACCCGAGCTATTAAGTAGTGACCCAGATATAGCATTAAAAGCAGAAAGACATGCAAAGTTTCAATTCATTAAATTCTTCTCTCGAGACAGTTTCAACACCTTGCACGTTTGTCGATCGAGAAGGTGCACACGGTTTAGTAGCTCCTCCCCCAGTTGCCACGGAATCAGCATCACTTGGCTGATTCGCACACACAACTCCATTCTCCGCAGATGAGTCTAACGTACTATTCAATTCATTCTCCCAATCGTTTGTCTAATAATTTGCAAGAGAGAAGAGAAGAAGTGAGAAAACATGTTAGTTATCAAAAGAATAAAACACAAACACCTCCTCCAAACCCAGCCAACAAACTACTTACTTTCTTCTCGAGGGACATGTTTAACGGTTTTAACGAAGTGTTCACGAGGTTCATAAGGATGTTCTTCTCGTTTGAATTGCATCCTTCCGGCCTTGTACATGGTCGTTGTTCTCCACTGCATACTACAACACAACACCAAACATAAACACTCATTGCAATGATATTCATGTAACTACCTACCCAAATCCGAAACGGATGAAATAACTATCGAGAACTTACGGCGGTGTATAACTAACTATATCTGTACTCATGTAATCTCAATACTATATCGTGTGCAATGTGCAAGTGTGCCTTTGCTTCTTTTAAAAGTCTCATTATGGTAGCTCAAATCATTTTATGTTTCAGCTCTCCTTCTTGATAGTATAAAAAAACTAATAAGCCGTGCCTCTTGATCAATATAACTTTTCCATGTTATCTAATCAGGGAATTTACTAATTCCATGTTAATCTGGTGATACAGTACTTAATTATCCTTTGATCTAAAATTACAATGACATGAAATCAACACGAGAGCTGACATAAGAACTCGCTCTACTCTTATACGTCTCTAACACCGACAGCAGATTTACCCCATCTTATCAATAGGGAATTATAGAGAGGAAAACATTGAATTCGTCTTCTCCATCTCTATACATAGTACTGACACTGGTACAACTCAAATCCACCAGATTTTTCTATGAGACACAGGCCTACCACCAATTGAGAGTTGTGTTGCATAGCATATTTCGATATCGAAAGGAGAGCTCTGTAAATTAGTTGCTAACAATGTGTATATTGACACCCTAGAGGTAGTACTTGCACATTGCCTATCTTGGGATGCAGAAATAAGTGCAATCAATATTATGTGAAAAACAAAATAAATAAAACAAGCAAGCTCAAATTAAGTGAACTTGTTGTACATATCTATTGCAATATGAACCCCAATCCACCGACAGATATGTCTGACGTGAGCCCCGTTAATAATAAGTGCCGAGAAACGGTGGCAATCATGTTGGGCGAGACAGCCAATATTAGCAAATTGAATATTGAACAAAATGAAATTGTTGAACATGGTACAATTGTTGATAAGAATGGAGACAGTGGTAAGGTTGTTGCTAGTAATACATCTGACAAAACAGCTGTACTAGATAATACTGCCAATGTTGCAACAAAGCCGCCTACCACTGCTGCTGCTGCTGCTATTTATGGCAATAATCAGCAGGCGCCCATTAAAGCTAACAGCAATGATAATAATATTATGAGTATGAATAATACTACCACCAACACCAATAAAACAACCGAAAGTTCCTCTCCTCGTAGACGGATAGTAAAGAAGAGATCAGATGATTTTGTATACGCGTCTGATAATAAAAAGTTGAAGTCTACGGCCACTACCACTGAGAAAAGTATTGCAGCATCATCTGCTACCAATACCAACAACATAGCATTACAACAACCACAGACCAAACAGCCACAAGTACAACAACAACAACAAAAGAAGCCAAGGAAACGACCACGAAAATGTCCAGTGAAGGATACAATCCTAATTGATATACCATTATCTATATCTGTTGATTTAGGTGTGGCTATGAAACGTACAAGACGAAAGGTGAGTTAAGTTTAATGTGGTATATCATATTATTATTATGTCTTTAGGTATATTGTGCACTGTTTATATTCTCACAAAACGTTCTTGGCGTTTCATTGTGTAATAATCATATCATATCTACCCACTAGCGTACGAAACGGATTAAACAGTGGTTAAAGAGTGGTGCTGCCAACAAGGCTGCTGATACCACAGGTACTACAAACAATGATGGCGGAGGTGATGCGATGATGAATGATAGTATTGTAAATGATGATGATGATGACGAAGATGATGAGAATCCATTACTAAATCCGAAACAATTTGGGGGTTCTATGATCGACTACCTAGAAGCAAAGTATGTACGGGGAGTTATGATTGATGACATTGATGAAAGGGAACGTGCCAAGGAGAGGAAAAAGAAGAGAAAGAAGAAGAAACAAAAACAACAACAACAACAGAGTACTAATGGTGAAAATGGTAAAGATGAGGATGGAGAAGATTTAGATGATGATGACGACGAAGATGATGATAGTGAAGGAAAGGCATCGTGTTATGATTCAGAAGATGGATGGATTGACGATTCTCTGCTACATCAGGAAGTGGCTTCACAAGTTATTGCAAGTAGTGCATATGGGATGACACAAATCGAGGAAGAGGCAAAGATGAGACGGAAGGAGGATAGTAGTAAGCGCAGTAAGATTTACAACAATGGTGCTGCTGGTGACGATGGAGATAAATCTGATGATGAGAGCTCTGTAGATGAAGCTGGTGCAGAGTCAGATTTTGAGGATGGATTCTTTGTCAATATTGGTGATCTGGAAATGGCTGAAGGATGGAACGGAGAGAATGATATGATCATATCCCCCGTCAAGAAGAAACGACCAAGGAAGAAACGAGCAAAGAAACCAGCAGCTACAACTGATAAGAAGGATGACAGCAAAATTGTCAAAAAGAAGACTGTTAAGTCAAAGAAGGAAGTTGGCACGAAGCAAAAGCTTGCAAAAGCGGCAGAAAAGAAGACAAAGGATAAGACGGCGGCGAAGAAGAGTAATAAGAAGAAAGCAGACGAATCAACTACACCGAAGAAGAAAAAGAAGAAGGAGAGCACCGACAAAGGTAAGGCAGCAAAGAAGTCCTCCTCAAGTGATGTCGTTACAGCAACTGTGGTGGCGGTGGCAGCTGATTCATCTGACCAAGATGATACCAAATCGAAATCATCCCTATCACCTAAACCAAAGAAAGTGTCACCAGAGAAAGAAAAGGCAATGCAGCTGAAAAAGTTGTATAAGCGACGGTACACATCATGTGTCAAACAGATCAAAGAGATGACTGCTACAGAGCTGCCTCGTAAGGCACGGAATAAAAGTACAGTGAAGGTATCAGTGAATATCCCCGCTGATAAGGAAATCGGCGATGAGATTGTATTTACCAATCCTAATGTGCCAGGACAAAAGTTGAAGGTAGCCATCCCTGCCAAGGCAAACATGGAGAAGCGTTGCTTCACAGTATCTGTTCCAGCATTGAAGGTGAAAGAGGAAGTAGAGACCCGAAACAATGAATTTCCAAAAGCATTCAAGGAGGCCCTGTACAGTTACTCCAATGCATATGACGATTGGGTTGATGCCGAAGGTAAGACTTATCTTTTGCATTCATATTAATTGCACATAATGTCTTTTTGATAAAATTCTCTCACTTGCACAACATAAATTGTAAACCCTACTCTAGTGGTACACTTGAACAGTTTAGGAAATAGCAAACAGAAGAAGGAATTCAAACCAGCTATCGAGAAGCAAGCAAAGTTTAACGATATGGTCAAGGAGTTTCCAAAGAATCTCTCAACTCCAATCGATGTTGCATATCTCAAGAAGATTGTACGACAGGAAAAGAGCAAGATAACAAGACGGGAGAAGAGGGCTGCAGAGGCTTTGAATCAGCAACTTGGTGTTGAACTGCACATCCCTCAAGTGGGTACCAACTTCTCAACTATTGTTTTTGATGAAAAGGATTTTGAAGAGAAGAAGTAAGGATGAGACGGGTTTTGTGTCGTTTAACATGATTTGGGTATTTTACGAGGCAGCATGCTAAAGGCGAGAGTTAAATCAGATTCATTACACTGCACAGGGTAGTTATACTTCTTTCTCAAAATCTACATTGTTAATGTTAAACTACCCTAGCGAAAATTGTTCAATCATGTACAGCCAGTACCAGATGTGGCAACATATGTGCACTATACAGAATCTTAAACCGAATTCCAATGAGCTCATTCAGAGAGGGAGGCATGTATTACTGCTGCCCTCGTTGCTGCTCGTTTCCCTGCAAACATTGACGAGTGCTCGGATACCACTCTAATCCTTTCAGTAGCACCCCCATGGATACGTTGGGCCAAGAGAACAGTCGCAATATGCTGCTTCTTCTTACTCATGGCAGTTTTTGCTATCTTTGCATTGAGTAAGCTCTCAAGACCAATACATTGATCGAGGTCAATGGTTCTTTGGTCATTATGTATGTTATCGAGTGCCTGGCGTAATCTGTATGCATCATATACCACTCTTTTCTTTGCACGAGCTTGCTCTTCACGAGTGTACCAACAATCCGATGACGATGATTCATGTTCCTTTAGGAGAAATAGCGTGCTGTACTTGGAGAATCTAACGTTCTTCTGAGGACTTGGTCTTTTAACTACACGGGCAGTAGTTTTATGAAGGATTGGTTTAGCTCTATCTTCTTTATTGCTAACATAACATGGTGGGAAATCTACTTCATCTGTCGTCATCATACTAGTGGGGATTACGAGAGTGGTTGTGACTGTGAGTTAGTATAGTCAGTATTAGATTGTATGAGTATTATGCTGTACAATTGTTGCTAGCTCGTCGTCGCTGCAAAAGTTGGTGTTGAATTCTGATGAACATCAAAACGACTGCTTCGGGAGCTTCTTCTGAGCAGTTTGTGATTAAATGAGACACATTATACTGCATAGGGCTAAAACTCGATGGTATTACATCTTTGATTCTTACCAAACACATCCAAACACGTTCTTTCCCTATAAGTCATCTCACTATCCTTGATGCAACTTGATGATTGATTTGAAGGTTAGGGTTCTTCATGACTCTAGGCTTAAAATCTATTTTAGGCGGCTACTACTTATGAACGTTCCTTATATTTTTAAAGAACATTCCTAGCCAAGTCACCGAGATACACAGACCTCAGGTCCTTTAACGAGAACTCTTCTTCATCCCACCAAGTTTCAGTTTCAGAATTGATTTCTTCTTTGTTGTTTGTCTTGAGGTTGTCACCGATGACTGTCCCTTAACCCCACAGCTACTTGCCGTTTTGATACCCATATTATGCCTTGTCAGCGTTCGTGACTTCCTTCTAGTGCTTACCTTCTTCTTCTTGGATGGTTTGAAGAGAACTTCTGTACCATACTGAGATCCTAAAACAGATTGTTCACAGCTACCCTTCCCTACACTTCCAAGCTTGACTTGTTCAGATGATCCTTTACCATTGATAAAGTTGCCTGACGTACCACGAAGGGACGTTACCTCGACACCATAGGCACTGCCCATGTGTGAGGGAAGACTTCCAGCAACACTATCAGCTTCACAATTGTTAGTGTTTGTTGTTCTCCCCCAGGTAGACGAACGTTGTTGTACAGCACCATCAGCACTGGGACTATGATCGTCATCATTGGGATAGTCATCACTCGTCATACTACTATCATCCCCACTACCATCGACACCACCAGCACTGCAATTCGTTTCGCTCTCCGTTTCAGCGGTTTCATTATCAACATCAAAGCCTCTGAACTCTGCTGACTCCTTAGGCTCCTCGCTCACGGGCATTAATCGACCCGTCTTCTTAATTTCATCACCAGTAGTAGCAGTATTTGTACTGGCATCCTCAACCGTTAGTGGTCGTATCTCATAATGAGATATCAATTCACCAAGTGACATAAGCTTATCATCAGTCATATCAAGACTTGTAGTAGTAGACTCGTCCTTCTTCTCATCTACCTTCTCCTCCTGAAAGATGCTATTCTTCTCAAAGAACGATGCCTTCTCAATCTTAACATCACCTTCATCGTCAATATCTCCATGCCGATCTTTAAGTTTAATCTTCGTCTTGCGCCACAGATATAAAGCCTCATTGTGTGAGTAGTACTTCTCTCCGATCTTGATCGGTCCAGCGTCATCAATTTGATTTCTTCTACCATGTTTATGTAGAACGAGATTGTTCACAGATGATTTGACCGACTTGGCCATATCAGTTATTACTTCACTAACGCTTGTGCCTGTACCAAAGAGGGCCGCGTCAGTAACTTGAGCGAGGACATCATTAGCAGCAGGTGTTGCAGAGGATTCATTCTCGTTCGCCGAGTAGTCATCTGTACTTGTTGTATCAAAACTGTTTTGTCCTTCCACTGGTTGCTGCTCACTATTATTGTTGGAATTTGAGATTGTAGAGGCAGGCGTAACCTCGGATATATCATCTTCAAATGACCTGACCATTTTTGTTGACTCGTTCATATTTGAAACTTGTGGTAAATGCTTTGGACGTTCATCGAAGGGTAGCTCCTCCATTGACGTGTTTCGTAGGTCACATAATCTTGTGAATGATGTTGTATGTTCTTCATGTTGCGGTTGAGGCCGAGGTGGCTGTGTCAAATCCTTATAGTTGGCGACCTCACCCTCCTCACATTGCTGCTGTTCCATAATACCACCCAACGATACAGTCGTCATGGAACTATGTATACCACAGCCAAACATTGGTGGTACCTCCTTATTATTACCATCACGAATGATATGGTTCATAGTATTCAATTCTAACCGTTGAGCACCTGTGACTGAAACATCTGGTGTGTTCATCATTGGCGTAGTGGGTGATACGATTGGAGTATCTGGCAGTAGTGTACTTGATACTGTTTGCATTTCTGATAATTCGTCAATTAACTCAGTATCAGCTTCCTCGGTACCAGAAACATCCTCAGTGTCAGAAACATCAATCTCGGTAGCAGAAGGAATATAATCAGAAGTCCGTTGCTGCTGTTGCATTCCAGTATCAGAAGTTAATACTGATAAATGTGAATGTGTTCGACTTAAACTAATCGCGCCACTTGATGATACCATACTTAGGAATGTATCCGTCTGCTCTTGTTGTTGCTGTTGATCTTGTAAGTCTATTGTTGTTATGGATGGTATGGTGGATGTTAATGATATGTCTTCTACTTCTTTCTCCTCCTCTTCCTCCTCGACGTCGTCTTTAACTTCTTCTGGCAATGGCTCAGTTTCTGGCACATCCTCTGCTGCTGTTCCAGAATGCTCAATAACCTGACAATCTTCCTCTGGCAATACTGACCGAGGGGAGATTAGTAACTTTGTAGATTTAGCATCTTGCTTTGCTAGATCATCATCCCCCGATGTTGTCGTCTTTTTTGGTGGCGTGGAAGGTACTTTTGGTGTACTTAAGGTTGGGATATCATTCTCTTCGAAGTTATCAATTTGGTCCTTGACACTGACGACACTAGTTTCAGTTGACGAGGAAGACGAGGGTTCAGATGATTCGGATGACAACTCGGCAAGAGTAGGCGGTGGTGTTTCAGATTTGGTTACCACTAAATTATGGTGGCTAGTATCATTCTCTTCCTCTGTTGGCAGTTCAGCCACAGATGTGGATACATCTTCTTCTTCTTCTTCTTCTTCTTCTTCAGAACTACTCACATATGTCTCCCTTTCAATCAACTCCTCAGCCTGCTCATTAATCGCCGTTGCTGGTTTGTTGCCACCCCCTGAAACCTTGGGCGTATCATCAGTATTTTCCTCAACTACTACCACCGACATACTATTAGTATTGTATTCTTTCACGGCATCACGTAAATATATACAAGAAGCAAATGCCACCTGTCTACTATTAACATCTAAATATGAAATAACATTATATATACATTTATTTGAATTCGTTTCATTCACTACTGATAGTAGTTCAATATGTGGTGGTGGGGGTGGTACTACATCCTCCTTATCTTCTTGATTGGTAATTTTGTTTATTGGATTTAGTTCATTCATATTTTGATGAGTTAATAGATTGAGTTAGCCTATTGCAATAAAAAACTCATAAAAAACTGAACTCTGGTAAGGTGCGATTCAATTTTTATTTCATATCTAAATGAATGAGTGATATGCCCTCTCTTCTAAGCCGATCAACAAACACTATATCCTTCTTGTAATAAGGTCTTACAAAGAGGCTCAAGTCTTATTAAGATATGATATCGATCATCGTCGCCAGTAAATCGGCTGAACATTGGCTCTATTTATCCAACTTTTTCGCACTCTCATAACATCGCCAAAAGACCGTTTATTTAGTGAATAAAATGAAATTATGTATGTCTCCCCTTTTTTGGGCTATGTATGCTTACAATGGAATGGAGCCTACTCTACAATATGAAATGCAAGGCAACTCCATAGATCAAATAGGATATACGAGAGGCATACTCCATTAGATATTGACATAAACTTTAGATCAATAGGAAGGAACTATGCATCAAAAGTTTATACTGACGACTTTGCTCACATCTTATGCATTGCAATGGATAAATGCTTCTATATCAATGTCATCCTCCTTTGCAACAACAACTAACAATAATGATAATGGTATAATATCCTTCCCATTACTTAGTCATCAACATGTTATTGACCGGAGACGTCGTGAGCTTCAAGCTACATCGTCTGACGAGCAAGATATCAATGATGAGTTTAATAATCTAATAATTGAAGATCGCATTACTAATACTAGAAATAATGACAACAATCTTCGTCATCTATCATCAAAGAAGCAACAACATGCACAGCAACAACAACTGGGTGCATTATATCAAGGATATGGTACACATTATATTGATATATGGGTGGGATATCCAAATCCACAACGACAAACTGCCATTGTTGATACTGGGTCATCTGCTACGGCCTTCCCTTGTTCACAATGTATGAATTGTGGTCATCATACCGATATGCCATTTGACGAAGGTACATCACAAAGTTTTAGAAGGACAAAGTGTACTGCTAGCAGTGATGATGATGATGGATGTATATTTGGTAAATGTGATCATGGATTATGCATGATTGAGCATAATTTTGGTATACCCAACTCTCCTGATTCATCATCATGGATTGCATATGAGGCACAAGATGTTGCCTATGCCGGTGGTCCACATGATCGTCCAATTGACAATGCACAACCTGATATAGATTCCAATGAAAATATTGAAGATGAATTAAATCCAATACATGCAACTGATTTCTCCTTTCCATTAACATTTGGTTGTCAAACTTCTGTTAGTGGTTACTTCGAGAAACAGTTAGCAAGTGGTATAATGGGATTGGATAAACGTGCACATTCATTCTGGGGACAGATGCGTTCATCCAATACAATACATCAAGCACAATTTAGTTTATGTTTCGTGAAACAACCAATTGCTAGTATCAGTGGATCAACTGCCGGCGCAGTCACATTGGGCGGTGTTGATAAACGATTACATAAATCACCAATGGTATTTGCCAATAGTGTCAGTCAAGGATCATCAGCTTCATTTAAAGTACAATTGCGTAAAATGTATCTTAGGGAAGGTAACGATTTAAGTGTCATGTTTAATACCAAACACAAGTATCATGTACTTGACATAACACAAGACGAATTGAATGGTAATGAAAAGTATGATATTGATAGTGGCACTACAGATACATACTTTATCCAATCATTAAGTGATGAATTTCTTAAGGTATGGAAGGAAATTACAGGACGTGAATATAGTAATGAACCAATATCTGTTGGGAATGATTCCGACTTGTTAAAATTTCCAACTATCGTGCTGCAATTGGTACCACATGTTGGTGGAGTTGGTGATGAGGTACAGACGGATGATCCACGGACGGTGCCTGGTTTGGCTGGAAATGTTGATATGAGTACACCCAATGATGTACTTATTGCTATACCCCCCAAGCATTATATGCAACGTAATGCACAACTGAATACATATACGTCACGTATTTATTTGGATCGTGATGATGCCTTGGGGAATGTATTGGGTGCTAATTCAATGATGGGACATGATATATTGTTTGATTTAGATAATTCAAGGATTGGCTTTGCCGAGAGTGAATGTGATTATGCACGATTAGTCGCCGAGAGTGCCAAGGGTACGTTGGGAGATAATATAGAAGGTAGTGGCGAGTCGTCGTCGAATGTAGTTCTTCCTGCATCAGATGATAGTAATTACAAGTTATGCGAGAGTCAGCGATGCCGTGGATTCTTTGGCTTGACAGTGGCAATACTATCAGTTGGATTCTTCTTCTTCGCTCGTCGGTATGTCAATAAAAAAGAGTGTAGTTCATCGGAGTATGAAATGCAGGCATCATCACAACGAAACTTACATTCCAGTGGTGGCTTGAACGGTAGTTATCGTGATGGAAGTTTAAGCGAACGACAAGTAGGAGGGTATCGAGATAAACCTTCAAGTAGTAGACGTTCTGGCAGCCGTGACAGTAACGACCGAGGATCTCGTAGTGATAGACGGTTGAGTAGAGATATCGGCGGAGATCGACATAGCTTAAGTCGTGAAGGCTCCCATCGTAGTATGCAAGCATCCGTGAACAGTAATAAGTCTCATGGTTCAGGAAGTAGTGGATCATCCGGTGGCAGTCGAGAGACAAGGCAAAGTTCTCGTTCTCACCGTTCATCAAACAGTCATCGATCAAGAGATAGCCATCGTTCTAATCGTTCAGGAGGTCAACAATAACGCCGTGATAGCTCATCGGGAAGTAGGGAAAGAAGGGGAAGTACAAGATCGAATAGCAGTAGAGAAAGAGATAGGCCTCGCCATTCTAGTAGTCGTCAATATCGAGACGAAGATTACGATGAGTTGCCCCCGACGATTTCTTAGAGAGTGTTAATATTAGTTATTAGTACAATTGTGACACGTCTTCCTTATCTCTTCTAAACGACAATAATTTTAGCTATTTCTACAAGTATAGAACAACACAAACCTTCTATATTTCCCACATTTACAGAGCTCCATCATAGCTCTCACCAATATCTTGGGGAATGATCAATTCGGGACTAGCACAAACATCTGAAGTAGCTGTGCTTACTTCAACCTCCTCAGGAATCTTTGGTAGAATGAACGAGCTGTTGCCGCCAGCACTCTTGTGATAAATAGTCGAGATTTGATGAAACAGATCTAAGATACCACCATGAATATCTTCACCACCACCAACAACATCTTCGGGAGGGTATACACCACCAGGCCCCTTCCCTAGCAAAGTCTTGATGCGCTTGTTGTTCTTGAGGCGACGTCCAACAGTAAGATCTTCGCTCATTCGGTTGTACTCCTCTGTGATATATCTGAAGAATTCAGGAGTGAATGTGACATTGTCGGTAATGAACTCTTGGATACGAGTAAAGAGGGGTAGATATTCGGGAGAAAGTGTGGTGGCATTGCGAACCCAGTCTTCACCTGAAGCGATTGCTGGACGTTCTCGCTTTCCAAGAGAGGGTGCGGTAGGGTCTTCATTGTCATTAGAAACCGCATCCATAATCTTGTCATCAGAGGAAGACTTGTCAACAATATCTTGAAGTGCTCTAGCAGCTTCTTTGGCAGCTCTCTGAGCTTCAGCTTTCTGTGCCTCATCGGCGGCTTTCTTGGCCTCCTCTCTTTTACGCATTTCACCAATGATCCTTCGTGCCTTCTCGTACTTTGAATCAGCGATACTCTTTAGTTCTTCTGCCACTGGATGGTTAGTAACCCTGTAAAATAACATGTACGCCTCGGCATTCAATACTTCGGCGATATTTGAACGAACGACCTTGGCATCATCCATCTTCCACCACTCATTCTTGTCGAGGTTGAGAACATAGGATACATAGTGACCTGAATGACTATTCTTGCCGCTGTGAACAATAACTGCAAAGAGACGACAGATTGCCTTTTTGAATGTTTGTTGGAGCTTGGGAGTGAGGTAAGGTTTCATATCAAGGACATGACTAAAGCCAACATGACCTTCAATTTTGGCTGATCCTGACGTTCCGACGGATGGAATATCAAAATCAGATTGGGGGATTGCACCTCCACCTCTTGACGATCGACTACTCCTTGCTGAAGCCGTGCCTACAGACCCTCCTCCCGATACAGCATTTTCATTGTAGGATACATTACTCCCTCCTCCCCTCTTACTACCTACCCCAGACCCATAACGGAATCGTTTGAGATGAAGGGTTAGAATGGGAGGGATGGATGCTAGCTGAGATGTCTTGGTAGCTTTGCCCAATTTTCCACACTTCTCGCACTTGTATCCCGAGTCTAAGCGTTCACTACTAGTGAATCTTTCAAGGGCCGAGGTGATATTGGCCAGTGCCATGTTTGCTGCAGGGGATGTTGATCGTGATGATGACATGGAAGATCCACTTCTTGATGATGATGAGGGAGTTTTGACAGGAAGAATGTCCAACCCAACATCTTCAAAGGGATCAATCTTGCAGGACGTTGAGTTACACGCAGAGCACGTAACATTAGATTCAACAGTGCCACGAAATAAACGGAAGGGATACTCTTTGTCAGCTTCATCGTTATGTCCACTGTCGGAGGATGAATTGGACGAGGATGAAGTCGAGCGTCTCAATCTCCTGCTTGGCCCATCATGACTTTCCTTGTTACTTGTTGTTGCAGGTCGTGCACCCTTACAACTAGTTTGCATGGCATCAATCAATAGTCTCAAGAATTCATGTGAGTCTTCTTGTACGCCTCTTCTAAACCATGGGGCTACCTTGGACATGAATCCACTGACAAACGTTTCGGGTACAAATGGTCCATCTCCTTGAGATAACGCGTGAGGTGGTGCTGGGGTAGTTTGTTCCCCATTAGACTTGATTGATCCCTCACCTGATAATTCTTCAGGATCATTCACAACTTCTTCAGGTCTTGAATGGACACGTCCCAACAAACGTTCTACTTCACATAATGTGCAGAATTCATACTCGGGATCCCAATACAAAGTATCATCCTTCTTTTTGGATGACCGTTTGCTACCAGTGGATCCAGTTGATATGTTCGACGATGCAGAATTGGACCGTTTATGAGATTTAGTACCGCCACTTCCATTACCATCTTGTGATTGCTGTTGCAGACCACCAACAATAGTAGCAGTGGGAGGTATAACACCCTCCTTGATAAGTTTCTTCCGTCTGCGTTCGTTCCTTATTGCAATTGGACAATTTTTAACATGACTCTCAGCATCAAGGGCATGGCATAGTTCAGGTGCATGTGCCAATGCCTGCAGAGCTGCATTCATGTAGCATGTGTTTCCAAGGTTAGCAACTCCCGTTGCTATTTTGGTACATAGATATTGTGCATATGATGTGCATATCAATTGTGCATATGATGTGTATTATATACATTCATAATTATATGCACATAATATAAAATATGTGCAGAGTATAAACAATAACATATGAATCAGCATAGATAAGATGATATGGGGTTGAGCATTTATTGCAATAGATTTTGATAAACAATTTGCAATATACACAGTGATTATAAGATAACTTACCAACCTCTCTATTTGGTGGTGGTGGAACAAAATCTTTTGGTATCTCAAACTCTCTATCTTGAGGCGGCTTTAAATCATCATTACTCAATGTCGTCATTTCATCTATAGTGGATGGTACTGTCATCTTATTCTTCAATGTGTGTGTATTAGAGTGTAGTATCAGTATATCAATAACTGTTTGATGCACTCGATAATGCCAACTTGATGTCAACTTAACTTTTTTGCAAATAATGTAGGCGTTTTTATACCTGTATCCAAGCAACAAATTGGCACAACACAAGCCCGATATATACTACGACCACAGTATAATATAACAGAGTATAATGAGAGGCTTGCTTATTTCACTTCCAATGATGTCGGCAACTAACAGATGATTTGTGAGGTGATTTCTAAATTTTAGGATACCCTCTTTGTTACTTTTTGCGAGTTAAGAAATGACGCAGCGTTGCAAGAAGTTGCAGTATTCTTGGGTGGTAACTAATATACTATTGTTAGCCAAGGTATTCCATAGTATTGGATAGTTGATAATAGTACATTGGATTGCAAAAAGAGTTTTGATTCTGAGTAGGATTGAGCAAATCATGAGTCTTCAAAGAATAGCACCTCGTCTCCTCCTTTCTAGTTGCAATAATATCAATAGATTCAACAAAACAATCGTTAATTCAAGTGTATACAATTCTAACAGAGTATCAACTTCATCATTGGTACGTCGTGGATTCTCAACAACAACAAAGAAGGATGCAACAAAACTAACAGCAGAAGAAGTAGAAGCCGCGTTGGAGAAAGCCAATGAAAGTATGAAGGCGTATTATTCATACCCCCCAGAGAAGGTCATTGCTGCCAAGAAGGCAAGGTTTGATAGAAGACATAGGGATAAGCAGTTCTATCTTCAATTAGGAATAGGTGAGTATACAAGTACATGTGTACAGTATGCTTTATGAACGACATATCCTAACACCTTTTGTGTATTACAGCTTCATCACTTGTATGTTGTTTTCTAATAACACCATTCCTTGGAAGGAAGATTGCATACGATGAAGAGTTTCGGAGTAAATATATTCCTGATTGGTATGATTTTACAACTGAGAGGCCAGCCAATGCATGGACAAAGGAAGAACTCAATCAGGAAATTATCATGCTACAAAGGAAGTTACATGAACGTGCTATTGCAGGCGATTTTACGCCAGAGAAGCTAGAGGAGATGAGAAGACATTTGCATAAGATTCCAGAGAACCCAGATCATGCTCATTTTGCTCAATTACATCCAGGTGTAGATGCTGATGAAGACTTGGAAGATTAAAGAGAGGGATAACTATATGTATGTAATGAGACGAGTAATTCAAATAGAGAATCCAATTGAATTATATTTTTCAACTGGATTACTACATGACCGCTAATCATACGTCATCAAGATCATCTAAGTCATCATCCCCTTCTAAGAACAAGTCCTTGTCGACTTTGTCGGCCACTACCGCTATATCATCATCTTTCTCATCTTCTTTATTAGCATCTACCACATTTCCACCCTCAGCATCCTGATCTTTAAATAAGTCCTTCTTATAATTGTATAATTCTCGTCCACTCAATACACTTAGTCCCTTACCACCCTTCTTCTTTTTCATTTCAGCAGCAACTAACTTCTTTGCCTCATCTTCCTTGCGTTTTCGCTTCTTTGCTTGCCATACTTTGAATGTTTCTTCTGTCACTGGTGTACCCTTCTTTCCCGATGCTTTAAGTTTCTTTAACATTTCCTGTCTTTGTGCCTCAACCTTATCTTCAAGTGTTGGTACATAATTCGGGTCTTCTTTCAATCTATCTTCCATTTCCTTGGCATCCATTTGATACATCATCTTCATAGCTCGACTAGTACCTCCCTTCTTCTCATCATCACCATGATCTCGTCCTTTAGCTTCAACCTTCCCGGCATTACCACCAAACTTTGGTCCCTTTTTACTAACAGCATTTAATGCCTCATCAAATAGCATTGCCTGTTCTTGTTTCTTCGCTTTTGCCATTGCCTTACGGGCCTTCTTTTCTTGCTTCTTCTTTTCATCCTCACGACGTGATTGTGCATCAGACCCTGCATTCATTACACTTCGTTTTGTTGAGTCTACATATGCTTGAACCTCTGCACAGGACATACAATGTATATAGGTTTAGAAAATGTTACATACAAATGTATGCACAAGATATGCACACATACAAACATAAACATATATCATACTATTGCAACTTACTCGCAGACTTATTCTTATTCTTTAATCCAAATGTCTTATCATCAATCATTCGTTCCTTCTTCTTTTGCTGCGCCTTTTTGGAGGCCTCCTGTGCCTTCTTTTTTGTTTTAGATGGCATGATTGTGTATTTGTATTATGTTTGTGTTGTATTGTTTGTGTTGCAAGTACCTATTTTGTTAATAATATTATTTGTTCAAATTTGACGATGTACTCTTTCTATGTATACTAGAGACAAATACCGTATGGTCTATGCATAAATGAATATATCAATAATGCACTAGAGGCCGTAGGTACATATCCACCAAGTTGGTTGTTGCATTCAAAGCAGAGAATGAGCAAAACATTACACGTGTTGAAAATAGATGTGTAGATTGATAGAATCAACTCTCATTGATTATTGCACTGGGATACGATGAACAATCAACCACCGCCAGCGTTTCCTCCGCCGCCCAATATGGGCGGCATGCCTCCGCCTATGGTGCCTCCAATGCCACCCCCTCCTCATGGTTTACCACCGGGTGAGTATTTTATGGTTTATGTCTTAGCATTTATTTTTGTACATCTCATGTCCATGTCTTCTTCTTTGCAATTGTTGTTACAATATACTATAAATGTACCATACAATTGATATAATCATTTATATTGATTTAAGGCGTACCGCCACCAGGAGCAATACCAATGCCAATAATTCCACCAAACAACAATCCACTCGAACCAAACAATTACATTGGTATATTAGACTCACTACATTTAAATTATCATCAACAGAATACAGCTCAAACAATAATATTAACTAACCTACCATCGTTTCTACGAGGTGTACGTGTTATACGTGATGCATCGTTTCCATGTAGTTCGGCACGTACTGTCCATGTTGGTTGTTGTTTACCAAATTCGAATGAAGAACATCGGCAAATGAAGGAACGGGGCTTGTTACCCAATAATAATAAAAACGATACCAAGGAGGAGATTATGAAAGAGTTAGGATGGAAGGGTGCACATGGTGGTGTGGCAGTTGTAAAGATGGGACATTTTAGTAGCGCGCAGAACTTTGCGGGAGGTATATTAGAATTGGTCAAGTTTGGGAAAGAGAATAAGTTACCAGGTAAGCCCATATATGATAGTGCTGCTGTTGTTGATCCCGGAGTTGTTGAGAATGATACGAGTGCTACTACTGCCGAGAATGGAGAAGCGGCTACTACTTCAACTAATGATAATGGAGAAGACAAAAAACAACCAGCTGCAGAGTCACAATACACAAAGGAAGAACAAACCAATCACTACGAAACACTCTCGCAACTCAAGAATATGCAAGTTTATCATTTATTCAATCATCAAATAACCACAAATCCAACCCCACCTGATATGAAAGTGCCAATGGCTGATCCAACTCCTAATGATCCAACAATGTCATACCAATTATTAGAAACATTAACTGCATTACGGCTCAAGTATGAACTTGATTGTGGTGGTGCCAATGGACAAGGACTTCAAGGTTCATTATCGACTGGTGTTGATTATGTAACGAATGATAATCAACAATGGGGTGGACATGCCGCTGCTGCTGGTACTGATAATGACACGGCGGTTAATGGCAATAATAATACAAATGCTGCCCCAGATGATGATGGGATTGGTAACTTTAAAATGGACATGGCAAAAATAAAAGCCGCCGCCGGCGGAGTATCAGGCTATGATGAAGATGCCGATCCATTGAATGCACCAGAAGTGATCAAGTGTGTAGTACAATTCAAACGACGTCTTGAGGATCAAAATTTCAAGGGCAAGAAGCGTCGTGTGGAAATTATCAATGATCGTATGAGTAAGAAGGTGAAAGAGTTGATTGAACAGGGTAGGAAGGAACGGGAGGCGAAGAAGATGGCGTTGTTGAAACAGAGGAAAGAGGGTAGTGTTCAACAACCTCCACAACAGGATATGGCACCTCCGCCTCCACCACCGCCGCCAGTGGAAGCTGCTAATGACACGGGACGTAGAGGTGTATCAAATTTGCCTGCTTGGATGACGAAAAAGGATGGTGATACCAAAGCAGACGGTAGCACTACCGAAGGTGATCAAGCTACAGCAGCTCCTCAAGCGGCCACATCTAATGGTGCTGTTGAAGAAGGAGAGAGTAAGAAACGCAAGTTTGTACCCTCCGAAGCCAATCGTGATATTAATGTTCGTAAACAAAAGCTTGATATGGTAGAAGGTGGTAAGAGTTTGAGTGAAATTCGTGCTGCCAACGAGGCAGCTGATAAAGAAAAGCAACAAGCATCAACATTTGTTGTTGAAACTACCAAAGAGGGCATTCTTGCACCAACGAGCAAGTTTCCAACTCTACCTTCTTCGTCAGCCGCAGATACATTGAAAAAGTTTGTCACCTCACAGATTGTTGAGTTTCTTGGTGAAAAGGAAAGTAGTCTCATTGACTTTATCATGAAGGAGTTACAGAAGGAAGGAGGATGTACAACAACTTCGTTATTAGAAGAGATGAAGCAAGTATTGGACGAGGATGCAGAGGATATGGTACTTGGATTGTATCGCAAGATGACTGTCGCAGAGTGATTGATTGACGGTGGATGCTTGATAAGTCTATTTCATTTTAAGTGTTGCTCGATTTTGTTCACATTGAACCCCTAAGTCGTACCTCATTCATTGATTTAGTATGGAGAAGTACGATAGCATCTACAGATGAAAAGGTGGAGTCGAGCCTAGAGGATACCACTTCTTTACTTGAGGATACCAGGAGAATAAATATTATCACGGTATGTGTTATCATTGTATATTGTGTTCTATTTAAGCTCTTCTTTACTTCTCTGTATGTACATGAAGGAGACTCAACAGTTAAATCACTAGGTATGTATTTATTTGTGAGTGTATCTTGAGTAATAGGAGGTATCTTTCTATAAGTTTGCCCCCATCTATAGCAAGAAGTCGTGAGCACAAGAGATAAGAAGATTCTTCTACATCAATGTATATAGGGTTAGAGGATATAGTAAGTAAGCATAGGTACCTACATGCTCGCTCCTTACATGATATCTTTGAATGAATCTTAGTAAGTCAGCACTTTTTCTCGACCAAACCTCTCTTTGCTCGGGGTCTTTTTGCCCTCCGATACCTTCGCAGGCGAAGTTACGTGCCTTACTAGATTTGAAATCTTTTAAGTTAGTATAAGAGGTAAACTGGTTGCAATAAAATCATAAATCTGCCTATTGCAACTAATGCAATATAGTACTACTACTACGCCTTCCTTTCCCAAGCATCAATAAGTATTGTTGACTCAGTCATCGTGTATATATAGAAATAGAGATTCATCATGCCTACTAACGCTATGCACCGTAATTACAGAAAGACCTTCAAGACTCCTCGTCGTCCCTACGAGAAGGAACGTCTTGATGCTGAGCTCAAACTCGTGGGCGAGTATGGTCTAAGGTGTAAGCGTGAGATCTGGCGTTGTCAGTATGCTCTTGCCAAGCTCCGTAAGGCTGCACGTACCCTTCTTACCATGGACCCTAAGGATCCCAAGCGTATCTTCGAGGGTGCTGCCCTCCTCCGTCGTATGAACCGTTATGGTCTCCTTGCCGAGGATGAGTTGGAGCTGGATTTCATCCTTCAGCTTACTACCCAAAAGTTGTTGGAGCGTCGTCTACAAACCAAGGTCTTCAAGCAAGGTCTTGCCAAGTCGATCCACCATGCTCGTGTTTTGATCCGTCAACGCCACATTAGTGTTGGAGGACAACTTGTGAATGTTCCTAGTTTTAATGTCCGTACTAGCTCAGAGAAGCATATCGATATCTCTGCCAACTCGCCATACGGACAGGGTGCTCCAGGTCGTGTAGCTAAGAAGCGTGCTGCTGCCAAGGCCGCTGCCGGTGATGACGACGAGTAAATATAGACTGTATAAAAATAATTACAAAAAATAACATAACATGTGTCATGTGAAGATTATGTGTCATGTGATATTATATTTTGCTCTTTCTCTCTCCTTCGTTTGCAGGGATAGGTTTGTTTACTAATATTGTAGGTGGTATTGTCATGTGATTGAGAAGTAGGGGATTTGTTTATTGTGTGAGGAAGTAAGGTGCACCTACCAGGTCAGAGGAAGAATAGCCACTTACCAAAGGGAGATATTGAAGTAGAAGGGGAGATTATCTCTGGATGATGCTATGACCGAGTTGTGGCATGTCTGTTTTGTGGGGCAAGTTGGGTATGGTGTTTGGATTGTTTAAAGTTGAAGTTGTTGATGAGAGAATAAGAATCTACCAACGAGGACAGCTAATAGAGTAAAAGTTGTGCATGATAAGACCACTTTAAAATAGCAGTAGTATTATACTTTATACTAATAGAACCATCGTTACTTCTTCTTCTTTCCCTTCTTCTTTCGATTACCTCCACCTCCACTGGAAGCCTTGGTCTTTGTGGCCGCAGTTGCTGCTTTTATCTCCTTTTCTAATTTCAGTTTCTCTTCCTCTAATTGTTTATTCTTTGCTTCAATGCGTACCTTTCTACCAGGTAAATCTCTAACAGTTCGTCCCAATTGTCTCAACAATTGTTTCTTTCCTTTCCCTTCTCCATTCTTGACATTGTTTTCATCATTATCAACATCCATATCTGGCACTTCACTCAAGTCGAATGCACCATCATTACTCATTTGCAGTACACCATTCTCAACTGCTCCTTCTAGATCAACAAGTATACGACCTGGATTGTCCCATCTACTCGATGCATCGCGTGAATACCCCTTATGTGGTTGAATCACATGTCTAATGTCCATACTTATCAATGCCTCATGAATATCTTGACACGTCGGTTCTGGTATAGCATCCTTTGCTGCAATGCGTCTACCCATCTTGACAGTTTTGTTTGAATCAATATAATTTGGATATATAGTACTAAAGTTTTTGTAATTCATTGAGAAAGTCTCGCCTGTATATCAAGTCATTTGGGTATAATCATATGTTATTGTTTGTGTATTCCATATAATATATGGCAGAGTATATAGTAAGAATAGATGAATAAGAAATTATACATCAAAAGAATCACATAGCAGTGCATATACTATAAGAACACATAAATAGATAATACAATACTTCTACTTACTCATTGGCCAAAAGAGGAAACCGCTATTAGAATCAGGTTTTGGTGGAAGAGAAATTTGATCCTCTGGAGCGATTTGCATATCAGCTAGTGGATTCTGAGGCATCTTCCCAGCGCCACCTATTTGCTTGACGCGTACACGTCCTCCTCCCTTTTTACCCATGATGAATAGTATTTATATGAGATCAATAAGTGGATATCGTTCTACTATCTTTGTATCATGAATCATGAACACCAACACAAAAATATCATGAGAGTGCCACACCGGTATCCTTAAGGATACCATATATACAACAAATAATAGTACATTTACGCTTGCGTGCATGCTTTACTACTTCTACTATCTGTAGCAAGCTCAAGAGGAACACTCGTACAATTTCTTAAGTTAACTTTTAGTACATCATGCTACATATTGAAAGCTTAAGTTTATCCCTCGAAATCTCCCCATTCATCGTCATCTTCATTTGATGTTGCAACAGTTGATTCTGGATCGTCTGATGGAGGCGGCGGCGGTTTCTTCAATCCTAGTAAACCTCCAGTCTTTTTAACTTTGGGTTGTTTACTTGAACTTGGACTCTTATTACCAATGTTGATGTGCAACTTCTCACCCGCTTTTAAACTAAGACTTGATTTAGGAAGTGGTAATCTTTCGACTTTATTATCATCTCTATCTCCTCCAACTGTTAATGATTCCTCAAATTGTTTCTGAAGTTCAGCTGCCTTTTCTTCTCGTTTTAGTGAATTGATATAATCTTCAATAGTAAACTTTAGATTAGTAGCATCATTTCTTTCGCGGAAGCCTACTCCGATAAATGCCTCTCGACCAGTCTTCGTATCTTCTATTCTAACTGCAAAGTATCGCGAAGAATCTACTACTGGATTAACCCAATGTTCAATCTTATGAGATGGATTGGTAAAGTCTACCTTGATGATACTTTGTGCAAAGAGATAACTTTCTGTAGCTCCCTCTGGTGCATTGGGTTTGGGACGTTCTGCCATTATATTAATGCATAAATCATTATCTCTCCGGTTAACTACAAGAGAACATGTATTGAGTGGTTTTGCCAGGTTCCAATCTTCTGCTCTATGTCCATCTGCTGATCTCATTGGTGGTATTCTATATATAAATGCTTCATCAATCTTTAGTAATAATTGCTCGATGACAACTTTGTCTTCGGTACTATTACTGCTACTACTTTCTTCTTTATCTGATGACATGGCTCAATTATGTTGTATGGTATCTGATATATATATGTAACTCTTGCTTTATTGTTTGTATAGTACAATACCAATGTATACGCGAGGCTTATCAACAGTGATCACAGATTGTTGTTGCAACAATTACAAGATTCTATAAGCTGGTATCCTCTGTGATTGCATAAAAATGGCCACCGCTAACAACGACAACTAAGCTTATATAGATATGATATAACGAACTATTATCTCTCTTTATCTCTTCGATAGCGTCCCACTTTAATTCTCCTTCGCTCGCATTGCAACAAATTATACTGCCACTCACACAATTAAGATACAACGCTTTTTTATTCATACATTGTAAATTAGGTTTTAGTTCACTGTAGTTGTACCTTTGTTTGTATCTGTTTAATTAGTATATGCTACATATTGATATACAACTAATGAACAATATGGATAGAGCATCATTTCTTCGGTCATTGAACTTTCTACGCCCTGTAAAACCAGAGGCATGGGATACCGCCGATAACAACAATGATATTAGTATTGATATGTCCGGTTCAACAATTACTCCACCTACACCATCAAAGAGTAATGCAATGGTATTATTTCAAGAGGAGTCAATGTTTGTGGTATCGATTGAACCAACTTTATCTTCTGACATATCCGTTGTGGATAATGGTGAAGATGGTATGAGAAAGAAGAGAGGCAGAGATGATGATATGTTATCCACAAAACAAAAGGATGGGTCTACTACTACTATTGGGCCAGCCTTTTTCCACCAAGACAGTACCATTAAACAACAGTCAAGTGCTAAAACGGCTGATACAGTTAATGGTGATGATAACATGGATGTAGATTATAATACAGTCACGGAACAATCAAGTTTGAAACATCAAACCAACTCTGACCCGTCTTTGTGCACCTTTGAGGCTGTAATTATAAAGAAGTTATCATCTGAATTGGGAGATGAAACAACTCCAAATGATAAGAATCAACAACAGCAGCAGCAGCAGCAGGATACAAGTGAATTGAGTAATGATACCGATTCAAAGACATTACTTTTCCGATTTGGGGGTCGTTTTGTATTTCATGTTGACGAATCAGCCATTTTGGATGTTAGTTATCAATCTGGTGATGATGAAGAGGAAGATACTACCACGGATAAAGGCATTAGTAAAGAAGGAGGTGATAAAGAGAAGGGATCCCCACCATCCAAACGGCAGCGAAATGAAACTGGAGATGGCATTGCTGCAACCAAATCAACCAAAGTTCCACCATGTCTTATCATATCTTTTAGTTCATGTGTACTCCGTGTATTCTCATTGAAAGAAGATACCAAGGATGATGGTAATGCTTCTGGATCTAATGATACTCCTAATGACAAAACATCACGTATTTGGGGTACCTTGGCAACAGTAAAGACCACGGTGGAGAATCGTCTCACAAATGCTCAAACGGTATTATTACAGCAATTTGATATTGAAGAGAGGAAGCACAACAGTCAACATACAAGTTGGAAGATGGCACCACCAGGATCAGGTATGTCGTTCCACTCTTGGCCAAAAACATTTGAAGATTCAAGTTTTCATATAAATGCTTTGCAATATAAGGACCTTACCTTTATGAAAGAGAATTGGTCGGCATGTTTAGGAAAGAAACAAATTATTGAATGTCCAGTAGAAGAATCAACATCACCACAAAAGAGTGGCTCTCCATCTAAATCGGGTAGTAGTGCTTTTGAGAATGGGCAGAAGGATACAACTTTCACAAAGCACAATGGTGGTGCCAGTTCGTCGCTCTCACATTCTCAATCTGCACCCACTGAGAATGGTGCTAGTAGTAGTAGCAAACACGACAGCAAGGATACAGGGGCATCATCAGAACTTACAAATGAATCACAACAGAATGGAGGAAAAGATGGCGATGATACCAAGGCTAAGCCTCATCCTGAGAGCCAACATTCTAGTCAATCTTTATTATCGGAAGACGATGAAGATATGGAAGGAAACGATAGCAAGTTAGAGGCGGCGGAGAAGAATGAAGCTGGAAAAGAGCCTCTGCCTGATAGTCAGTCTTCAATGTCGGAAGATCCAAAGAAGTTGGAAGCGGCAAAGGAAGCGGAAGATAACAACCAAAGTGAGACAATTGATACAAAGCAGCCTGCTGTTGACAAAGATGAGCAGATGGCGTCAAAAGAAGAAGTAGCAGAGGAAGAAGAAGAGGAAAAAGAAGCTACCGAACAGAAGTCTTGGAAAGTTGGTCTATACAAAAAGTTTCGTCACTTTGAATCATCAGCTATTCACATGGAGCAGGCAATTGAACCCACAGTAGGACGTCAAAATGAAGAGAGCATGTCAAATCTCCTCACAAACTGTGCAGAATCTTTGTCGAGCAGCTATTTTACTGCGAATGAATTCATGGATGCATCACAACAGTGCGAGAATGAAATTGAGAAGACAACGAGTGAAATGGAGCAAGTACTAGAAACTATGTTCCCAGCTAGAGGAAAGAAGAAGAGTGTAGTGACTACTGATCAAAGTGAAAACTTGCAACAGAGGATTGAGGATCTAATGGCCTCGCGGAGGGAGACTGTGGCAGCTAAGCTTGCTTTGCTAATGACACCGAAGAGATAGAGTATTTATAATGCATAAGTGCATATGTTATATGATTTACCAGTACCATGCCTCAGAACAGATCATAACGTCTTTGGTATGCCTCAGCATGACAGACTATACTGTCTAAATAAGGAGCAGAAACCCCTAACTCATCGGCTCGGTCGACTGCTTTTCTCAATAAATACTTGACTTCCATTGGTTTTCTTGCCTTATAGTCCAACATTATACTTGTCTTATAAGGGCCCATGTTATCACTCAATGTCATCATTTCATCACGAGTCTCATCACCAAGTAGCTCATCATCTGAGCATCCATGTTTCTTGAGATCTGCGTTAGCAATTGCAATTGTCTCATCAATTATCTTGTAACTAAGCTTTCTCAGTGATGGGTCATTCACTATTTGATCAACAGATATACCTCCCATCGAGACTGATATGCCACTAAATGGTAGGTTCCAAACTAGAAGAGGACGGTTAAGAAGAATAGAATGAATTGACATTAACACAAGATTTCGGCTCACCATTCTTCCACCATCTTCCTCTTCGAAGGTTAGGATCAAATTCAAAAGGGACCGCACTTACTGGCTCGAAGAGGTCAAGTATTGCTTGTTTATCTGATTCTACCCATTTACCATCGTCGCTGTTTGCATCTGCCGAGTAGGCAATACCACATCGTAGCTTACCCCCATATGTATGACTAATCTTTCCGGGCGATAATCTATTACTGCATATAAGAGCCATCCCCCCATACATTGTTTTACATTTGAGTTTCTTTTTCTGTAACAAATCAATCAAATCTTCTTCTATGAGCCCGTTCATTATCATAAGTAATCTAGTTTCAGATGAAAGTAATGGTTCAATCAACGTCGGCACTTGATCCAACTATCAAGTGCCATGAGAGTGCATTATAATGGTTAGTTTGAAATAAAAAGAGATGTCATTTATTGGTCAAATATAGACAACTACTCACTGAAGTTGATTTCAAAGCAACTATAACCCAATCAAATATACCATCATCATTAACACTCTTGGCCATATCTTCTGTAGTTTGATATGCAAGTAATTTATCAGACGGTATTGAGAAATCACCATGATAACTTGATACATCGATACCATGTTCTATGCAATGATCATAGTGCTCATTTCGCAGTTGAAACATAACTTGTGTATCAGTATCATCATCACTTTTATTATTGTTCATACCCTCCCATATACGTCCTCCGTAGTACGATCCTACAGCTCCAGCGCCAACTATTGCAATTCTCTTAGTTTTACTACCAATAACATCATTGTTTGCAGTTTGTTTGATGTTGGACACCGATGTTTCAGCTGAGAATGCAGATGCAAAATCTATACCCAAAATCAGAGTCAGTACTACCGACAACAATATCATAAGTTGCAACATTCTGAAATGATAGACTTTAAGACACGGCACGCACATTCATATTAGATACGAACTTCTACTGTCACTTGTTTTGAAACTGATATCACCTACCGCCTGAAAGGATAGAAAGGATACCGCTTGCAAATTACACTCTTATATAAAAAGTTGGAGAGGACACCCCATACCACCTATGCAGCATTGGCGGCTATTCATATCAATCTTCATCCTATTATTGCAAACTATCATGGCAAATACGTCTCTGACTGGTATGTAAAATATTCTGTTATTATTTTTTGCTGAGTTCTCCAATTATGCAATGCACTTAACAACTACAAAAAAACTTACTATATTGCAACATTTTATGTTTGTACCTCAAATACAGCTCCAGCAAGCAGTCCTCTCCAACGTAAGGCTACTCAAGAGGGACATTATCCAGCAGTGCCAGATATATGTGTAGTAACAGGTGGTACAGGCTTCGTTGGTAATCGTTTAGTTGAAATGCTCATCGAACGTGGTGCGAAAAAAGTCATTTCATTCGATGTGGTGCCTCCACCTGAGGATGCATGGAAACATCCAAATATTGAATGGCGTGTTGGTGATATTACTGATAAGGATGCTGTTGATGAATTGTTATCTATACCTAACATTGGTTGTGTTTGGCATAAGTGAGTATATCTGTACATATGTTTACATATCATATTTTTTGAGCACAAGATGTGCACTAACTTACAAAACTAACTTATATATTATTACTTTCAGTGCCGCAGCGGTTGGACCGTTCCATCCTAAACCACTATACTATAAAGTGAATTATGAGGGTACAATCAATATTATTGAATCGGCAAAGAAACACGGCATTAGTAAGATTGTATTTAGTTCATCACCCTCAACAAGATTTACTGGAGAAGATGTTGACGGTCTTACCGAAGATGAAATGCCAAAGCTACCATTAAACAAGTATATGCAAACATATGCAGAAACAAAGGCAATGGGTGAATTGGAAATATCAAAAGCTTGTAGTAATGATTTCATGACTGTGTCTGTTGCACCGCATCAAGTGTATGGTCCGAAGGATAATCTATTCCTACCCAATTTACTTGAGGCAGCCAAGAGTGGAAAGCTTCGTGTCTTTGGCAAGGGATATAATCGTATATGCTTTACTCACGTCGACAATTACTGTCATGGATTGATTATAGCTGAAAAGGCTCTATATCCTGATAGTCCAGCACTTGGCAAGTTTTACATTGTAACCGATGGTAAGACTCATCCTACAAGTCAGTACTTGATTTTTTGGAAGATTCTTGATGAGGCAGTGAAAGGTATGGGCTTTACTTCACTCTGGGATAAGGCTCATCTTCCAAAACCTTTATTAATGTTTGTTGCCACAATATGTGAATTCATCGGAAATTTATTCGGAGTTACCATGAAGCTTAATCGGTTCAATGTTACCGTCTTGACAATGCATAGATGGTTTGATATTAAAGCAGCCGAGAAGGATTTAAACTTTCAACCAATCATTGGATTTCGTGAGGGTTGGGATGAGACTATAGTTTGGTTCAAAGATAATTGGCTTCCGAAACAAGCTGACTCGAAGAGTCTCTTCGGAATTGCAAAACAGAGCCAAGAAAAGATTGATATTCAAGATGAAAGTGCCAAGAAGGTTCAATGAAATGGAATTTCTGTATAGCTAAGTTAAAGATGAATTACAGATAACTGTTTATCTATCTTTACTACCCTTTACATTTGTGACACGTTCAGTCTTCTCCTCCTCTGCGGCTGATTTATGCTTTGATTTCATGCTCTTGTTAAACATGCTGTCATACTCATACTCTAGGTTCTTATAAACCATGTGCTCATATGCCTCATCTAGTGTTCGGATAAGAAATGCTGTTTCTCTCGTTGTCTTGCCAACATCAGCATACAATTTAGCTTTTGCTATTCTCTTTTGGAGCTCATCCAAGCCATGTTTGTGTTTAATTTGCCACGGAAATGGCATGTTGAAGAAGCAATTGAGCCTGATTGCTCTGCAGTACGAAGAAAAGGAACCTAATCTCTTATTGTAGTAAAATCGAGGATAATACCGTTTACCATACAGCTTAACATCAATACCAACGTGAACAAAGTTACTTCCTCTACTCGATGGCTTGACATTGAAGGGTAGGTGGGCAACTGCATTACAAAATGATAGAATTGTGGTGAGAAATCATAATATCTTTCTTGTATCATCAATTTCAAACTATCAACACTTACCAATGTCGTTACTATTGTAAAAACGAGCATGTTGCACCTTCTTGCTCCTCTCTTGGTGTCGGAAAGCATCTGCAAATGTATGACTTACAGCATATGGCATACCGTAAGAGAAAATCTTAACCGGACCGTTCTTCGTGAACCTTTCATCTGTCGAGGCATAAAACCCAAACAAGACACTGAGAGCACCACCGAGACTATAACCATTTACAGTTACGGTGAAGTCATCTCCAATCATTTTCTTACCATACTCATACACTTTGTTGGCAATTTCATCATACTTTCGTGTCGATGTATCCTTTCGTGTTCGAAAGAGGTAGGTATAAAAGCCTCGATGGATCTTAACATATGATTTCTTCCCGTCGTAGTCATCCTTAACTGGATTTGTTCCCCTCTTCATTGCAGCATCAAAGCCATGAGCCCAATCAGCTCGAGTTGTAGCTCCTCTGAATACAACCAGTACTCGTTTCTTTTTCTTATCGACTGAGATTGCGTATATACAGTCTTTAATCGGGTACCAATCCTGCAGCCAAACGACTTGTGCATTGCTCTTGACCATAGTTTGTGATACGGTATTATCTCGAAAGAAGTCGCTCATAAAGTCCAATGAATCAACATTACGAGACTCGATACACCTTGTCATAAAATCTAACAACTCATTCTCTGACATGTCTCGTCCAGGATCACTAAAGGTTTCACTCGACAGTTCTGGCACAACACCCATTCCTCCCCAATCAAGATTTATACTAGATCTCAGTTGTAGCATCTTATTCCCCACATCTTCTGCACCGGCGAATGTTTCATAGTCATCGGCTGGAATCCATAACTTATTATACATGGCATGATCTTCTTGTATCCTTTCAACCTTGTCTGTTGCTGCCTGCTTAATCACATTTAATTGCTTTGTTATATTACTTGGTTTTCGAATCAAACCTGCTCCCCTTTGTTGTGCACCGCTAGTTCCGCTATCCACGCCAGAGGTAAGTTCAGAATTGTATGTATCTCCAGGTGCCCAACTTTGATTTGGACCGGGATCGGATTGTAAATCAAGCTCACGAGGCTGACCTCGTACTCCTCGTAAGGACATGTAATACTGATTAAACTTTCCAGGCGTACTAGTACCACTTTTACTACCCTTCCAAGGAGCCGGGGTATCCAAGCCACCATTATCTGACGTTGAACCCAATTCGTCTGTTGATGCTGACTTATAAAGACTATTACTCTTCTCTGGAGTTTCTGTTTCGCCACCCAACTCCACATCACTCATCGTACCTCTTTCAGACCCAGAAATCTCCCGTTCAGATTCAGATTTTGCTTCTTCAATCAATGATAACGGAGGAGGACGACTAGCTTGACTAGCCTTCATTGTACCAGCAGTACCAGCGCTATTGGCTGTACTCTCACTTAACTCGCGTTCAGGTAGTTGGGATGATTCAAGCATCATACCAGTTGGTGGCGGTGGTGGAAGTTGTGGAGACTTATTCTTATTACGACCAACAAATCTAGCAGCTCCCTTCAACTTACCCAACCGTCGAGTAACACTACTTTTACTCCCCTTGCTTTCCTCGTCGTCGTCATCAAGAATGGATAACTCAATATTAGTACCTTGTCGTGAATCACCAACAGAGGAAGTGGGTGGATCAATATCATCAAAGGAAAACAATTTCATGGCACTGACGGCTGGCTTCCACTTCGTTCCATCGGTTGGTTGTTTTCGTACCAATTTGGCAACTGCTGACTTTCTCCTGGCCACATTTGACCTTCGTAATGGATTTGTAAACATCTTCTCCAACTTTACTTCGGGTATACCTTTTAAATCCTGTGCTAACATATCATTATAGGATCTAATTAATGCATGCATATCTGTTTCAAACTCCTTCCGACCTTTCCGGTCTGTAATTTTATTCATAACTCCGGCGTCACTATCATCATCTGCATCTTCTGGTCCTAGATTATCTTCATCTTCGTTGATATTTGGTAACCATGTATTTGTACCTTTGTCTTTCTTTAATGCTTCCTTTGCTTTACGACGTTGGGCTATAACTTCTTGTCGTAATTCAACGAATAATATTGCCATGACTTGTCCTGGTGATACACCCTCACAGCATTGAGATTGTTCATTATTTAAGCAACTATCCTTATTAACAAGCTGTGCCAATGTTGCTGCCGATGTTCGTGGTACTCTATCTGAATCTATACAGAGTGTTTCAAATTTGGTATTAATACGTCCGGTAGCGCTTAGTAGTCGTAAGTCGGCATATAAGAACATTAGTAATGATTGTGCTAAACATTCTTGTGCCTCATCTACCATTGTATATGTCGGAGGTGTTGTTTCTGCAGTATTGATTGTATTGTTTGATGCCAAATTGTTATTTGGTAGTGATTGTGGCATCATTATTGACGATGAATCATAGCCATCTATGGCTGATGATGATGGTGATATCATTTCATACTCTTCAGGAGGTTCAATCATGGAGTTTTCACCATCAAGGAAGGTAACTGATTGTGCTCTCGTCATAATACATATAATAATATGGTTGTATGAGTATTGCTAGCAATTATTTTCGAGAGTTGAGCGAAGGTGCACTTTTGCAAAGACCTTCTTACTTCTTATTGTCGCATATGATATGCACACGCCGCCGTCGCTCAATGGCCAACGAGTACAAACATCAATATACAGTATACAATCCCTTACTCTACCCCCTCTTCTCTCGCCAGTTATGCAACTCTCGGCTGCTTCATAGGTACTACTTCAAGAAGTTGTGTTGGGGTCAGGGGTTGTGTTGAGTTCCGTAAAAGTTGAAAGAGTGAAGACCGCTCCCCATTTTCTGCTTGTTTGATTGGAAAGACACCATAAAGAGACCACTTGATACCTAATACCTACCTACACCCCTTGCAAAAACAAGTCTGGTCGATCGTCTTAAATAGTATGTCTTCTAAATCACAAGCATCCGCGGCAGGTCAAGCACTATGGGCTAAGATGCCCAAAGCTAACGCTGAATTATTTGCCCTCACTTATGGTAGTTTAGTTACTGAGCTTGGTATGTATTTAATGATTATGTATCTAATTTGTGCACCGACTCTATTGTTATGTTATTGATTTCCATACTAACGCAAACATTATTGCAATATGTTTTATATTATACAGTGCGTGATTATGAAGATCCAATTGAAGTGAATGCCCAACTAGATCGCATAGGACATTCCATAGGTGTACGATGTGTAGATGAATTTCTTAGCAAAGCAGATGTTGCCGGATTAGGATTAGCAACACAATGCCAAACACTAAAAGACACAGCCGAAGTTGTTGCCAAAATTGGATTTAAAATGTTCTTGGGTATACAAGCTGAAGTTGGTGCATTCTCACAAGATCAACGTTCCTTTTCAATTTACTTACAAGATAATCCATTATCGGCATTTGTTGAATTACCCGCTGGAGATGAACAGAGTGGTAATGAAGATTTACGAAAGTTAAAGTATTCTAATTTATATTGTGGAGTAATACGGGGTGCATTGGAGATGGTTAATCTTAAGGTTGAATGTAGTATTGTTAGAGATACGCTCAAGGGTGATGAGGTTAATGAAATAAGAGTTGAACTTAAGGAGATTCTAGCTGATGGGGCGGGCGATGACTATAAAGAGGAGTAGATGTATGATGTAACAACATTATTAAGAGAAACTATTACTAGATGAAACTTTATCTAGATTCTATCACAAAAAGTGCACATAACATCCAACATCGATTTCGAATACAAACAACTCTTAACTCAGATAGTCTGCTTTAATCTTCCTTCCCAAATGCCAAGCAGAACTACCAAATAATGCAATGTTAACAGAACATAGTGTATAATTGATGGGTGATACAAGTAATGCATATCGAGAGAAGAAGAATCCTGTTGCCGTTAATGCAGAGTATTGTGCTAACGATATCTTCTCAGTAGGGCGGTCAAGTTCTAAGAATGATGCTCCCGATATCATCCATTTACTCATTGGTGCCCAAAAGTGTACAGTAAAAGGACCGGCTTTTAATTGATGATGTTGATGATGTGAGTTGGATAAGGATGAGTTTGAGACATATTAAATATTGATCATATACATTCCAAGTAGAAGTATTCTTACCGTCAGCAGCTGCCACAGTAGATATAGGACCAAGATTGGCATTCACAAGTGCACTTTGAACAGTCGGACCTGCCACTACACATGCCAATCCACCAACAACAGTCGCTGCTGCCTTTTGCAATATATCATTAACTTCATCATCTTGACCGTTCTCCTTCTTATACTCTACAGCACGACGTAATTGATTAGCCTGTGCAGCAACATTTGTAACATGACATCCTGCCAATAGTAAGTTTTGTGGTTTAACTACAAATGCCCATCGTGCGAATAGTGATGAGTAAACAAGTAGTACACCCGTCATGTTTAATGATATCAATTCAGGACTTGATTCTAATGCATCATATATTGCGGCACCACTCATTCCCCAACCGGCTAAAGCACCACATCTACCCCAAAACTCAGCAGAATCCCACCATGATGATGATGATGAACTACTACTACTACTACTACTTTTTGGTGGCTGTTCCTTAGTTGCTGCATCTTTCACCTCTTTGGAAAATCTTCTTAATTGTTGTTGAACAGTAGTGCTTTTATTGATCAGGGGAGTTGATGAAAGGCGAAGACGCAAAGTAGTAGACACTTGACGTGTCGCTATTGATGATATCATGTCAATCTTCCTCCTTATATTGCCAAGAGATATGATTTGATGGATGGTTAAGATGAAGTTGGATATTATGATCCTGTGGTTGAGGCCTCACAGTTTTCAAGGATCGCGCCGGTATCTTTACCTCTGAAAAAGTGAAGTGAGTTGAGTGAGTGCTGGAGTTGTTTCATCTTGACCGACCGACGCTGTTGATAAGTCCGATAATAATAGAGTGGATAAGCGTATCAGCGTCTCGTCGAATGACCTTATCCTTATTAGTATCTTCTTCCACCGCATAAATCATTAACTCATCAGCGCAACATCCGCATCAATTCACTCGCATTCAACGAACTGAAAAAAATATCGTTTCTTCTTATCTATCTACCAATACAAATACAAGGATAATTAAATATATACCATTAGCATGATTGTATCAGTATGCGAGGAGATGAATCCAATCCGTCGTAATACAATGGAGGATGTTCACGTCGTTAATGAACCAGGTAGCTGGGGTTCTCCGAATAATTGTGCTACCTTTTTAGGTAAGTATATTAAAAGTACTTATTTGTTAATTATATTGTTGTTATTTGGTGTGGAATATAACGGGTATGTTATTACATATTATTGATAAATTATTCTCTCTTTACTCTTATTAGGCGTGTATGATGGCCACGGAGGTCGGCAGATTGCTGAGTAAGTATCCAGAAACTTGTTTCATACTTTATATCCATAATCATTCAAGTAGAGCTGTTGTTTCAACTTTATCCATTATTTCATTCGCTATTAAAGACCTTACGCCTTACACATTATCTCTTTTCGCATCGTCTATAGTTATCTAGAAGATAATCTCACAAAGAATGTGGCAAAGGAGTGGACACATTGTTTGAGTGAGCAGCAGGCTAATAATAATATGAATGGATCAGTAACAAAGAATAATGGGGATAATAGTAATGATAAAAAGCAACAAAAGCAGCAGTCCAAGAAACGTCGGCTTGATGATGATACCAACAATGGTAATGGTAATAATCAACTACTACTACTCAACAAGGAGAATACTAACAATGCCAATGCAGAATATGACAAGGAGAGTCAAATCATTCAAACAGCTCTCGAACGTGCGTTCCTTCTTACGGATATTCAGTCTAGAATGGATGGGATTACAACATCGGGAGCTACCGTGGTATGTTGCGTTGTTATTCCCAAGTTTGATAATGGCAAGTTATCAGCAATTACAATCCATGCTGCTAATGCAGGAAAGTCCGCGTTTGTATTGTTTTATCAAATGGATTCATGTGTTAAGCAAAGTCTTGGTAGTTTTGGTTACTTCATTGGACTTAGTTTGCCTTTCCTTGATTGCCTTTGCATACCACAGGAACTAACAGAAGTTATTGCCATCTCTCTTCATCTTTATAAACTGTTAAATGCGCATCTTCCAGGTGACGCGAGGGCTGTATTATCATCAACAAAAGCACGCCTAGCCAACAATAACAAGCAAGGCAAATCAATGTCATCAAAACATTCTCTTCCAAACCCAGAATTACCAAATGAGCTGCCAATTACCCGAACAAAGGCAGTACGTATTACACATGATCATAAAAGTACAGATAAAAAGGAAGTGGAACGAATTGAGAATGCTGGAGGTATCATGATCCGTGGTCGAGTGCTTGGTGTACTTGCCGTGGCACGTAGTTTAGGTGATCATGGATTAAAGGAGTATGTAATTGCACGGCCATATCTGTCATCAACAGTTGTTCAAATTGAAGGCAGTGGTGCCAAAGATGAGACTGCCGTTCAACAACATGACAAATCAGATGATCAACATTCTTCTCCTTATACTGAAAATGAATTCCTAATCGTTGCATGTGATGGCCTTTGGGATGTGATGGAAGATCAAGAGGCATGTGATATCGTTCGTAGTTATGTTCATGAGAATGGAAGTGAAAGTAGGGAGAGGGTATCATCAGTTCTCGTTCAGGAGGCATTGAAACGTGGCAGCACTGATAATATTACAGTGATTGTATATTGGTTATGATCGAATTGAATAAAAGTCTAACTGATGGAGGATACAGTATCAAGAGCACAATGAAAAGCTTGAACCTTTTCACTTACTTATGCAAAGATTGAAAGATATATTAAGTAAGGAATATAGTCTCTATCTAGAATATTGTGTTGTGTTTATTCCAAGCTGTCTATCACTTTATAATCGTTTAGAGATGAGCGACTAGCCCTTTTAGTACATCCCTTTAGTCCATTAGTCCTCCTCGCTCTTAGACTTCTCCAGCCTTTCTTTCATTTATATTCCCAATTGAATGATGAGCAGGTGTCCACGCACAGTGGAAGACTCCATCTCGATCTGTCCTTTCGTAAGTGTGTCCTCCAAAGAAGTCACGTTGTGCCTGAGTTAAATTAGCAGGCAATGAAGCTCTCCTATACGAATCGAAGTAATTCAAAGATCCAGTCAATGCAGGAGTAGCAACTCCATACCCAATAGCAACAACACTAACTCTCCTCCATGCGGCCGTACGGTCATTGAGCTCGGCAGCAATAACTGGATCTACAATTAGATTGGGCAATGTCGCATCTCGTGCTAATGCATCTTGAATTTTTTGTAGGAATGCAGCACGGATTATACAACCGCCCTTCCAAAGTCGTGCACATTCAGACAAATTGACATTCCAATCCATATCGTTACTGCATGCTTTGATAATACCAAGACCTTGGGCATAGGAACATACCTTGGCAGCATACAATGCAGACTTGAGGTCATCAAGTAATTGACTTTTATGTACTGGAATCTCTGCTGATGTCATTTCTGGCCCCTTCAATATGGTCGAGGCCTTGACACGCTCATCCTTACGTGCACTGATATAACGAGCATCCAATGAGGCTGCCATGGTAGGCGCTGCAACACTTCGTTCAGCAGCTTCTTGAATAGTCCAACGTCCTGTACCCTTCATACCCGTCTTATCAAGGATATAATCCACGACATATCCCTCATTGGTGACGTCATCCTTCTTTGCTAGAATTTTGGAAGTAATTTCAATCAAGTAACTTTCCAACTCTGTTTTATTCCACTCTTCAAAGATAGCTGCCATTTCATCATTCGACATCTTTAACACATTTTTCATAATATCATAAACTTCTCCAGTCAATTGCATATCACCATATTCGATACCATTATGTACCATCTTGACATAATTCCCAGCACCAACCGGACCCAGGTAGGCTGTACACGGTCCATCATTAACCTGTGCTGCACACTTGGTAATGATTGGTTCAATCATATCATATGCTACTTTAGGTCCACCTGGCATTAACGATGGTCCATTCCTTGCACCCTCCTCACCACCACTGATACCCATACCAACAAAGTGGATACCCTTGGGTTCTAATTCCTTCGAACGACGTAATGTATTGTGAAACCATTCGTTACCACCATCAACAATTACATCACCCTCTTCCAAGTATTGACTTAACTTTGCAATTGTATCATCGACTGGTTTTCCTGCCATCACAAGTATAATTATCTTCCGTGGCTTTGACAATTGCTGTACAAAGTTTTCAACATCCGACGAACCAACGATTGGCAAGTCACCCTCATCTTTAGCACGGTTAACAGTTAATTCAACCTTGGCAGGAGATCGATTACCAACACATACCTTAAACCCATGCGAGGCCATGTTTAATGCAAAGTTTTGACCCATAACGGCCAATCCGTATAATCCGATATCACAGGACATTATTATTGTTTATGTTGTATTGTTGTTTTTATAAGTTATAGTTGTTTTATATAAGTATATCTGTGAGATTGAAGAGAAGATGATAAATTTTATGAGCTTATTAGCAGTTCTTTTTTTTTTTTGCAAATGTGATCACTCCTACGATTCAAAGGCCATCAAACCACGATATTCTTTATGTATTACTTACCTCTTCCTTTTTATGTGTGGATCTTATGCAATAGCAGATAATAGCGTCTTGTGTTGGTTGTTGTTATTGCTTGAGCTTTTTTCTCTACTCTCATAAAAGATACCGTATCTTTATTTGGGGGGCCGGGGTAAGGGGGGATATTGTATATTTCTTTAGTTATTTATGTTATGTGCCCCTCTCCATCATGTAGCCTGCCCTCTCTCATGCATCACCATCATCATTGACATCTTCATCATCTTCTTCCAAATGCTCACCACTACTCGTTGAACTACTGCTATCTGTATCATCACTATCACTACTCGTACTAGAAGACCTTTCATATTGTTCTGTCTCAGTCTCGGCTATCTGACCGTTCTTCCATATACCCTCGGCGACTTTTCCATCTATGTATCTTATAGAGCCAATACCGTCCGGGATGTTCATTTGATTAACCTCACCAGTGTAAGACCCAGATCCTAAATGATCTGTCCATGGCATCCCACAGACTACAATTCGATCTTCTTCATGGCAGAGAGGCTGCTGCCTCTGTTGCTGTTGAAATGGATATGACTGATGTTTTCGTGAATGTTGTGCTGATGACTGATGAGATTGTGATGACGCAGAACATTCCTCGGTAAGTGTTTCAAGGTATGGGCGTGAATGACAAACCTTCTGTTCCAGTGGACTTGACATTACAGCCGCTTCTCCGCTCTCTTCCATGTTGATTGGTAATATTGTAGAAGAAGGGCCGCCGTGATTGATATTAGCATGAGGTGAAATGATCAGAGGTTGCCATCCGCGATGTGGAGAGCCTGGAGGTTGAGATGCACTATCGCCACTACTTGGACTCTTTGAAGGAGTACTGACCGATTTTGCGATTGAATGACCTGGTGAGCCTGGTCCAGATGTCGAGTGGGTATAACTTGATACAGTGATAGTCGACGCTGTACCAATTGATCGTGTATCATCACCATTATTACCACCAACTGATGATCTTAAGTTAAGTTGAGATATTGGCGGAAACTTGCTGCTTTTCTTATCCTTTCTTTTCTTCTTCTTTTTGCTACTATCGCTTGACTTTGACTTGCTACTAGTTCTGCTACCAATACCACTACTCTTCTTCTTTTTGCGATTCTTAAGTTGTGTTATTGATGAAATTAAACATTCAGGACAAGAACTAAGCAGTATGACGTCGAGTTCTTTGCTGAAGAAGTTTTTCTTCTTTCGTAGCCTTACTGTTGGATGTACTATACAATATCCTTTTGCATCATAGTTGCATGTATCCGTTGCCACTCTACTACTGCTGGAGAATGATCTGTTGGATTGTTGTAGTGGTGCATCGTTATCTTCTTCTGAATCTGTCGACGAGGATGAGGACGACGAAGAGGAGGATGACGAGTCATTACTGAAGACTTCTACTTCTTCAAGCTTTTGTTGTTCTTGCAGCAGCCGTTGTTGCTGCTGACGCTGTTGAATGACCGAACTCATTGACATTATTGACACATCATCTTGCTCGAATTTGTGCTGATGTTGTTGTTCTAAATGCTGATTAGGATACTGTTGCTGAAACTGATGCTGTCTACTAAACTGTGAGTGTTGTTGCTGTTGAGGGGGTCGATATAATGGCAAAGGTGCAAGTGCTCGAAGTGGCGAGCCTTGATATTGTTGTTGCTGCTGCCGTATTTGACTCTGTTGTTGCAGTTGATATTCATTTGCATCTTCTGGATCTGGACGTTTAGTCGTAGGAGATGGTATATCATTTGTATCCATCTCCTGTTCTATCTCCAACCTCAATCTCGTCTAGTTGCTTTGATTTTAACTTTGCAGCAATCTTTTTATCAAGCTTGCTTGTTGTTTCTTCTTTTTTGCTGTGTATCTCATTGATATTTGCATTGTCATTATATTTGTGAATCATTTCACCATCACCACTACTACTACTCGGTGGTACTAAATTAACACATAAAGGACAATCATTCAACAGTATACGTACATCACCATTCTTCTTTATATGATGTAATTGTATCGTTGGATGGAATTTACATGCTCCTTTTTCATTTACCTTTTGTACCTCCTCGGACGACATAGTTAATGTTGGAGTGATAAAGAGAAGGCAATTGACTATCTAATAGATATGTTTTTTATTGCAATGCAAAACTAAAATGGTACTATCTGATTCCTATCTGCGGCCAACCGAATATCCCCTGCCTATACCAGTCTTATACATACTAAATACTTTATCCATCCTCATCACAACCCTCATTGATTTATGTTGTTGTCTGCCTGTGCTTCGTGTGATTTGGGCTTGCTTATCTAATTGAATAAGGTCATGAGTCTGATAAGGCTGTACTAAAGATCTAAATGACTAACGGTACATGTCTCATACGGTCTAAGCATGGGAATTAGAGTACGAAGACAATGAGGGGTGGTTGAATAGACCGTCAAATTATATGTACTATTCATTTACACAAGTTAAACACACATCAGTATACATGTGTGCCTTTGAGTTGATCTCCTGTAATGTTAAGTAATGTTAAGCAACGCTGCACCATTGACTTAGCTCGCTCTACAGATCCGATTGATTGTTATGTTCATTATCCCCCCCATGTTGATTGTTATGTTCATTCATACATCAGTTGGTTGTTATAGCGGGCCTAAAGCATGAGTCGACTCACATTAACATTCCTGGTTGATTGTTATGTTCATGTAAGTGTTTATCTTCACGAATTCCAACATCCCATCCAATCCACTGGAGCACAGTTATCATACTCCGACATACGCTTAAGAAGATATATAGAAGGTCCGTCCTTACCATGAGATTGATCGAGAACATCCTCAAAATGTGTCTTGGCAATATTCCAATGTCCTTCCTCAAATGCCTTCATTCCCAAGCCCCAAATCTCACGTTGTTTACCACTAAAGTGTGATCTAACACGAAGTATATCCTCATCTGTTCTCCAAATATTGGGAAAGTTGTTTGATATTCGGATTGCTGGTAAATCTCCTAGACTACTACCGTTTGTGTTATTCGCACCACCACCTCGTATACTGACGTCTGCTGGTCGTTGCAATATATTACTTCCCGGCTCAGACACAACAAGGGAAATTGCCGTCTTCCGATGATGGGGAAGTCTACTCTTGGTCGGCCTAGCCTTGCTCTTCTTATGCTCAGCAAAGCCAACACCCAAATCAACATCAAATGTATATAAACTTGTTAAACGACCACTCTTCACATCAACCTTGCGACAACCAGCAACAGCCTCCGGAGACAACAAGTTGTAGAAGGGTTCGGACATTAGTATAGATGTCCCATACTCTTTTGTTGCACTCTCGAGTGTTTCTGACATGTTAACATGAGGTGAAATGTATGAGGCATCAATCTTCTTCGACGAGCCAATGGCACCCTCGATTGCCCAACCAAAATGCAAGCCACATCCAATACGACATTTGTAGCCAGGCATGCGTTCATAGAGTTCACTTAATGCACGAGGAGAGAATTTGCATAAAAAGTCTTCGTGTCTACTCATTTCAATCATTGTCTTGACAAAGGAGTACAGTGCCTTATCGGCCGAATAGTTGTGATCTTCACATGTTCCAGTTTCAAGCTTGTCAGTGTTGACTTTCCACGTTAGTAGGAATGCGTCACCAATGTTTTTATTAGCGGCTCCATCACACTGAACTACAATCGAATGCAATATATGAGCAATTCGATTAACAAAGAGCATTACTTCCTCTTGGAGACACTCGGTAGTATCCGTAAACTGCCGGACGTCACAGAAACCAAATATAGAGTGTATCTTTCGACCATTGCCAAGAAGATTCATCGTATCAGTGCCTTGTGTCATGTTCAAGTTCTTGCCAATAATATCAGCACCGGCCTCACCAAATCCAACACGCATCAGGCCTGCAATCTTTGATATCGTTCGAATCAGGAGCGTAGTTTCCATACCATCATCCTTGTGTCTCTTATCAAGATCGAGATTGAGTGATAGATCTTTACCCAGTGGATTCTCACTAATCTCACGAACAAGTTGTATCATATGCTCAATGGGCACAATGACTAGGTTACGAACATCCTTCGTAAAGGAGACCATGCCTAACCCCAAGAGTACAATCACAAAACTTGTTAGAAGTACACCCGAGAGTGCCTCCTCTCGTTTTCTTTCTGATGCATCAAACACAGCCGTCATTGATCGGACGTAATCTACATCGCCAATTGTTATCACATCCAACTCTTCTACTCGTAAATCTTGTATTTTTGCTCTATCAGAAGGTATGATCGCGTCATTTGATAGTCCATCTTCAAAGCCATTGTATGTTACGTCAATACAATTGGTACTATCAACTAAAAGTGATTCTGAAAATTCCCACTGTTCAAGCTCATACTCATTGACATCATTTCCATTTCCGGTAGAAGTAATTAATGTCCGATGTTCAAATGTCATCTTCATTGAGAATTCATTCAAATAATCAACTTCATCGGCCTGTAGTAGAGGTATACCCAATAACATGATAAGTATACCAACAATAACCTTCTTTGTTGTTCTATCTGACATTTCAGCACCCACATGACTTTCTGGTGGGAGGATATCTAAACTACTCTCTTTATCACTCTGACGAAGACTTTCACTTGATGTTGTTGTCGGTGCAATTTTGTTGGCAGAAGAAGAAGAAGCACTCTGTTTTGTTGAAAAGTATTTATACAACTTTGCCAATCTTACTAATCGTACCATTCGAATAACCTTGAGTTTATTAGCTGCCTTGGCACCTGCCATGCTTGCCTTGCCAGCCATTGATGAATCAATAACATTATTATTACTACTTCCAGTTGATTGTAACTGTATAAACCATGGCATATCAATAATCATTGATAAAGTTGATATTAAATCTAACCAAAAGTAGAATGAACCCATTTGCATAGCTTTACCCAACTGTCCTAACCAACCTATTGTACTCTGTCGTCCCTTCCATCTATCCAATGTTAATTGTTCTTGTATTGCAGTGAAGTTAGGTTGAATTAAGTAATTACTTCGACACCAACATAATAATGTAATTTCAAGTAAGAAGAACATGAATGCTAATGATGATAATACTAGAAATGTTGAATCAGATTGTGGATTGAAACCAAGTATTCGTACATCATCACCATATATTGCATATGTCGTAATGAATGACATGAAGGCAATTGAAACATTGGAATCGAGTGCTCTATTAACTATTGATTTTGTAATGGACGTCGAAGATGATCGTTTAGAAGAAGAAGAATTGTCATCTTCGTCTTCTTTCAATGTTTCGTCCAGAGACAAACGTTTAGTAGATGCTGTTTCTTGAAGAAACTCTTGATGATCATTGCCCTTGTCTTCTTTTTCATCATCATCAACTTCATTGTAAACTTTACTCATTTTACCTCATGAAGAATAACAATGCCAACGTTCAAAGACGACAATTAACGAGCTATTTGACAAGATAATCATTGCATCTTTCCCTCATTTATATTCCTCATTGAGAGCTAGAATGTCTATGTAGCTGAATTGTCAAGCAAATCTGATAAAAGTCAAAATGAAATTAAAATGTATTTTGGCGGTTAAACGGTTAACTTTAAGAAAATAGTAGTCAGCAGGTAGTATCCTACACAACACAAGGGTATCGTAGAATAGGTGACCGCGACCTATATCAATCTATATTCACTTATTGCCTTCATATACTTTTATTGAACTCATAATCTTCGATCTTGCTCATCTATCTCTTAAAAACTTCATACCATAGACAAGTCTCTTAGTAAACACAAACACATTATGGCATCATACTTCCAACAACTCTCCGATGATATGGAGAAGGTAGCACAAGTGTTTACTGAGGGTGCAAAGTTTATGATGGGTGAGAGTACATCAATGGGTGGCGATGGTGGTGAAGATACAGTTTCCTCCGATACAACAACAATGAATGGTGATGATATTCAAATCACCGACGAAGATGTTGGTGACGGTATTGACATGGATGGATTGGATGGAGTAGAAGATTTCGGTAGTCCATTGATGGGGATGGCTGATTCGGTGATGAGTGGTATCATGTCTAATCAGGTGAGATATGTGTTGATATGTTGTATGTTGATATGATATAATTCGAATGCTGTGATTACATAATATACATCAGCCCGTCAACAACAACAAAATTGCAATACAACAACACAAAAGAATGTACACTAACCAATACATACTCACCATTAATCACCATACGAACAGGTTGGACCACAAACAACAAAAGAACATATTCAAGCATTCACATCAGCAATTACATGGAACGAACCCTTCATTCAATCATTACTTGCATTTCATATCATTATTATCATTACTGCCATAACAATAAGTAGAAAAGGTGGTATATATACACGTATGGGATTCATGATATGTATTGGATTAATCGTTCGATTGGCAGAATATCTAAATACAACTGGTAGTGCACGATGGCAAGAATTTGGTATAACACAGAATTACTTTGATAGGGGTGGTATATTCATGGGTATTATGGTCTGTGCTCCGTTATTGATGGTTTGTCTGTGTATGTTGATTCATATGATTAGAGAGGCATCGAATTTACTTAAAGATGTAACACAAATGAAACATACAGCAAAGAGTAGACAAAAGGCAAAGAAGGAGGAAGGAAAGAAGAAGAAGGACGAAAAGAAGAATACTGGTCCTCGAAGATCACAGCGTACCAATAAGAAGAAGGATTAGGATGAGAAGGAGAATGTTGCAATACTTCTATATTAATGAGTTGTGACTTGTTAACACTTTCCTTCGTATCTCTTTCAATTGAATAGGAAATAAATGATAAAGTAACACATCATCAGAGTTCTTTTTCCTGTTTCCTCTTCAACTGTCTTTGAATTCAAATATACCCTTCGCTGGGAATTGATATTTGTCCACTGTCATCTCATCATTGATTTATCACTCTGAGGTAGTTCATAGACCTTTATCAAATTTCCACTCTTACTAAATCTGAATCGGCCATAACAACATCCGATAGACGTTAACAGTATTATTGCAATCCAATTAATAATATTTGCTCTATCTGTAAATTGTGCTCTTAATACTGCCAAAGATTGCAATATATAGCAACAAAATAAAGCTTCACATACTGATCTTCTGAATCTTCCATCATCAACACTTCTTATGTTATATAATAACCAAGCCAAAGCAATTCTTAAACAACCGTATAATCTTAATACTTCGTGTACATCATGGTTATATGCTAATACGATTGATGAACATTAGAGTATCGTAAGTAATTCAAAAGCACCAGTCTCATAATAATATCACTTATCAAAAGCATCTATTTATAAGTCTCATAAAGTACAAATATTCATACCTCATATCTTACCTCCTCCCAGGATCTTTTGGAATATACCATGAGGAGTTAACAACGCCGCAGTACCAAAGAAAACTGAAATGAATGCATCTACAAGGAAGAGGAGGTCCAAATGACATCGCTCGGCTAAGTGATTTGCCATGATAGAGGTGTTTTAGTTGGCGATTATTATCAACTCAATAACTAAACCCTAAGGACTTTTCAACGTGAAATTGTATTACAAATGGAATGTTTCTTGGGATCGCTTGGTTTTGGCCCCTACTATCTAGAAGAGAATATAATCAAAGCAAGATGTGCGTCGGAATATCAGCGTGGCAGCGACTCAATTAGTGGCGTTAGAATGCCAGCGGTAGTAGTGTGTAGTGTGTTAGATTAGGAGTGTGGAATTCTGCTATATGTTTGGTTCTCAGGTCATTTCAAGACAGATTGTCTCGAGGAAATTATTCCGACGAGCATTTGATCGACATATCATGTGCTTAGAAAGTAGTTGCAGTATGCAAGCAATGGCAATACATCACAATAACATACGCCTATTTACTAGTGACATTATTAGTAGTGATAACAACAGGCAAACAATAAAATTCACTCCTTTAATTCAAGTATATGAACAACATGTTAGTGAAGGAAAGTATCTATCCGACGAGCTGCAAAAACATACAGCAAAGAGAATGACTCGTTTACAATCGGCATTATATGAATATGATCATGAAAAGTTTATTGAGCAATTAAAAATATTGGAGTATGAGAGAGAAAATCAACAACTGGAGAAAAGTGACAAGTCTTCATCAGATACCACAGAGCAACAAGTGGCTCCACCGCCCACAATATCAATACCAGTACCCCGAGGATTCTACATTCATGGAAGTGTCGGGATAGGAAAGTCAATGCTAATGAATACCTTTTATAACAATGCACCAATCATCAAGAGTAGAAAGAGGAGGATACACTTTCATGCTTTTCTACAAGAGATACATCAACGTATACATACACTCAACAAGCAGTTGTTAGATAAACACGGACGATCATTTCATGTTGACACTTCCAAGCATATGAATCCAATTATCCAAATTGCACAGCAATTATCAAAAGAGATTACATTATTATGTATAGATGAATTCCAAGTGAATGATGTTGCCGATGCAATGATACTATCACAATTCTTTGGTGAGCTATGGAGATGTGGTGTTGTAGTTGTTGCAACTAGTAATCGACCTCCGCAGGATTTATATGAAGATGGATTAAATAGATCCTATTTCTTACCATTTATTAGTTTATTAGAAAAGTATTGTATCATTCATCATTTGGGTGATAAAGGAAAATCTTCAGGTAATACTACTATAGAGGACAAGGACTACCGGCGTGTAAAGTCAGGAATGGAGAGACAATGTGGCGATTACTTTTATTTGAGCAAAAATGGAAGCAATGCATCTGAGAAGAAGTTAGATGAGCTATTTCAGCTCTATCAAAAAGATTCACAACACATGAACAGTCAACCGCTTACTCTTCAAGTCAACTTTCAACGGACAATCTCAGTAAGTCGGTATCACTCAAATTCCATTGCTAGATTTACCTTTGAGGAGCTATGTACAAGAGACCTTGGTAGCTCTGATTATAATGCCATTGCAAAGTACTTTCAGATTGTGATTATTGAGGATATACCGCAGTTAAGCTTGAAGTACCCAGATAGAGCCCGAAGGTGAGATTAATTGTCATGTATGTGTGGTGTCTATAACTCAACTCTTGTTTTTGCTCAACTCAATCAAACCTGTATAGATTTATAACCTTGATAGATGAGTTATACGAAGCTGGATGCTGCTTAGCCTGTGGTGCAGCTGACATTCCAGATAACTTGTTTGTAGGCAGCACATCAAATACTGAAGGCGATAATGATAAGATCATTACAGATGATATAGGATCAAGCGGCAACATGAACGGAGTTGACGTAGCTCAAGCACAAGGTTCTCCAATCTCTGAGCTTGCAAGTGTCAAAGAGTTATCATTTGCATTCAGCAGAGCTGCTAGCCGACTGATAGAGATGACTTCCTCGACTTGGTGGAAAGATCATTCAGTACATACCTAGAAAGCAGTAGCATCACCTATTTCCTACTAACATTTATTTATTCTACATTGAGACGGTATCATCCAACTCATCACTTGAACTTCTGAGTATATGAATGTCCTCCATTACATCACACAGATCCGCCAATAGCTTACTCTTTGATTCATTTACTTCCTCTTTCAATAAGCGTACCTTTTCTCCCGAGTGAATAGGAGGATTCTCTTTGTGTACACGAGCAAAGTATGATACAATCTCCTTCATACCTTTTGCTAGTTGCATTGCCTCTTCCAAACTTTCATGCAAAGCATCATTCTCCGCTTGTAACTCTTTCATCCCATTCTTCATTACAAGATCGGATGGCATACCATTTTCACTAGAGAGAAAAGATATTGTCGATGCGGTGGTATCTTCCGTTCTTGTTGAGTGACATCTGTCGGATTCATCTTGATCCAAATCAACTGATGATATATCATCATCAGACTCATCGACTAACGACCTACACTTCTTCCTCAACTCACAAGCAATACTCTTCCATCGTCTAGTCTCTTCTTTCTCTTTCTTATACAACTCTTCCTGTTCATCTCGTTCTCTTGACATATCAACAAGTTGCTGCTGTAGTTGTTGAACCGTATCATCATTCACGTCATTAATAGCATCTAATGTAGATAAAAGAGTAGATACTTCTTTTGGTATGTTGTCCTCGTTCTCTCTTATGAGTTGATACAGTTCTTCCTCTGCCTTTCTACTGCGGAGATAAAGGGTCGATCCATTTGTTATTGTGTTGATTGTCATACCAGGTTCTATCGACTTAATAGTGACGTGTGCTTGTTTATTCAATTGGTTAACGACGACGGGTTGCCTTTGAGCAGCTTGCATGATTAGTCTTTCATCTCCCACCCAAATATTTGATCTCCTTCACCGTTCATAGTGCTATTAGTATATTATTCTATATAAAGAGTATTGATATGAGCTGTAAGTACATGCTATTAGCTTATATGCATGCAATGTTTAGTGGCAGTAGGCAAACGATGATAAGTAGGAGGTAGATAACTTCTTAGCATTAGCATGCCTCCCCAACCACAGTCGGATACAATTTGATAGATAATGACTCCGCTCCATCCTATTGCATGCCTTGCTTTTGTTGTGCCTATGCTAAAAGGCAGTAGCTCGATGAAAAAACCAACGGTATCTCCTTGGCGGACAGTGATCGGTCTTCACGTTAATCATATCTTTTATGTTTACGTGTAGAAGGGAAGACGTCGTATGTCATATAAAATGCAAATCTATCATTATCCTATCTGTGTATTTGAATGTCTATTCAAAACAAAGCAAGTATCATCATCCATCAACAGAGAGACCGAGATCCACTTGGATGCAATCCATGCATTAGGATTCAGTCATCTCAATTTCCCATCTTTGCACGAACCTCTTGATATCCACCATACTCTTCCTCCTCAGAATCCGAAAAACTTGCTTCCTTCTCGTGTTGTTTGAGAATGTGATTCTCAGACTTGAGAGTATCATTCTCAGCCTTGAGAGTATCAATCTCAGCTTTGAGAGTATCAATCTCTTCCACAAAGCCAGTTTTCTCTGTCTCGAGTACTTTGTTCCTCTCATTGGTAGAAGCAAGCTTGGTCTTGAGGAACTGGATCTCGGTAAGAGATTGTCGGTGCTTCTTAGAGAGATTCCTCGCTTTGGTCTCCTCCGCCCTATTTATGAAGTGGTCAGGGTATATTCATGAGCTTTGTACAAACGAGCCATTTCACTAACAAACACGTTAAACATATGTACTTACGCCTTCTCTTCTTTTAGTGTCCTCTCCATTTCCACCGCAACATTCCCAAACTTGTTCAGAATCGTCTTAGCTTTGGCAATAGCCTTTTTTGAGTTGGTATAAGCCATCTTTGTACCAACGTCCTGAGCATTCTCTTCAAGCGTTGTAACTTTGTCATTTACCTTGCCATGCTTTTCGTTAGCTGATTTCAACAAGACAACCATCACGCTATTTTCCATCTGAACAGTCTTCCCCTCGGTGGGAAAATCCTCCTCCTCAACCGTCTCCTTGTCCTTGGCAGGCTCCTTCTCCTCAACCATCTCCTCCTCCTTGGCAGGCTCAGTCTTCTCTGCTGCTGCTGTTGCAATTGAGAACGAGGATACTTCCTTTGTGGTGGTGGTATTCACTGGAATATCTGGTGATATCACTTGTGAGTCGGCGGCGGCTTGGTTAACCTTGGGAGTGTTTGGTTTGGAGGATATTGGAGCTTCCTGTTTCTTCTTTCCGTTCTCCGCAAATCGCGTCTTGATCTCTTTCACTTTCTTTTGATATGCTGCAAATCTCTTAGAATATCCACTAGCTTCTTTTCCTTCTTCAGAAAGCTCTTTGAATACTAAGAGAAATGTCGTGGTGGTATGAATGAGTTTGCATCAAATCAACAAGCTAAAGTAGTATAACAATATCTTACCCCCTTTGGCAAATGCATCAACGTTTTTCCAGGAAGTGGACATTGCCTTACCAAGTTCAACAAAACCAAGTACACTTTTACTGTCTGAAGAAGCTCTATGTACACGTTTACTGGTATCATGAGATTGGAGATCATTTTCCAACAAACTGCGGATATTACTACTGCGAATTTGATCTAACGCATCGGGTGACATGGAATCGGTACCTTGAACACCTTCCGTTCCGACCACGGCATTGATAATCGCCAAGGCACCCTCTAAGCAAGCATCTGGATTATTTTCCATATAATTGTCAAGGGCTTTCTTTTTGTATCTGTAGAAGAGATTGTACCTATTCAATGGTTGCTTGGGTTTAGAGACTTCTGCTATCTCCTTTTTCATCAATTCATCCTGAGTCTCTTCATCATCAAGGTTGTTTATGGATGTACTCTTACCCTTTTTCCTACTACCACCATCTGGAGACAAGGATACGGGTGATAATACTCCAATCACAGCAGGGCCTTGGAGGCTACCCCTACCATTGAATAATCGATCTGCCAACCTAGCTGCCATGACTGATGTTACTGGAACATAATCAAAAGATATGAATGCCTCACCTACACTGATGGTATCACCAGCATAACTATCACTAACAGATGATACAACCAATAATTCCAAACTCCCTTGGACGCTTGCACATAAATTAACCTTCCCTTCAGGTAGTTGTACTATCCTAAACCTCGAGAGTAGAGACGTCGGGATTGGGTAACGGTTTCGATTGAGGATATTTAACAATTCTTCCCTTGTAGAAGAAGGGTGGAAGTCGATATCACGAAGAGCAAGCAAACCTGCAATTTCATCACCCCCCATAGAACACAATAAATCCTCATCTATTCCATCACCGGTACCATGTAACCCTCCACAAAATAATTGAAAATCATCATGTGAGATAAGTGTTGTCGTAGTGTCATCCGCCGCCTTTCTCTTACCACTACCGGTATTACCATCGTTATTACCGCCATTTGCACCGCCTAGTGTTGCTAAGGATTGTACAGCATCATTTACAACTGGTGTACCACTCTTATCATCTACACATGCACCAACATTTGATGGTGGTGTTGGAGTTTTCTTAGTTGTCTTATGAACGGTTTGTTTGGTACGTGCCATATTGCAACAATCAATAATATCTAAACTGTTAATTATTGATATATCCAATGCTGATATGCTGCACTGTCTTACAATATCATCAACATTAGTACCTCAGTACTCACACCTAATAAGCTGCTGCACCTTCCCAAAAGAACGAAAATGGTATCTTTTTCTTGTAAATTCGTTGCGGGAATTAGATCATTTTTTCAGTTGGTATTGATTGCTGTGATATCGTGATGTTGTTGGTAGACCTCTGGTTATTATTATACACCAACATAGTAGATATACAAGAAGATAATGGAGGCTCACATCTTGTCTAAAATTTGCCTGGCGGTGGATGCGCAAGAAACGGGCAAGGAAGGAGGAAGGGAAGAATTATCATCGCAAATTACTCGAGGAGGATGTCGAGGAGGTGCTGCTGTAAATAACACAGCAGTAATATCATCATGTCAAGAGGCGGAGGCGTTATCTAAACTATCTAAGAAGAAACGTAAACATGAAAAGATTGACGAGAATGATAAGAATGATATCAATAATATTAATAGACACCAACAAAAAGAGGGTAGTTACTCTTCTGGTTGGAACCTCATATCTCATAAAATTAGTAATACAAAGAGAACTAGATATCAATCTTCATGGGACATCATATTGAGTAAAATTGTTTCACCCATTTCAGCAGCAGATGATAAACCAGTGAGTAGTTTAATCAATCCATTAGATATATTACGGAAAGTTAGTATAGCTGAAAGATTAGATAATATTGAACAGAGTGATAATGATTTCGACAGTGATGATGAGGAAGAAGAAATAGATGATGAAAAATTAGTTGAATTAGAACGGGTGAAGCAACAGTATAGCAAAGAAAATGCAGCACTTAGAGCTGATATGGTATCAAAGGAGAATCGGATTCAAGAACTAGAAGAATTAGTTGCACGTTTAGTTGCATCCAACGGATCTAGTAGTGGAAGAGAGCCGGGATTAAGGGCAGTGAAGGATATTGCTCAGAATTTTTTCAATGAACATAGTTTAGACGGATATCATCTTTCACCGAAACATCAAGTTGATCTCAGAAACCTCATCCAAAAGGAACATTTCAGATTAAAGCCGGAGCATCGTTTTGCTAAAAGGTTTATGACTGGTGATCAATTCAAAACTTACCTATATAGATTGACTGATAGGCATCGTAAATCTGAGCAGGAGAAAAAGAAGGGTAAGCTTGCTGCAAAGCAAACTATTACAGATAAAATCCTACTGGAACTGGAAAAGAATGCACCATTTATTGAATCCGGATCTAAAGAAGCGGCATACATTATCCAATGTATAATGGTAAGTCGTCTCTTGCTGCTGCATTATATTCGTTTGGTATGTTATTCTAAACTCATCTCACATACTTCCTCGATTTCGATAAATAGAATACTGCACGTCTACACCCTGATACATCAGAAGCAACACGTAAGATGCTCACCGCAATACTCGTGCAAATCCAAGAGTTTGGGAAGAAAGGTGAAGACTTCCTCAAGACCTGGGGAGTGACTCCGCTTACTCGTAAGGACATTGAAACATTTAAGGCGGATGATGAGAACTGGCCCTACCTCCAAGCCGGATACTATGTAGGCCTTACATCAGTTGTTGAGTATATGAATGTTCAAACGGATGGTAGTCGTAGTCACTCTTATGGTGCGCGGGAGACTGTTCGAGGAATTGCAGTAAACCTAGGCCTAGGTAAGCAATGTTCTCAGGTAGTAGCAATGGGTGCCATTTCCGACTCAATGTTCATCTGTGTAAGTACCATCTCTTATGTATTTATATAATTACGTCTATAGAGAGCTCACACATCTCTACTACTCAGCGTTGCAGGAGAAGTGCTAGTATCGTTGAATCTTCACTACAAACATTCTTCAAAGGCATGTATATCCTTGCGCCAAGAAACAAACCCCGTTCTCGTGAAGTATGTGTTGTTTCATTACAGAAGATTCATGATAGCGGTGCCTCCTCAGAAACAATTGGAGACGGAGATGGGACGCAAGCAAACGGGGTGTTCATCACTTGCATCCCTAGCCATTCGGCCACTACCAATGTAAGGAACACCGATGGAACATTCAAGGTTATTGATTCTTTCATCCCCCGGGCACCAGTTCCAACCTTTGCTAATGTCAAGGTTCCCCAAGGGTTTGGCCGTGGAGGTACAAAGCCAGAGTAAATAGAAATAGAGCTGTATTTAATTATACTTTAATCCCAGCTACATCTCTGCCCTTCCTTGAGAGTTATCCACCTCTTTCTTGACGGCCATTATTTTTCTTCATTTTTCGAGTGTCTGAGTGCCGCCAATCCTTCTCCTCTTCCGACGATGGCAATGATATGATATCATTGCAACTGCTCATCTCTGGCCTTCATTGCAACTGCTCATCTCATCCTAACAAACACACAGTAGCATTAGTAGACTATTGCTCATCCTATTAGCTTACTTAGGCAATTGATCTGGCTGATGCCTGCCATAACATCAACCTGATGCATATCAATAGTTGATCACATCTTATGCACAGCCATCTCACCATCGTCGTCGTCAACCACTAAGCCATTAAGCACACATCTAAACGATACTCTCATCTCGTAGCAAGCAAACACCGTCGTAGTTGCAAGAGACTGCAGTTTGCAAGAGGCTTGAATGGTGTCCATAATAAACAGTAAGATTCCAACGAAGAAAACAATGAATCCTTATCATTGTCGGAAGACAAGAAGATGTAGTAATACCAAGACAGTCATTAGAATACTGAGCATAGTAGCTTTCATGACAGTTATTGCAGCGGTATCAGTTAGTGTTAGATCAGATGAGAAAGTATTACACAAAACATTAAGAGGGGTAGAAGTTGCGGACATCCATGGTCCTGAACATATGATATCTGTAGAGTGCTCATTTAAAGGTGTACCTCTACCTGAAGGAGTATGTGGGTTCGAAAAGAGACAAGAATTCATTCTCTAGCATGAATGGACAAGAATACATTCTCTAGCATTGTACATTGTAAATTAACGAGGAGAATATTATGCCCATGTTCTTTTTTTCTTTGGCGTTTTTGGTTGTTCTCCATGACAAAATGCACATGTTGCATTAAGGTATCGTCCAACTTCATTCAGCATGACCACAGGTGGTTTCACATTAAGATCAACACCTTCAAACACTTTATCTTCAGTATGATCCCAGTGGATTACTGTTGAATGAAAAGATGAGATATTTGGAAAGTCCATCTTACATCCTGGACATTTCTTACTCCGCTTCTTCAATGCTCCCAAAATAGCTGAATTAATCAATGGTTTGCATTCATCATTATCATCAAGGTTATTGAACATATCATCAACATCACGATCAACTGTATCATCATACAAAATACGAAAGTGATCATAAAAGATAGTTCGTAGTATATCTGGAGTACATTGGGTAGTAGATCTACATCGAAATCCACCCAACACGAACAACTTGAGGACAACAACAATCAAATCAAAATCAATTACCAATTGGCGACCTGAGACATGTTCATCTTGAGCTGATTCTGAAACTTATTCAATGGAATACTGTATATGCCTTCATTCTCTTTCTGGTTGTGACATCCTGCACAGAATACTACACAGTTCTTCTTTGCTTCTTCCGACATGTTGTCAATATCTTTTCTTAAATCACTGACTGGAGGGCCTTGGTTGAGATGATGCAGATGGAATCCATACAGTGACTTGGCAAGTTCATAGTCAGATGGCTTGATTTTCATCATACACTCTTTTTACATTAAATCCTCTTCACAAATGGACATGGATACGATTCTCAGTCCTTAGCATTGTACATTGTAAATCAATAAGAAGAATCTCCTGCAAAACCTACATTCTTCTATCTCTGTCTCAGTGTTATATAACTTTTGAATACCTTTTGACATAATTTAAATCACACTCCTCATATCCTCAATATACAAAACAGAAGTATCCCAAGAAGATGAATGGTGGAATACTTAAACAAGATGCCCATGCCGAATCAAATATTGGTAGAATCTTCCCTCTTTCATACCCAAAGCAACACCGCGTAACGCACCTATTGTTGTTAAGAAAAGTATTCGAAATACATTTCTAATTTGACTTTCATTTCCCGTGAAACCTACTAATGAGACTAATGAAACCAAACCTAATTGACAATTAGCTAGCATTCTTGTTTGGGCAAATGTGACATCGTTCCATCTACCAGCTCCATAATATCCATCAAGATTAGATGCCGGCATGAAAGTAAAGGCTAGTGCATCGGCTAATGCTGCACAGTTCCATACTAGTAACCATATTGCAAACCATCGTACTTTATCTGCACAATTTGGTCGGAACCATGATGGGAGAAATGACCTTTTCTTTTGTTTATCAATTGTTACCATATTATTGCATGTGTATGGGATGATTACCAAGATATCTTGTATTGCAGTAGAGAAATAAGGGAAGTATAACAACTGCAAATGCTATTAAATATCAACTCAAGATAAATAATTGGGGTCATAATGCATTGAGATTAGTAAGAGGAGGCGTCGACTAGACGAGTTATTGCCGATATATTATCGATTGAGTATGTCAATCTAAAAGGATACCACCTATCTAACCCCCACCCCTCAAAACTCAAAATGCATTTTTGCATTGTTCTCCTCCACTAATCTCCACTACGTAGCTTATCATGGTGTCCTCCTCTTACTCGTGGCTTATAGCTGCTGTATCTTCAATACTACTCACCGCACAATGCGCCAATTCCTTTACAACATCTCCGCTAGCCACTAATATATCCTCAAGACAAGAACAACAATCAAAATCACAACTACAAGTTTCCTCAACACCCACCTCCACAGTCACAGAATATGATATTGTTAAAGTAGACTTAACAGATGGACGTGATTATCCAATATATATCGGATCCGATTTTAGTAATACCGAAACTACACAATTATTACAACAACATGTGGTTGGTAAACGTGCCTTACTAATAACAAATGATAAAATAGCACCACTATATCTCGAACAATACAAGGCATTGTTAGAAAAGGATGGGAATGTTCAAGTAGATACGGTAGTATTACCGGATGGTGAGGAACATAAGACTTTTGATTGTATGGCAATGATATTAGATAAGGCATTGGAATTAGGATTGGATAGGAAATGTACGTTTGTTGCACTTGGTGGGGGTGTTATTGGCGATATGGTTGGATTTGCTAGTGCTATTTATCAACGGGGTGTGAACTTTATTCAGGTACGTGAGATATTGTATTGTTTCATCTGTATAGCTCTTATGTTTTAATGCAGGAGTTGCAAGTTTTTTGGTCATTTGCAAAAAATGCTCACATGATGTGCACAAAATATTATTATGTATAACACAACAGATTCCAACGACAGTAATGGCAATGGTAGACTCCTCAGTTGGTGGCAAGACAGGTGTTAATCATCCCCTTGGTAAAAATATGATTGGTTCATTCCATCAACCTCAATGTGTCTTCATTGACACTACGACCCTTGATACATTACCAGATCGAGAATTAAAAAGTGGTATTAGTGAAATTGTCAAATATGGATTAATTCGTGATGCACCCTTCTTCGAATGGCAAGAGGAGAATATGGATAAGTTATTAAAACGAGATCCAGAAGTTACACGATACGCAATTAAACGATCCTGTGAGAATAAGAGTGAGGTTGTCCAAGCTGATGAGAAGGAGGCTGGGATGAGAGCAACATTAAATCTTGGACATACATTTGGACATGCTATTGAGAATGGATCAGGATATGGTACATTTTTACATGGGGAGGGTGTGTCTATTGGTACTGCCATGGCTGCTACCATGAGTGAAAAGATGGGATGGATTGATGCCGAATTGAAGCAACGGATATATGATATATTGGAAAGTGCCGATTTGCCCATCAAGCTTCCCAAGGAGTCACCCATGACAGTTGAAACATTTAACAAATTGATGAGTTTAGATAAGAAGGTTGCCGATGGACAGTTGAGACTTATCCTTTTGAAGGGTGAGTTGGGCGGGTGTAGATTTACTGGAGAGTTTGATGTAGATGCCATGCAGGAGACGATTGAGGAGTTTGTCAAGGATATTAATGCATAGTGGAACAAATGAATGTGATAGACTAAAAAACACTTATGCCATTATCTTTTCAATAACTACTGCTTTGAACGAACCATTATTGTTACACAGCTACAAATTTGTTTTAAGTTTAAGAGACAGTAAGGTTTATCTCTCATAATAGAGCGGTATTAAAACTTTTGCCCACTTCTCAACGATCGTCCTTTTAGAGCATCCTCTTCTTGGTACACATACCCACTCTTTGCCCAACGATAGTCTTCTTCATCTTCCTCCTCTTCTTCACTGCTTTCTTCTTCCGATGAGGTATCATCCTCATTAACATCCATCCTTTGCATGGCCTCAACAATCTCTTTCTCCAATTCTTCTTCTGTCAAGTTTGTGAATTCAAGAATTCGTTCCCTATATAATCGGCATTTCGTGGCAGAGGCAGCAGCACTTTCTGCATGTTCTCTCATAAGAATTAGCCAAGTAACCTTCCAATAGTTCTCTCCATACGAATAAAGTAATTCGTCGCCTTTCTTGATGTTCCTTGTCGAATAGAAAACAACTTGTGGGGTCTTTGTTTCTTCATCCCAGTGCTCAATAGAAATCAAATTGCTCTCACGCTTGGGGTAGCCACTTGGTGTCCAAGGATCATTAATCATACCCCCTAGACTAGGGCCTAACCCGCCATCAATATAAATCCCAGGGCCTTTATATTCCTTGGGCATTGCACAGTCCATTACATATCCTTCATTTGATGTTGTTGTTCCATCGCCATTCTGCTCAATGATACCTCCATAGGCAAGAATAGGAGTACCCTTTCGAATGGCTTGTTTAGCACGAAGTCCAAGAGCAGGCCTCCCTGGCAACTCAAACAACTTTGCCGGATTATTCATGTCAAGTATTTCTACAACCTCCACATTGGCATCAAAGGTTTCAACAATTTTCTTTTTCACCCTATGCATATATTGTTAATGTGAGTATGCAAGATGAAGTGTTGATGAACGAGTACACAGATTATAAACATACCTGTCAAAGTTTGTGCTAGCTCTTCTCGGTATCCTCTTCATCTTGTTCTTTGTTGTTTGGGAGAGAGACATAGCATCTTGACTCACTTCGGCAAACATTTTGCATACTTCTTCGTCATATTCGAAAGGCCTACATCTAGTAGATGAGCTGGTGGTAGCTGTCACGGAACCCTTCATTATGTCACTAAGCAAACTAAATTCTTTACCAAGATATTCAGTGACGCCGTCCCTCAACTCCATATCTAATTCCTCAAGGCAGCAAAACACAGATTTCTTTGGATTGTAATATACGGCACTGCCAGATGTTTCTTGAACTTCTACTTTCACCTGCTTAATTTCTGGTGGGATCTTTTGTGCAATTTCCTTCAGTGCTAGTTCACATTTACTAGCAACAAGCGACATTTGTGCGCACCCCGGGAGTATATTATCACAAATCGAATCCCAACAGCCCCAGTTCATTGTAAGTTCCGTGCCTTCTGGTACCTCTCTATTAGTCTCAAACCCAACAGTAATAGAAGAATGCTTCAAATCCAATATGGCTCTTGCCTCTAGATTGGGTGTTTCTTTCCCTGTAACGCCACCTCCAGCCAAAGAGATCCCCTGAGGGTCATCAATATGTTTCGTCTCATTTCCCCGAAAGCTGCTCTCTACAA